>ERZ1026772.1394-NODE-1394-length-13206-cov-4.588244_pt1 | contig 13206 bp, 8 predicted proteins | sample MGYA00380124_ERZ1026772 | MGnify/ENA primary metagenome ERZ1026772 (study PRJEB33269, sample SAMEA4719760) | human gut metagenome | biome: human-associated habitat; feature: organic feature; material: feces | place: Cameroon | collected 2013-10 ...
TGTGCCCGCTTCGTTCTGGTTTCATTTTGATCAGGAAAACAGCGAGGACGCGCGCTGCGTTCAGGCGCATCTGGAATATTACCGGGAAGTCGATCTGGATTTTATCAAAATCATGTCGGACGGCATCTCGTATCCGCTTCATGTGACGATCGACAAGGCGGAAGACTGGTATCAGGTGAAGCCTTTGCCGCATGACGATCCGTTCTTCACGCGCTCTGTGGAGCGCTGCCGCCGCATCAACGACGAGCTGAAGGGCGAATGCTGCACATTCTATAACCTGTTCTCTCCCTTCAACGTTGTGCGCGAACGCGATGTGTTCACCGCAGCAGCGTTGGCAGGGCGCAGCTGGGATGAGACGGTTATGGCGCATTTGCAGGAAAATGAAGCTGCGCTGAAGCACGCCATGGCGGTGGTCGGCGAGGATATGAAGCATCTGGCTGCGCGTATTATCGAAGACGGCGGCTGCGATGGGATCTATCAGAGCGTTCAGGGGGCGGAAATCGGCCGTATGGACGCGGAAACCTATGCTCGCGTCGTAGCGCCGACCGAATTGCCGATCATCGAAGCGGCGAATGAAATCAGTCCCTACAATATCCTGCATATGTGCTCCTGGGCAGGCAATCCCAATCATTTGGAATACTGGAAGGATTATCCCTGCCGCGTAAAGAATTGGGGAGTAGGCATCGAAGGCAAAAAGCTGTCCGAAGGCGTTTCCTTCTTTGCGCCGAGCGTCGTGATGGGCGGCATGGACAACCGCAGGGATCATCCGCTGTTTGCAGGTGATCGTCAGGCGGTGCGCGCTGCGGTGGAAAGGGTGCTGGAGGAAATGGGCGGTACGCCCTTTATTCTGGCAGCGGATTGCACCGTTCCCGGCGACATCGACCACGAGCATCTGCGCTGGGTGATGGAATATCTGCGCGAAAGGCAGTAATACGGCTGGAGGAAGGCAAAGGATGATGGACTATGAAGCGATGCTGCGGCGGGAAAACGTACCTGCCCTTGGATGCACCGAGCCGATAGCGTGCGCCTATGCGGCCGCTTGGGCGGCAAGCGTACTCCCATGCAAGCCTGATAGGATCGAGGTGGAAGGAAGCCGCAACATGCTCAAAAACGCCATGAGCGTCGGCATTCCCGGCAGCGATATGGTAGGCTTGCCAATCGCGGCAGCGTTGGGCGCTGTTGGCGGAAACCATCTGCGAGAGCTGGAAGTGCTGGCGGAGCTGACCCCGGAAAAGATTGCCGAAAGCCGGGAAATGGTGCTGGCCGGCAAGGTAACGGTACGGCAAAAGCAGGACGTTGAGTCGCTGTATATTGAGGTGAAGGTGACTGGCGGCGGGCATACGGCGACGGCGATCGTTCGCCGCTATCATACGCAACTGACGGATCTTACGCTGGACGGACGAGCCTTGCGGCACGAACGGCTCCCGGAGCAGGGTTCGGCTTCTGCGGAGGAGCTGGACATGTCTGTGTGCGGCATTTACGAATACTGCACGACCGCAGATACGAATCGGCTGAAATTTTTGCTGGACGGTGCAAAGCTGAACCTGCGGATGGCTGAAGAGGGACTGAACGAAAAATGCGGCATCAACGTGGGCAAATGTCTGGCGGACGCCGCACATCACAAGCGCCTTTTCGGGGAAGACATCGGCAGCAGGGCCGTCGCCGCAACGGCTGCGGCCTGCGACGCCCGTATGGCGGGGGCGCGTCTGCCTGTGATGAGCGTGGCGGGCAGCGGCAATCAGGGAATGGTCTGCACCATTCCCGTAGCCGTCTATGCGGAAGGCATACAGGCAAGTGAGGAACAGCTGATTCGCGCCCTTGCGGTAAGCGAGCTGATTACGATCCACATCAAGAGTCGGCTTGGTCGTCTCAGCGCCCTGTGCGGCTGCGGAATCGCCGCAGCGGTCGGAACGTCCTGCGGCGTCGTCCTGCTTCTGGGCGGCGTCGAAAAGCAGATCGAATATGCCATCACCAACATGGTGGCCAATATCACCGGGATGATTTGCGACGGCGCGAAAGCGGGGTGCGCCATGAAGGTGGCAACCGCTGTCAGCGCGGGCATTCAATGCGCGGTGCTTGCCATGAACGACGTATGCGTCCCCCCCATCGACGGCATTGTAGACAGCGACATTGAGAAAACGATCGCAAATTTGGGCTATGTAGGCCGTGAAGGCATGGCGCAGACGGACCAGGTCATTCTGGACCTGATGACTGGAAAGACCATCAGTACCTGCTAAAAACAAAGGAGGACGACGATGAACAAGGTTATCTTGGGCGGCAAACTGGAGGCCAGTTCGATTGCGTTGGGCTGCATGCGCATGTCCAACGGCATACAGGCTGCAGATACGATCATCCGAACGGCGTTGGAGCATGGCATCTATTTTTTCGATCATGCCGATATTTACGGCGGCGGCGAGAGCGAGCGTGTCTTTGGCGAAGTGCTTCGGCAGGATCCGTCTTTGCGGGAAAAAATGCTGATTCAAAGCAAGTGTGGGATCTGCCGAGGATACTATGACGCGTCCAAAGAGCATATTCTGGAGGCGGCGGATAACATTCTGTCCCGTTTGGGCGTGGACTATCTGGATACCTTACTGCTGCATCGTCCGGATGCGCTGATGGAGCCGCAGGAAGTGGCGGAGGCCTTCTATACGCTGCGCAAGGCGGGAAAAGTACGGTATTTTGGAGTCAGCAATCAGAACGCCGCGCAGCTTCGCCTGCTGAGCAAATGGATGCCAGATGAATTTCTCGTCAATCAGCTGCAGTTTTCTCTAGCCCACACGCTGATCGTCGACGAGGGAATCAATGTCAATGTGCATTCCGACTATGCGCTCGACCACGACGGCGGCGTGCTGGACTACTGCCGCCTGCATAACATTTCGATTCAGGCCTGGTCGCCGTTCCAGTACGGCATGTTTGAGGGCGTGTTCCTGACCAGCCCGAAGTATGAAGCACTGAACAAGGCGATTGCGGAGATCGCCGCCGAAAAGGGCGTAACCGACAGTGCCATCGCGGTTGCCTGGATTTTACGCCATCCGGCGCAGATCCAGACGATTGTCGGTACGATGAATCCTGTCCGTCTGAAGGAAATCGCAAAGGCTATGGAGGTTGAACTGACGCGTCAGGAATGGTATCGGCTGTATCTTGCCGCGGGAAATCCGCTCCCGTAAAGCATGGGGCCGAGGTGGCGTCTGGCTGTCAGCCGGCCATCCTCCCTGTGGATGGCCATTGCTGCGAAAAAAAACGACGTTCGTTTCGTCCAGTTGACAGGACGCAAAAGGCGGTTCTCGGAGTTCACACCGGGAACTGCTTTTTTGCATCCTGAAAACTCCTCGTCAAGCATGGGGCCCGGCTGTAAACAGGCGAGGGATGGAAGCCCCCTGACGGGCTGGCGGAGGGGCCTCGTTCTTTTTTCCCCTTCCCGCTCATAGGCTGGGAGGGAATGGGCCTTCGTTTCGACAATCCGCGCGCTTTGCTTCGACGCTCTTTTGCCGCCGGGGGCCGTATACTGGGCTTGAACAGGAAGCGGAGGGAGCGAAAGGCCATGATCCATGGGGAAACCTATCTTCTTTGCAACATGGGGCTTTGCGCCTGCGCCTACCCGCTGGGCGGCAGGCTGGCGGGACTGCCTCTTCCCCGCCCGTCCCGATGGATGCTGGCGGCGGCGCTGGGCGGCGGCGGCGCAATATGCGCCCTTTTTCTCCCTTCTCCCCTGTGGCTTTTGCTTCTGCCCGCAGGGGTCGTTCTCTGCTTCGGACATTTCGGCTGGCAGGCCTGTCTGCGCTGTCTGGTGACCACCCTGTGCGCGGCCCTGCTCTGCGGCGGAGCGCTGAACGTCCTGCTGCGGTCGGCCCCGCCCGGAGCGGCGTGGGCGGCTACGGCGGCGCTCTGCCTGCTGTTGTACTGGCTGGCGGCGCTGTCGCCCTCGTCCATGACGGCGGTACGGCAGGTGGAGCTGACCGTGGGCGAGCACAGTGTGCTGCTGCCCGCCATGGTGGATACGGGCAATCTTCTGCGGGACCCGATCACCGGACTGCCGGTGTTGGTGGTACCTTTTCGAGCCGTGCGGGTGCTGCTGCCGGAGATCGCCCGCTGGGTGCAGCATCAGGAACTTCCGCCACGGATGCGGCTCCTCAGCGTGCGCACCGCGGCGGGAAGCAGTCTTTTGCCCGTGTTCCGGCCCGACAGCTGCCGCCTGTACCTGAACGGGCACAGCTGCGACGCGGACGTGGTGGTGGCGGTCACCGGGCAGGAGTACGGCGGTATTCAGGCGCTCGTGCCGTTGGCCGCGCTGCCCGAAAAAGTGCCGGTCAGTCTGGAAGAATAGCGCCGCCCGGCGCATACAAGGAGGAAAAACCGATGGATCAGCACAGCTTGACTTTGCAGCTTCGGTTTCAGCGGCTATTGGCAAAACTGTTTCCGCAGGAGCTTTATTATATCGGCGGGCCCGACCCGCTGCCGCCGCCCCTGAGCCCGGAGGAGGAACGGGAAATGACTCGGCGGCTGAAAAATCACGACGAGGCGGCGCGCGCCACCCTGATCGAGCATAATCTCCGGCTGGTGGTCTTTATTTCCCGCCGGTTCGAAAACACGGGCATTCCGCTGGAGGATCTGATCTCCATCGGCACCATTGGCCTCATCAAGGCCGTGGGCACCTTCGACTGCGACAAGAAGATCAAGATGGCCACCTATGCCAGCCGGTGTATCGAAAACGAGATTCTGATGTTCCTGCGCAAATCCTCCCGGCTGCGGCTGGAGGTCAGTCTGGACGAACCGCTGAAGACCGACTGGGACGGCAACGAGTTGCTGCTGAGCGACGTACTGGGCACCCGGCCCGACACCGTATCCGTCAATCTGGACAAGGAGATCGAGCGGGACATTCTCCGGGACGCGCTGGAGCGGCTCAATCCCCGGGAAAAGCGCATCATCATGCTCCGCTTCGGACTGGGCGGCCAGCGGGAGCGCACCCAAAAGGAGGTGGCCGACCTGCTGGGCATTTCCCAAAGCTACATTTCCCGGCTGGAAAAACGCATTCTGAGCCGTCTGAACACCGAATTGAAGCGAATTGGGTGAACCTTCCGCCGTCGGGGTCGCATCCCTTGCATTTGTGTGGTATACTGAAATACGGATGACGGAAACGGAGGTTGTTCCATGGTAAAGCGGATCGTACTGACCGGCGGCGGCACAGCGGGGCACGTGACCCCTCACCTGAGCCTGATCCCCCGGCTGAAGGAAGCAGGGTATGAAATCCATTACATCGGCACGGAAAATGGCATCGAGCATCAGATGATCGCCGCCATTCCGGGCATTACCTATCACTCGGTGAAAAGCGGCAAACTGCGCCGCTATTTCAGTCTGCAAAATTTTTCCGACCCCTTCAAGGTCATCGCCGGGGCGGCGGAAAGCGTCTCTCTGATGCGAAAAATCAAGCCCGACGTGGTGTTCTCCAAGGGCGGCTTCGTCAGCGTGCCCGTGGTGGTGGGCGCGTGGATGTGCCATGTGCCCACGGTCTGCCACGAGAGCGACCTGACCCCCGGACTGGCCAACCGCATCTGCGCCAAATTCGCCTGGCGGGTGGCGGCCACCTTCCCCGAATGCGCCAGGGCGCTGGGGGAAAAGGGCGTGATGACCGGAACGCCCCTGCGGCCGGAGCTGTTTCAGGGCAGCCGGGCGGCGGGACTGGCGCTGGCGGGCTTTGACGGCAGCAAACCCGTGCTGCTGATGACCGGCGGCAGTCTGGGAGCCCAGAGCGTGAACGCCTGTCTGCGCAAGGCGCTGCCGGAACTTCTGCCCCACATGGACGTGTTGCACCTGTGCGGCAAGGGCAATCTGGATGAGAGTCTGAAAGATCTGCCCGGCTACTGCCAGAAGGAGTTTCTGTCCGCTGAAATGCCGGATGCGCTGGCTGTGGCGGACATTGTGCTGAGCCGGGCGGGCAGCAATACCCTCAGCGAGCTGCTGGCCCTACACAAGCCTATGCTGCTGGTGCCCTATCCGCTGGGAGCCAGCCGGGGCGACCAGATTGAGAACGCCAAGAGCTACCAGCGGCAGGGCCTTGCCCACGTGCTCATGCAGGAGGACATGACCCCCGAAACCATGACGAAGGCCCTGCTGGAGTTGCTTGCCCAGCGGCAGGAGCTGGTGAAGGTGCTGGAAGCCTACCCCGTGAAGGACGGTACCGACGCGGTGCTGGAGCTGATCGAGCAGGCCCAGAAGAAGAAAAAATAAGCAAACGCAAATCCCCCGCAGGAGAAGATTGTTCGTCCTGTGGGGGATATTTTGGTTTTCACTTGAAAAAGGGTATAAAAAAACCTGTCCAAACGAACAGGCATTTCTGGCAGCTCCAAGGGGAATCGAACCCCTGATTTCGCCTTGAGAGGGCGACGTCTTAACCGCTTGACCATGGAGCCATGGCTGGGGAACTAGGATTCGAACCTAGACAATACGAGTCAGAGTCGTAGGTGCTGCCATTACACAATTCCCCACCGCATCATTGGATGCAGGAGCTATTATATAAAAAGAGGGAGGAAATGTCAAGCGCTTTTTTTGCGAAAATCCGTCCTTTTGCAAAAAAAGTACGCTGTGCTGCTGAAAAGTTGCCCTTTTTCCTTCAAAGACAGAAAGAGTACATGACAATTTCCCTAAAAAATGCTATGATAGGCAGAAGCAAATCCTTGATCGCAAAGGGGCGGGAGTTATGAGCAAAACCTTTATCCCGGCCGGTTATGAGCCGAAACTGAGCCTTTATGAAACGCAGGCCGCTATCAGCCTGATCAAGCGGACTTTTCAGGACCATCTGGCGCAGGCGTTGAACCTGAAGCGGGTGTCTGCGCCGCTGTTCGTGGAGCCCTCCACCGGCTTGAACGACGACCTGAACGGCGTGGAGCGTCCCGTCAGCTTTGACATTCCCGCCGCGGGCATGGACGCGCAGGTGGTGCAGTCGCTGGCGAAATGGAAGCGCATGGCGCTGTACCGCTACGACTTCCATCCGGGCAAGGGCATTTATACCGACATGAACGCCATCCGCCGGGACGAAGAACTGGACAACCTGCACTCCGTCTACGTCGATCAGTGGGACTGGGAGCGGGTCATCACCCCGGAGACCCGCAATCTGAACACCCTGAAGGATGCGGTGCGGGAGATCGTGGGCTGCATCAGCGACGCTTCGCTGATCGTCAACGGCCGCTATCCCAAGCTGCATACCCAGCTGGGTCGGGAAGTCACCTTCGTTACCGCCCAGGAGCTTCTGGATCTTTATCCCGACAAGAGTCCCAAGGAGCGGGAGTATCTTTTCGTGCGGGAGCACCCCATCACCTTCCTGATGGGCATCGGCGGCAAGCTGTCCAACGGCCAGCCCCACGACGGCCGCGCCCCCGACTATGACGACTGGACCATGAACGGCGATATCCTTTTCTATAACCCCGTGCTGGACTGCTCGTTCGAGATCAGCTCCATGGGCATCCGCGTGGATCGTCAGGCTTTGGACCGTCAGCTGACGCTGGCCGGCTGCGATAACCGCCGCCAGCTGCTTTTCCACAAGATGCTGCTGAACGACGAACTGCCCCTGACCATCGGCGGCGGTATCGGCCAGAGCCGCCTGTGTATGCTGCTGCTGGGCAAGGCTCACATCGGCGAGGTGCAGTCCTCCATCTGGGACGAAGAAACGCACCGTATCTGCCGGGAAGCCGGCGTGACGCTGCTGTAACACAGTTGGAAAACCGTCTTTCTTGATAAATGGAAACCGCCGCGGGAAAACTCCCGCGGCGGTTTTGCATTGTTCTTCTACTAAAATTACTTCAGCAGCTTCCGGGATTCCTCGGTCAGGTGGCTGAGCAGCTCCTTGGCCTTGGCTTCGTCCCGGTCGTTGACGTTGACGTACAGCTTGATCTTGGGTTCGGTGCCGCTGGGACGGACGCACACAAAGTGTCCGCCCTCCATGGCGAAGTACAACACGTCGCTCTTGGGATAATCCAGCTTCGCCACAGCGCCCGTGGCCAGATCGGTGTCCGTGCCCCGGAGATAATCCTTCACATGGGCCACCTTCACGCCGCCGATCTCGGTGGGGGGATTCTCCCGCACCCGGGTCATGATCTCGCCCATCACCTTCAGACCGTCGATACCCGGCAGGGTGGTGGATTCCACATGCTCCAGATAGTAGCCGTAGGTCTGGAAGATTTCTTTCATCACATCGCACAGGGTTTTGCCCTTGGTGCGGTAGTAGGCGGCGGCCTCGGCAATCAGCAGGGAGGCGTTCACACCGTCCTTGTCCCGCACAAAGGTGCTGGACAGGAAGCCGTAGCTTTCCTCAAAGCCAAAAAGGAAGGTATGGCTCCTTTCATCCTCAAACTGCTGAATCTTCTCGCCGATGAACTTGAAGCCCGTCAGCGTGTCGAACAGCTCCACGCCGTAGGCGGCGCAGATGGGCCGGGCCAGCTCGGTGGAGACGATGCTCTTCACCGCCGCGCCGTTCGAAGGCAGCGTGCCAAGCTCCTTCTTGCCGCTGAGAATGTAGTTGAGCATCAGGCAGCCGATCTGGTTGCCGGTCAGCAGACGGAAGCTGCCGTCCTTTTCCCGCACAGCCACGCCCAGACGGTCGCAGTCCGGGTCGGTGCCGAAGATCGCGTCCGCGCCCACCTCGTCCGCCAGCTTGATGGCCAGCGTGAAAGCGGAGGGATCCTCGGGATTGGGCACTTTCAGGGTGGAAAAATTGGGGTCTGGGTTTTCCTGCTCCTTCACCACGCTCACATTGGTGATGCCGATCTCGTTCAGGATGCGGCGCACGGGCACGTTGCCGCTGCCGTGAAGGGGCGTGTAGACGATCTTCAGATTTTTGCCTTCCTCCCGCACGATGTCCGGGTGAATGCTCAGGGTCTTCACCTGAGCGATATAGTCGTCGTCCACTTCTTTGTTGCCGATGATCTGCAGAAGGCCGCTTTCCATCGCGGCTTCCCGTTCCATGCGCCTGGCGGCGGTAAAGCTGAGCGCGTCGATCTTGGCGGTCACTTCGGCGGCTACCTCGGGGCTGATCTGCGCGCCGTCCTCGGCGTAGACCTTGTAGCCGTTATACTGGGGCGGATTGTGGCTGGCGGTGATGACCACGCCCGCCGCCGCGTGCAAATGGCGCACGGCGTAGCTCAGAATGGGCACGGGCCGCAGCGCGTCGAACAGGAAAACATGCACGCCGTTGGCGCAGAGCACCAGCGCGGTCTCCTCAGCAAATTCCCGGCTCATCCGGCGGCTGTCGTAGGCGATGACCACGCCCCGGCGCTTGCTTTCTTCATTCGCGGAAAGGAAGTCTGCCAGACCCTGCGTAGCCCGGCGCACGGTATAGACGTTCATCCGGTTCATGCCCATGGCCAGCACGCCGCGCATTCCCGCCGTGCCGAAGCTCAGGTTGCGGTAAAAACGATCCTCGATCTCCTTTTCATCGCCCTCGATGGCCTTCAGTTCCGCCACAGCCTGTGCATCCGCCGCGAAATCGCGCAGCCAGGCCTGATAGTTATCCCGGTAGCCCATGAATGACGCCTCCTGTTTTTCGTAATGTACGCCTTTGTATTATACGGTCTTGGCGGCCGTTTGTAAATCCTTCCGCCTGAAGCCGTCAAAACCAAATCCGTTTTGTAACAATTCCGGCCGATTTTTCCGCCAGACGTCCCGAGAATCAAAACAATTTTGAAAAATGAGCATTGACATTGTAATAAATTTGTAATATTATAGGGATGCTATGGAGGGTTCATGGCGTTTGATAAGAAGCGCCCCTTGCCGGACGCGATGAGAATATAACGGAGGTCGGCAGTATGACAGCAAACTGCATCCAAAAAACCTGCGCCAGCCTGAGACGCGTATGCGCTGTGGCGCTGGCGCTGTGCATCGCATTGGGAGCGCTGAGTCTGCCCGTTTCAGCCCGGGCCGATGCGGCGTCCTTTGTTCAGGTCAGCCTGGCGGGTGCAAACGCCTACGATTCGGCCAATGCGGCCACCATCCTGCAGGCAGGCACCGTACTGATGCTGCAGAACCCTGTCAAGGCGGCGTACAATGGTCAGGAATACTACTATGTATACTACAACAGCGCCGTTTATCACATTCTGGCCACGGAAGTGAGCCCGATCAGCGAAGCGGACGCTCAGACCTACGTGCGCAATAATCTGTGGACTTCCACGTCTTTCACCACGCTCAAGCAGGAGCTGAACCTGATCGGCGAAATCCGGGTCTACGCCCTGCAGCTGGCGCTGAAGACGCTGGGCTACTATTCCGACAGTCTGGACGGCAGCTACGGCAAGGGCACGGAGAAGGCCGTGTACAAGTTCCAGCGGGCCAACGGTCTGACCAAGGACGGCGACGCAGGCCCCCTGACCCAGCAGGCCCTGTTTGCGCTGGCCCGGAACAAGGGAACTACTTCCGGCGGCAGTAGCAGCGGCGGGTCTTCTTCCGGCTCCACCGGCGGTTCTGCCGGCGGTTCCACCGGAACGACGGGCAACAGCGGCACCCTCCGCACCATTGCCTCCGTCAATCTGCGGGAAAAGGCCACCCAGAACTCCGCCAAGCTGGCCAGCGTGCCGGTGAATTCCGTTCTGACGTATTACAACACCTCCGTTTCCGGCGGTGTGACCTGGTATCAGGTTCTGTACAACAACAAAAACGGCTGGCTCATGGGCACTTACGTGAACGTGACCTCTTCCTCCTCCGGCACCGCGACCGGCACCCTGACCACCACGGCCAAGGTGAACCTTCGCAAGAGCGCTTCCAAATCCGCTGTCCGTCTGGGTGTGGTGCCCATGGGCGTGAAGCTGGCTTACATTGACGCGAAGACCTCCGGCGGCGTGACCTGGTACAAGGTCTCCTACGGTGTGAACACCGGCTGGATCATGGGTACCTACGTCAACGCCAGCGGAAGCGGCAGCAGTTCCGGCGGGAACACTGGCGGAAGCTCCGGCGGCACCGTGACCGTCACCGGCAAGGTGGAGATCACCAAGGTCAGCACCCGGGTGCGCAAGACCCCCGGCGGAGCCAAGACCGGCGTGGTGCTGGCCAAGGGTTCCGTGGTGGAGATGATCGGCGCGTCCGTTTCCTCCGGCGGATACACGTGGTATCCCGTCCGCACGGGCAGCGTCACCGGCTATGTGCGCGGCGACTGCGCCACCGTGGTGGGCGACAGCGGCAACACTGGCGGCGGAAGCACCGCCGTCAATCCCCGCAAGTACATCACCCTTCCCATGAACACCTCTTTGTACACCACCGCCAACCGGTCGGTCGTGGCCGTCACTGCTCCTCAGGGAGCCGTGGTGCAGATGGCCAGCGACACCACCGTCACCGGCACGGACAGCGCGGGTTACTGCTCGCTCTACTATCAGAGCAAGCTCTACTACGCCCTGTACTCCGACGTTTCCTCTGGCGTAATGAGCGACACCCAGCTGGCCGCCTATGTGCTTCAGCTGTGGAACAGCACCATGAACGATAAGTTCTACAACGACGGCACGCTGGTGGGCGACGTTCGCGTCTATGCCATGCAGCTGGGTCTGTACGTGTTGGGCTACTACACCGGCGCACTGGACGGCACCTACGGCGCTGCCAGTGAAGCGGCGGTCAAGAACTTCCAACGGGCTCAGAAGCTGGATCGGGACGGCGTGATGGGCGTCAACACGTGGGCAGCCATGGCCAATCTGGCCAAGCAGGTATCCAACGGCTCCGCCAGCTCCGGTGTGAATCCCAATCCGGGCGGCAGCGGATCCTCCGGCGGCGGAAGCACCACCGTAACGGACTTCGGCACCATCACCTCCATCACCAAGCCCACGTGGACGCAGGCGGACGAGGGCAATTACTGGCCCAAGTACACCTTTGCCACCGTGCTGGATATCACCAGCGGCAAGGTCTTCACCATCTACCGCACCGGCGGCACCAATCACCCCGATGCGGTACCCTACACCGAGGCGGACACCAAGGCCATGTGCGAAGCCGTTGGCTTCACCTATCCGGCCCGCCGCCCCAACAGCGACGAGCTGGCCAAGATCGTCGCCGATAATTCCAACAACAACGCCAACTACACCTGGCCGGACTACAGCGGCAAGCTGACCGGCGTAAAGAAGATCGGCAGCGCGTGGGATCGCCGTCCCGCCCTGCTGAACGTGAACGGCAAGGTGTACGCCGTCAGCATCTACGGCTGGCCCCACGGGTTCATGGGCATTGGCGCCAAGGACGGCCTGAGCACCCAGAAGTTCCCCAACGGCAAGCTGCTGTATGAAAACAACAACTTCTACGGCTGCTTCTGCGTCCGCTTCTACAACTCCGCCGGTCACGGCAGCGCGAACCAGACGGTCATCAACCAGCACAATGCCGCCGCCGACCAGGCCTACAACTATGCTAAGCAAAAGTGGCCTTCCCTCTGCAAATAACGGCAGGGGCAGTGCCCCTGCACCCCACCCCGCGCCCATGGGGCGCGGGGCACACGAGGGAAAGCAAGTTGGCCGGGGTTTTACCGCCGTGGCACGACAGGTGCCACGGCTCGCCGGTCTGGTGTGACTTCATGTTAGTTGAATAGGAAAGACCGCCATTCGGCGATGGGCCTCATGGCTCGCACAAGGGATAGTACCCCTTAACCCCACACCGCGCCCGCCCATAGGGCACAGGAGCATTTGAGGGACATGCAGCTTGGCTGCGGAGATACCGCCGCTCGGCAACAGGCCTCGCGGCTCGCCGGTCTGGTGCGGCTTCCTTGTCAGTTGAATAGGAAAGACCGCCATTCGGCGACGGGCCTCATGGCTCGCAGCAAAGGCCAGCGTGGATTTGACTCCACGCTGGCCTTTCGCATTGCGAAAATAGCCAAGATACGGTGAAACTTCTCAAGCATCATTGGCCGAGTAAGCACATTGCCAACCTCGAATTGGAAAACAAGTCTGCTTATGGATGTAGCGAAGCCGTCCAACCTGCGCCGTAACATCTCAACCCGCATATTTTTAAGTCTGCCTCACGCCAACTGCGGGGGAGCAGAGCGGCGATAGGCAGCGGAGGGAAAAAGGCCCGCCCATTTTGACGGCGGAAATAGGCGAGCACGAGCGCGCTCCAAGAGCTTGTGAAAGCTATCCAACTTCATTGCGCGCGACATTGCGAGCCCCGCCATCAAAATGGGCAATATGAGCCTTTTTCCCGGCGGGTGAGCAAAGCGAACTGTCCCGAAGGGAAGCGTGGCCCCAGTGGGGCCTTGGGCGCAGCCCA
>ERZ1026772.1395-NODE-1395-length-13196-cov-11.120767_pt1 | contig 13196 bp, 6 predicted proteins | sample MGYA00380124_ERZ1026772 | MGnify/ENA primary metagenome ERZ1026772 (study PRJEB33269, sample SAMEA4719760) | human gut metagenome | biome: human-associated habitat; feature: organic feature; material: feces | place: Cameroon | collected 2013-10 ...
GGTGAAAAGAAGGGCGGATAGCAGCAGAGCCGCCAGCATACGCTTTTTCATGAAACAGACCTCCAAAACAGAACGGGTGTTTGAAAAATCGGGCTGATTTTCGGATTTTTCAAAAATATTTTTTCTCTTTGTCCCCTAAATGGGGCATTCAGGGGACAGACAAAAGAATGAAAGTATGATACAAAAAATAGTGTACGGAGCCGGACGCACCGTTCGGCGACCGTCAGGTGAACAGAGAATCGCGAAAGGGGTACCCCTTTCGGTTGGAGCGAAGCTCCAACCGAAAGATCGCTCGACGCTCTATATCCTGTCGAGCCGACCGCCTCTTTAGCCTTTCCATTGTAGCATATTCCACGACAGCTTTACAAGACGAAATGAGAAAAAGAAGGGAGGAATGCGGATGGAGCAGGCGAAGAAAACGGCAGCCTATCGGGTCGTTGCCGACTCGGGAGGCAACAGAGTCTTCCGTTTTTACTGCGACATCTCCGGTGAGCTGTGCTGCGTGACCCGCCCCATTCAGGCGGACACGGAGGAATCCGCGCTGGAGATCGCGTGGGAGACGGAGGGCAGGTGGGAGTTCAACCGTTGCCCCAAATGCGGGAAGTACGTATCCTCCGCTATGTTCAATGTCAACGCGGGGCTGTGTTTGGACTGCGCCCCGTGGGAAACGGAGTTTCCCGCCTTTTGCCATCAATGCGGCGTAAGGCTGCGGGGCGCGACGCCAAGCTACTGCCCCACCTGTGGAGCGAAGCTGATAGTGGACGGTATGGACAGAAAGGAGGGGACGCCATGACCGAATACGATCTGCGGACAAGAAGAGCCCTGCGGCAGGTGACGCTGCTGGAGTTCGGCTTCGGACCGGAAACCATGCGGCGATGTAAGCTCTGCCCAGAGTGCGGCAGGGCAAACCCCGCGCAGGACACGCACTGCACCGACTGCGGCGCGGTACTGCCGGAAAAGACCCTCTATGACTTCTACCTCTCCCGCCACCGCTGCTGCCCCGGCTGCGGTGTGGCTGTCACCGACTATGCGGTGTACTGCCCGGAGTGCGGGACGCGCTTGCCGAAGGCAGGCGTGACGCAGAGAAAGGGGGAGGCGGGTTGAGCTTGTTCCGAAAGCGGGAGCCACCTGCAAGCGGCCCCGGAGCGGAGCTGCCGCGTGCGGCGGTCTGCTTTCTCTCCCACGCCATGACCCGCCGCGCGGCGGACTGGCTGGGCAATTTGGGCGGCTGCCGTCCGCTGGGCATCCTTTCCGACGACTGCGACGATGTAGTCTGGCAGTGTACGGCGGAGAAGGCGGATCTTCTGGTGATGGAGACCGACTTCACCGAGGGCGTGGAGGACAAGGATGTCTCCGCCCGTTGCGACATCGCCATCGAGGTGCGGCGGAGGCTGCCAAATTGCCGGGTTTACCTCATCTGTGAAGACAGCTACCCGAAAAAGCAAGCCGCATTGGATAAGGCGGTGGAGCTGAAGCTCATCGACGGCTACTGCATCGGCGACCTTTCCGCGCAGCAGATGCGTATATGGCTTGAAGAAACAGCGGAAAGCATGAAAGCGGCGAAACGCCGCAGCTCTAAACTTGGAAAGGAGGAACCTTGATGAAAAAATCAACGCACAAACGGCTGACGGCGTGGCTTCTGACCCTTGCGCTGGTGGTGACGCTGCTGCCCGGCATGGGTATGACCGCGCTGGCAGCGGAGGACGGCGGCGAAGGAAACGGTCCGCCCGCCGTGGAGGTCGTGGCGCCCGAGGACGAAAGCAGCGGCTCCGATGAAACCGTGGGGACCCCGCCCTCGACCGAACCAACGCCCCCGGCTCTGCCGGAGTCCAAAGAGGAGGACAAAACCACGGAGGACGAGGGCGACCCGTCCGGGAGTGACTACAACGTCGGGGCTGACACCCAGCCGCAAGGACCCATGAGAGTGCCTGTGATGCAGGCCCCCATGCTGGCGGCGGAAACAGAAGAATATCCCCCTATAGGCGTCTACAATAATATTGGGGCTGACGAATACCATAGTGGGATGAGAGACAACACCTATCTGCCAAATATGGAGAGCGTTGATAAGGATAACGAATTTGTATTTCTTCCACACCAAGGCCCCAGCGCACCGGAGAATTATGTTCTGTGGTATGAAAACGGCGTTCTGCACATGAATGGCTATACCGGCGGACGGATAGAAACCAAAACCGGCTTACTACAGCCAAAGCCTTTGGAAATTTTGGTGGAAGCCGACAGTACCATCCGGGGCAGCAGGTTCGGCTGCATCAGGTTGAATAGTGGAAAAGGAAAATTTCACAGTCTGATCATCTCGTCCCCAAACGGCAAGAAACTGACGCTTAATTTGGATGTACCCCACGGAGAAATTGCTGCGATTACCTCTTACAGTGGAAACAACACACAAAGCAATGTGACGCTTCAAGGAAGTGTTGTGGTTGAGGCGACTGTGAACTCCACCGCCACCACCGGCCGGGTCACTGCCTTCGGCATCGAAGCAAGAGATGTGGCTATTCTCGAGAAGGCCTCCTTCAAGGCTGTCTGCACCGCTGTTGCGCCTTTGAATGACGGCTGCGCCGCCTGCGGTATCGTTGCGAACGGGAAACTCACCGTCAACACAACGGGGACCATCGACATCAATGTCAGCGATGTCAGTGCAGATGGCAGAGCTTATAGTATCGGCTTGCGAGGGTCGAGTGTCGACTTCCAGCGCGTTACTTACATGGCAGTCAAATGGACAAACGGTTACGCTTATGATAGAGGTTTCGCAATCTCTCCAACGACAACTGTCATAGCGAACCATGCAGTCTGCCACCCGAACCAGACGGATTATACTTCGGCGATCTATCGCTACGGTGTACCCCGCAAGGTAACGCTGACCGACTGTGATATTACTTCTGCAAGGGATCCTCTCGGTAGACAACTCTACACAGAAGGTACCTTCCTTTTTGGTGACGAGCTGACGATCGAGGCGCGGAATCATGGCTATCCGGTTATGGGATGGGAGACGAATTCTATAACCCCGAATGCTACCACCGATCCGCTTAAATATCAAGTGCACGATGATACAGAGAACCTTACCATAAAGCCGCTGTATCGCTTTGGTGAAGAAGGAGGACTCTCCTTTGAATGGACGGGCAGCGACACCGGACAAGTACGGCTGAAGTTGTTCGGCGTGAGCAACATACCTATGGAGGATATTCGGCTCGATGTCTTCGGAAATGCAAATGCAGCAGTCGTTGGGGAAGCAACTTACGATTACGGTAACAAAATGCTGCTTGTGCCGGTCGGCAATCTTAATACGAAAAGCTCCTATCGGCTTACGGTCAAAAACACTTCGGGCACCGAACTGTATAGCGAGTGGTTCCAGCCTATACCGGTGGATACCCCCACCATTGACAAGCCCAGCGGCTACTATTACGGCTCGATGAATGTAAATGTGACCGTTCCCGACAGCACGGAAGTGTTCTATAAGACATCGACCGCTGAGATCTACAGCGGAAGCGAGGGTACAGCCTTCTCTGGCGACCCCATCGCAGTGGAAGGGACGGATAGCAGCCTGACCCTCCGTGCGCGAAAGATCAAGAACGGCGTTGCCTTCTGGAGCACCCCTGTGACGGCCACATGGACAAAGCTGACCGAACTGCCCGCCCCGAAGGTGACCGTGAGGCCGCAGTCCGGCGGCGAGCCGCTGACGCCCAGCGGTCCCAACACCTACACGATCAAGGAATTCGTGAATGTGGAGCTGACAGAGTCGGGTAGCTGGCCCCTCAACGCCACCATGGCCTACGCCTATAACAGCAGCACGTCCCCCCAGAACGCCGTGCCGTACACCAAACCCTTCGAGGTGCGCGGCGAGAAAACCATCAGCGTTTTCACGCGCGTCCCCAAGGCAGGCGGCGGCTATGACTACAAACGCGAGGACTATACGTTCAAGGTGGACCCGAGCGTGAAAAAGGTCCTGCTTGTGGTGAGAGACGCCACCGCCTACGACAGTGACGGCAATGTGCTCGCCGCCTCCAGCGATGTCAATGTTTCGGTCGGCGCAAGGATCAGGGTCGTGCCGACTGTTCCGTCAGGAAAGGTCTTCAAGAACTGGAGCGCGGACGGTATTTATGATACCCCCAACGACAAGTTCAAGGAGGAGCTGTTCTTCACGATGCCTGACCGCTCTAACAACGGCAACATGCTTATACTGGGGGCGGAATTTGCCGATGCGAGCGAGGCCTACATCACCGGCGACACCAAGGTGCTGCTGGCCATGGGCAGTACGCAGTATAACGGCAACGATGTGATCATGCAAGGCACGGTGGGCGACAGTGTCGACCTCTTCACCGACCAGAGCGCGGGGGTCGATTACCACGCCCTGCGCACCATCACCTACCAGTGGTGGGAGGGCGACACCGTCGGCGAGGATGAAGATGCCCTGCACGAATGGGCGACCTTTGATAAGAGCAAGACCTACACCGTCAAGGTCACCATCACCGCCAAGGGGAAGTTTTCCGACACCGCGGGCGTGCAATTCGGCCCATACGGCAAATTCTTCAAGATGAAGGACGTCACCCGCCCCTATGGCGGCAAGTCGCTGACCTTCACCGCCACGCCGCTCAGGGAAATGAAACTGACCCTCCCGACGCTCCACGAGGGCGATAGCCTTTCCAAGGTACAGGAAAGCTTCAACACGCAGCTCTCCCCCATGGGCTATGAGGTGGAGCAGCTTACATGGGAGAGCGGCACGCCTGCCATTGCAGGCTCGGCGGGCACGAACTACCGCATCAACATGCTGAAGCTGAAGCTGAAACAGAACCGCCCGCTGCTGGACAACAAGGTCGTCATTGATGGCACTTATTGCTACCACAAGTCGGACAGCAACGGCAGCCTCGTCGTGGTGGATGGTTCGAAGCGGATCACCGTCATCGTGCGTCCCAAGGGCGTGACCGTGAGCGGGACGGCGGTGAGCTGGAACGCTACCGATAACGCTGAGTACCGGCTCTATAACGGCAGTACCAGCGATACGGACATCAAGGCGGAGTGGAAAGCCGGCACATATGCAAAAGCGCTGGCATACACACCCGTGAAAGGAGGTATTACAGCCAATTCGGACGGCAAACGATACGATCAGACCTTTAGCTTCAACACAATCCCAGAGGGCAGCTATAAGCTGGTGATTGTAAAACCCGGACACGGTCTGTGGATCGAAGAACTTACAGTCAACACAGATAATATCACCGACAAGAGCATTCGGCTTTACAAGATGGGCGATGTGAACCGCGACGGAAAAGCAAATAGCACAGATGCTCTGTGGGTGCGGCAGAGCAGCGCGGGCGGCCGCGTGTTGGACGCCTACCAGAAGATCCTTGCGGATCTGAACCGCGATGGCAAAGTAAACAGCACAGACGCTCTGTGGATCAGGCAGATCAGCGCCGGGTCCCGCACTCTAACCTATTAAGGAGGAATTAACCGCATGAAAAAACGCATTTTATCCCTGCTCTGTGTCTTCTGCCTCATGCTGACAATGCTGCCGACCAGCGCATTCGCAGCAGGGTATGATGCGCCGACACTGAGCATTGAGGCATCGTATGATAGTGCCTCAAACAAGGTAACCGCAAAAGTCATTTTAGGCGCATGTTCTGACCTTGGTGGACTTGATTTCCATATGAAGTACGACTTAGATAAGCTCGCGGTAGAGTCTATCGTTGGAAATGAAGAGTTCGGAAGCGAGGACTACACTACAATTTCAGATAATACCGCGACCACAAAAGACATCGGACTTTCATTCGTTAAATCGTCCGGTATGACTGTCACTGGAACAAAGTTAGTTTTTACGGCAACATTTAGTGTTAAGCCGGGGCAGACGGGAGATGCCCAATTTGCGTTCGATGATTATTATACTAATTTCGCACACAAAAATGGTGATGACACAGCAAGCACTCCTGCCGCTGGCAGTGTTACAACCACTACCGTTACCATCCCCAAGGCGCCCATCACCAGCGTGACCATCGCTGACCTGGATGCTCCTGTTAAGGGTGTGGCACCAGACACCAGCGTGACCGTGACCCCTTCCAGTCTGGCTGCTGATGTCAAGTGGTTTGACGGCGAAACCCCGGTTACCGGTAACTTTGCAGCCAGCACCAAATATACTGTCAAAATCAAGCTGACGGCATCCGGCGGCGACAACTTCGCGGAAACCGTGACCGCAGGTGATTATACTGTGACACGCAACAGCGACACGGAGTTGCTTCTGACCAAGACCTTCCCCAAGACCAATGATAAGGACACCCCCGTCTGCGTGGCTCCCACAGGCGTAACCGCCACTTTCGGGTCTGCGCTCAGCACCATTACGCTGACCAACCCCGCCGGCAATACCGCCGGCAAGTGGTATTGGATGGACAATACGCAGAAGGTCGGCAATGTGAAGGACAATCCTCACACCTACAAGGCGAAGTTCGTTCCTACCAACACGGCAAATTTCAGCACGGTGGAAAACATTGATGTCACCGTGACTGCGACAAAGGTCGCTCTCGGCGCCGGTTCTCCGATTATGATCCCCATCGAAGAAACCTATACCGGCTCTGCCATTGAACCCACTCCGAAGATTATGACGGAGCTTTACGGTGACGAACTCGTGCTGAATCAGGATTACGAGATCACGAAGTACGAGAACAACACCAATGTCGGCAATGGCAAGATCTTTATCGCGCCGCTGGCCAATGGCAATTACAGCTTTACTGCCGGCAGCTATACTTTCACCATCAAAGCCGGAACCAGCTCCATCTCCATCACCGGCGACCCCAGCAAGCCCTATGATGGAAATGTTGTGGCTGATCCCGCCGTGAACAAGTCCGGCAGTACCGGTGCAGTGACCTATACCTACTATACCGATGCCGCCTGCACCACCAAGACCACCACGGCAAGCGGTGCAGCATCTGACGGCACGGCTCCCAAGAACGCCGGCGACTATTGGGTCAAGGCTACCCTTGCCGCAGACATTAACTACGGCTCCGCCACCTCTGTAGCCAAGGCGTTCACCATCGGCCAGAAGGCCTTGACCGACAGCATGATCACCCTCGGTACGCAGAAGACCTACAACGGGTTTGAACAGGGCGTGCAGATCGCCTCTGTCAAGGATGGCGCTGCATCCCTGATTGCCGGCGGCCATGATTACCGCATTATCAGCGGCGACAAGGCCACCGATGTGGGCAATAACACCCTGGTCATCAGGGGCGAGGGCAACTACACCGGCCAAGCCAGCGCAACCTGGACGCTGGTTGCCAAGGATGTGACCATCACGCCTGATGCAATGTCCAAGACCTACGGCGCGGCTGAACCCACCTTGACCTACACCACCAGCATCGACGGCGACACGACCCTCAAGGCCAAGTTCGATGAAGTCAAGTCCGGTGCGTTGTCGTACACCGGCACGAATGTCGGCACTTACCCCATCACGCTTGGCTCCCTGGCTGCCGGCAAAAACTTCAATTTGAAGCTGGCTGCTGCCACGGTCAATTTCACCATCAATAAGGCAACGCCCTCCATTACTGCCACATCCCCGCGCCAGCTTGTGAAGAACGATGTCGAGGTGGACATCACCGGATGGGCCTCCTTCAACAACACCGACAGCAGCGCAAAGCTGACCTACACGCTGGAGGGCGCACCTGCAGGCATCACGCTTACTGCGGATAACAAGCTGAAGGCTGCAAATGATGCCTCCACCGTGTCTACCTTCAACATCAAGGTGAACGCCGCAGCCACTACCAACTTCGCCGCGCCGACCGAAAAGGTCATCGTCGTCAATGTGGTGACGAAGGCTGACGCAGGCGTGAGCATCACCGGTGCCCCCACCAGCAAGACCTATGGCGATGCGGACTTCACCCTGACTGCTACCAAGACCGCTCCCGATGGCGGCACTTGGAGCTGGAACAGTTCCAATCCTGCCATTCTGGAGATTGTCTCCGGCGCGGATACCGCAACGCCTACCATCAAGGTGAAAAAGGCGGATACCACCGGCGCAACCTTGACGGTCACCTACACCTCCAGCACTCACTACGGCTCCGCCAATGCGACCATCACCGTCGCCCCCAAGACACTGACTGCGGCTGATCTGACCCATTCCGGCCCGATCACCAAGGTCTACGACACCAATACCAATGCGCCCACTGGCCTTACCGTTTCTGTAAAGTCCGGGTCTCTGGTTGGTACCGACACCCTCGCTGTCACCGGTACGCTGAAATACAACAGTGCCAATGTCAACGAGGCAAATAAGATCACCTTTACCCCGGATGCCATCACTACCGGCAACTATGCGCTGGCAGCCTCCGAGGTGCTGACCATCACCGGTGCGAAGATCACGCAGGCCACACCGACCTACACCGTTCCCACCGGTCTGACTGCCAAGTACGGCCAGACTCTGGCGGATGTAAACATTGCTGCTACCACTGGCTGGAGTTGGATGAACACCGGCACGGCTGTTGGTACCCCCGCCACCAAGAACTTCCCGGCGAAGTTCACCCCCACCGACGCCATCAACTATAAGACGGTTGAGAACATCGATGTTTCTGTGGCTGTGGGTAAGGCAGACGCCCCCATGCTGACAAACATCACCGTCAGCCAGAAGTACACCGTGACCACCGAGCAGAGCAAGAATATCGGCAATGGCGGTATGCCCGCTGACGCAGGTGCGCTGACCTACACGGCCGGCAGTTCTTCCGTTACTACCGGTACTGCCACTGTGAGCAGCTTTACCGTAGATAGCACTGGTATGGTAAAATACACCATCACCGGCGGCGCTGACGGCGCGGTCATCAATCTGCCCGTGACCATCGGCTCCGACAACTATGCGGACGCCACTATCAATGTGGTCATTACCCTCACAGCAAAGGATAACCAGGCGGCTCTGACCCTCACCGGCGGTACCACCGTGGTCTACGGTCAGACCCTGCAGCTGGGTACCAGCGGCGGCTCCGGCACCGGGGCTGTGACCTACGCTGTGACCAATGGCACCGGCGAGGCGACAATTGACGCCACCGGCAAGCTGACTCCCGTCAAGGTCGGTACCGTAAAGGTAAAGGCCACCAAGGCAGAGGATGCGAACTACAATGCCATCACCAGCGCAGAGGTGGAGATCACCATCACCAGAGCGACCCCCACCGGCGCACCCAAGTACACTGCTATCACCACCAGCGGCAAGACGCTGGCAGACGCTGGCTTGACCACTGTCGGCAGCACGCTGAACCCCAACGCCGGTACGCTGGTGTGGGTGGATAACACCACAGGTACTGTCCTGCCCGGTACCACCGCTGTGGCAGCCAATACCACCTACAAGTGGCTCTTCACTCCCACCGACGCCAACTACACGACGCTGACCGGCTTCATTGAGCTGTATCACAAGTCCAGCGGCGGTGGTGGCGGTTGGTACTACACCTACTACACCATTAAGGCAACGGCCGGCACGAACGGCTCCATCTCTCCCTCTGGCTGGACCTCCGTCCGTGACGGCAGAGACCAGACCTTCACCATCACCCCGGATAAGGGCTACGCCGTAGCCAAGGTGCTGGTGGATGGCAAGAGCGTGGGTGCTGTGAAGTCCTACACCTTCAAGAATGTCACGAAGGATCACACCATCGAAGCGGTCTTCATGAAGTCCAACGGCAACCCCCAGACCGGCGTATTCGTCGATGTAGCGGAAGGCAGCTACTATGAGGAAGCGATTGATTGGGCAGTGGAGAAGGGCATCACCAACGGCGTGAGCAGTAATATGTTCGCTCCCAACGATCCCTGCACCCGTGCGCAGATTGTCACCTTCCTGTGGCGTGCGGCCGGTTCTCCCGCTCCCAAGAGCATGAGCAGCTTCACGGATGTTCCCGCTGACGCCTTCTATGCCAAGGCTGTTGCCTGGGCTGTCGAAAACGGCATCACCAGCGGCACAGGCGAGGGCAAGTTCAGCCCCAATTCTACCTGCACCCGTGCGCAGGCGGTGACCTTCCTCTATCGTGCCTCCGGCAGCCCCGCAGTCAGCGGTAAAGCCGAGTTCAGCGATGTTTCCACCACGGCCTTCTATGCAGACGCAGTGACGTGGGCAGCGAAGAAGGGCATCACCACCGGCATCGGCGGCGGACTGTTCGGCTCCGACAACGATTGTACCCGCGGCCAGATCGTGACCTTCCTCTGGAGGGCCATGGCTGAGTAACCTACCATAATATGAGGGGGACGGGTTTCCCGTCCCCCTCCTTTCTCAAAGCGTTCCGCCGCTTGGGGGAATGTTTTGAGAAGGAGTTTCCCTTGGGAAGAATTTGATTTGAGAGGAGATTTTCATGAAAAAACAGACGAAATTACTTAGTTTGCTGATAAGCCTTGCACTGCTTCTTACCATACTGCCATCGACCGCTCGGGCAGAGGGATCGCAGGAAGAACCCCAACCTGTGGTCGGCGAGTGCGAGGTGTTCGTTCCCAATCACACCGTGCCGGAGGATGACGGCTATACCGAAGCGGAGCTACTGGAGGGCTATTTTTTCTCCGTCAGCGGGCTGTACGAAGATAATTCATCACCGTTCCTCGCTCCCAGACCGGCACTGCCGGGAGAGCTTTCGTCTGTATACAACGAAGTGAAGCCAATGGTCAAGCAGGTGGCCGATGGCACACGCGCCTCCACAATTTTTAAGATTCCAGGCACTTGGGCAAAAACGAAGTCTGAGTGGGGCATTACCGGAGCAGGCATCAGTGAAGGCACACTGACAGCAGAGGCATCAGCTGCAATTGAAGCAGCGTTTAATCTGGACGCACTGATGCAGAGAATGCTCTCGGAGATGCCGTATGAACTGTACTGGTTTGATAAGACCAAGGGCATTGGCATGAGCTATGGCGTTTCCCTTTCCGGCGAGATCCTCACTGTAAATAACCTGAAGCTATCCATGTACATCTCTCAGGCTTACGCCAAGATCAATGAAGGCGGAGCAACATACGATCCTCTCACTGCGAATACCGCAAAGACCTCTGCAGCAAAGCGTGCAGCCGAAAACGCCACGCAGGTGGTTGCTGCTAACACCGCCAAGAGCGACCACGAAAAGCTCAAGGCATATCTGGACTACATCAAGGCCGCAGTATCCTACAACAATGAGGCTGCCAATAATAATGCGACTCCCTACGGCGACCCATGGCAGATTATCTATGTGTTCGATAACGATCCCTCCACCAATGTGGTCTGCGAGGGCTACGCAAAAGCATTCAAGCACCTGTGTGACCTGTCCTCGTTCAGTGAGTCTGACCTGTTTTGCTCGTTGGTGACCGGCACAATGACTGTCGGCACCAGTGCAGGCCCTCATATGTGGAATATCGTGACCATTGGCAGTAGGAACTACTTGGTGGATGTGACCAACTGCGATGCCGACACAGTGGGTGCGCCGGACAAGCTGTTCCTCTGCGGAGCTGCAGAGAATGTGCCCAGCATAAAATACACTGCCACCGCTGGCAACCGAAGCATCGTGTATGAATATGATGCTGATACGCTGAGCGACTACGCTTCATCGGACTTGAAGCTGGAGGAGATGCCCTACAGTCCAACCAGCGTATCCGGGCTGACTGTCAGCGGAACGATCAGGAGCTATGGCAGTGCAAGCGAGAGTATTACCGTGACACTGGTTCCTATCGGAGGTTCACCGCTGGTTAAATCTGTTTCCGGCAGCAGCGTGACTTACTCCTTCACCGGCGTTTCCGCCGGAAACTATACCCTAAAGGTGCAAAAGAAAGGTCACGCTCCATGGACAGAGTCTATTACCGTTTCGAATCAAAATATATACGGCAAGGATGTGACGGTGTATCTGTGGGGCGATGTGAACCGAGATGGAAAAGTGAACGGCACAGACGCGCTATGGGTACGGCAGAGTAGTGCGGGTGGTCGCACACTGGATGCATACCAGAAAGTTCTTGCGGATTTGAACCGCGATGGCAAAGTGAATGGCACAGATGCGCTGTGGATCAGGCAGATCAGTGCTGGTTCAAGGGTGCTGAATTACTGACTATGCCTCCTCGCACCATAAATGTACGACAAAAAACAATGAGCCAGACCGTATCCCATGCGGTAGGAGAACCATCATGAAAAAAATCACTCGATTTCTGTTTTGTACCTTCGTCGCCATTATGCTGATGGGGACGGCGATCAGTGCCACCGCTTGCCATCAGAAAGAGGAATATCCCAGCGTACCCGAAGTGACCGAGCCACAGCCCACCGGCGAGATCATCCCCACCGTGGACCGGCAAAAGGAGCTGAAGGACGCAAGAAGGAAATACGCCGACGCCGTGGCGTGGCTGTATATGCCCGGTGCCGAGGTGGACGACCCCGTGGTGCAGGCAAAGGACAACGCTTACTACCTGCAAAAGGACGAGAACGGGAACTACAGCGAATGGGGCTGCTACTACGCCCACTGTGACAACCATTTGAGCAGCCGAAGCAAGCTGGACAGAAATACCGTCATCTTCGGTCACTCTGCCAGCAACTGTGACCCGGACGGGCCAAAGCTCACAAAGCTCCATCGGTATATGGATGCGGACTATGTGAAGGAGAACCCGTATGTTTACCTCTCGGTGAAAGGCGAGGACATGGTCTTCCAGATCACGGCCTGCTTCATCACGGATATTGACTTTGATTACATCGCTCCCGACCCCACAGGTGAGGAGCTGACAAACTTCTTTGAGCAGGTGGCAAAAAAGAACTGGCTGGAATTTGACGGCGTAACCTTCGGCGAGGAGGACACCGTGCTGACCCTTTCCACCTGCTGCCGGAAGTACGATGAGTACAATACCGGCAATCAGCGGCTCGTCCTCATGGAGAAGCTGCTGCCGGAGGGTGCTATAGCGCAGGACTTCACCGTGCGCCTTGCTCCAGAACCGGAGATGCCTTAAAAAGGCCAAAACGGAATACGATACCCCTTGAAAAAGATCCGGCAGGCGTTCGACTGCAGGCGGTGCGGCGGTTATAAGAGCTGACGCACCCCCCTGTCCAAGCTAACGGAACAACCATCATGTCGAAAGCGGGAGAGATTGCTGTATCGCAATCTCTCCTTTTTTCTGCCGTGATCTCCCGGCTTATCCGCAGGCACCTCACTTGCACGGCAATGAAAAAACATTGGTTCAATGCCAGGACAGGCGGTTTTTATGGGGTATCCTCACATCCGCGGTACTGTCGTCGCTGCCGAATGGCAGCCTTC
>ERZ1026772.1400-NODE-1400-length-13178-cov-7.196982_pt1 | contig 13178 bp, 11 predicted proteins | sample MGYA00380124_ERZ1026772 | MGnify/ENA primary metagenome ERZ1026772 (study PRJEB33269, sample SAMEA4719760) | human gut metagenome | biome: human-associated habitat; feature: organic feature; material: feces | place: Cameroon | collected 2013-10 ...
TTATCTGGAATGAAAGGTATTTGGATATGCTGCGTTTATATCCAGAGGAATCAGAATAGATACAAAGATATAATTTGGGGATAAGAAGAGATGAGGACGAAGGACATGGATAGTAGAGCAAAGATTTTAGAAAAGAAAATAAAGAAATCATCATTAAGAGCGGATAATATTTTTGAATATGAATATTTAATGAAAGAAACCAGGGGATTGTTACCATGTCATATAACAGAAGAGGGAGAGGACGTTTGTTTTGAATTTGACCTGACAGGAATGCATCCGTTAAGTGAACTTAAGAAAGAAGAAATGGAATACCGTCTGCGCTTTCTGCAGAACTTTTATGAGATTTATCGTATCTGGACAGAATATGACTTGCCGCTGACGGAGGAAAACATATATTATGACCGGAATTACGTGCCTTACATAGCATTTCGTGATATGAAGCAGTTAAAGAAAGAAGATGAGGAGGAATATGAATTTCGTAATACCTATCAGGAACTGGCAGTAGGAATTCTTGGAAATAAATACAGCTATACGCAGGTAAGAGAAAGCGGTTTAATGATTGCGGCAAAAGACAAAGCATTGGGTTATATTCTTGCCTGTAAAACAACAGAGGAAATGTACAAAGAGATCGGTGAACGTGCAGAGCAGATTCACAGGGAAAACAGTGAGGAAAAGATCCGGCTTGATAAAAGAAAATATGAAACCGGTAAGAAAATACTGGCAGGTATATTGTGTGTATTTATACTTGCATTGTTTTATATGGGATATCAGACCTTTGTTATATTGCCAAGAGATCAGGCAGTAATACGGGCAAGCAGGGCATATACGGTACAGAATTATGTGGAATGTATCGATGAACTGCAAAATATGCAGACGGACCAGATGGACACATATACGAAATATATTCTGGCATCATCTTATGCGAGATGTGAAGCATTGGAGAAGACAGAGCTGGAAAATGTGTTAAAAAATATCAGTATTTATTCCAACGAAGCAGAATTGGGATATTGGATTGCAATTGGGCGTTCTGATTTTACGCAGGCAGAGAATTATGCGAAGGCGCTTTCCGATGATAAACTTCTTATCTATTCTTATATGAAAGAACTGAATTACTTAGAAGGTAACATTAACATGGACGGGGAAGAAAAACAAAATCGTATGAATGAACTTGGAAATGCGATTACAGAAATCAGCAGTAAATATCTGGAGGAATAAAACAACACGAAGGAGAACTTGTATGGGTGACACTTACTATTATGTGCGAAAAGAAAAGATTCTGATTGGAAATTCCAATGCAGATATTTGCATTCCCGATATGGAAAAAGAATATCTGGTGACAGAAAAAGAAATATATGTTCGGGGTGAAAAAGAAAAGGAGGTTGCAATTCATAAGATTGAAATCGGAGAAAACATCCTGGATACCGGCGATTTTCGAATTATTATTTACGATGAAATGATTACGGTAGAGGGGGACCACAGTAAATATGCCTGTAAATTACAGCCGGTCAGTTACAAAGAGGTTCCGTTCGAAGGCTTTCCATATTATAAAAGGTCACCAAGAATTCATGTTAAAGTGAATCCGGAAACAATTAAAATCAAAAATCCACCGCAGAAAGCAGCTTTAGCGAAAGGGTCATTGATGCAGGTTATGATACCGCCGCTTGTAATGCTGGCCGTTACCATCTTTATGAGTGTATATCTGAAGCGGGGACTTTATGTAATTGCAAGTATTTGCACAACGATTGTGACTATTATTTTTTCTGTTCAGAAGTTCTTTAGCCAGAGAAAGGAAATCCGGCAGAAAAATGAAACACGAGAGCGGGTATATATGGAGTATCTCGTTAAGGAAAGGGCACGGATCCGTGCATTGAGAAAAAAGGAAAAGGATGCCATAGAGTATCAGACGCCGGATGCAGAACAGATTGAAGCCATGATGCTGCATTATGACAGCAGATTGTATGAGAAAAGCATGGGAGAAGAAGATTTCCTTGAAATCTGTCTTGGATATAAAAATGGACAGTCAGGGATCCGGGTCCAATGTGAAAGTGATGAGTTAAATATGGAGGAGGATGCACTCCGTGATGAGGCAGAGAGTTTGAAGGAGGAATTCGGTTCTGTGCATCATATGCCGGTAGTGGTTAATTTATATAAGAATCATCTGGGCATTGTAGGTGAAGAAAAAAACATTCACAATCAGTTAAAATACCTTCTGTTACAGATTTGTTTTTTTCATAGCTATCATGATGTGCAGATTATTTTTATCGGAAAGGAAAAGAGCAGCAGCGAGTTTTCCTATCTGAGATGGTATCCGCACCTGAGAATACAGTCAATTAATGTAGTTGCAGAAATTTTTAACCAGATAACCAGAGACCAGATACTGGGAAGCGTTCTGCAGATGGTTAAAGACAGAAAACAAAGAGTAGAAGAAAGTAATAAAGGAGAGCGGTTCTGTCCTCAACTGCTTTTTATCATAGATGAACCACAATTAATACAGGATCACGCAATTATGGAATACCTTGAAGGTTCATCCGGAGAATTGGGGATTAGTATTATTTATACAACAGATCAGCGGGCAAAGCTCCCGGAAAATATTCAGACCGTGTGTATTCTGGAAAATTCGGAAACGGGAAGGGTTATGTTACGAGAAGGAATCCGCTGTAATGAACCATTTGAAATTGTTTCCATGAAAGAAAGGAATGTCGAAAGGGTCAGCCGGAAGTGTGCGGCTGTTATTCATGAAAAAGGAATGGTATCCCGTATTCCGGAAAGTATTACCTTTTTTGAAATGTATCAGATACAGCATCCGGAAGAACTGAATGTACAATCCAGATGGAAAAATCACGCTGCGCATAAATCACTTGCTGTTCCGTTGGGTGTGAGGGAACAAAACAATTATGTGGAATTGAATTTACATGAAAAAGCGCACGGTCCGCATGGACTGGTGGCCGGTACAACAGGATCCGGAAAATCGGAAATTGTTCAGAGCTATATTTTATCTCTTGCGGTTAATTTCCATCCATATGAAGTGGGATTCCTGTTAATTGATTATAAGGGTGGTGGAATGGCAAATTTATTTAAAAATCTGCCTCATTTACTTGGAACGATCACGAATCTTGATGGAGCAGAAAGTCATCGCGCCATGGTATCCATTAAAAGCGAACTGGCGAGAAGACAAAGAGTATTTAATGAATATGGCGTTAATCACATTAATGGATATCATAAGCTATATCAGCTTGGAAAAGCCCGGGAACCGATCCCGCATCTGTTTCTGATCAGTGATGAGTTTGCAGAACTGAAGAAAGAGCAGCCGGAATTTATGAAAGAACTTGTGTCAACTGCACGAATCGGACGAAGCCTGGGGATTCATCTGATTCTGGCGACACAAAAGCCATCCGGTGTAGTGGATGATCAGATTTGGACAAATTCAAAATTCAAACTGTGTCTGAAAGTCCAGAATGAAGCAGACAGCCGTGAGATGCTTAAAACGCCGGATGCAGCATCTATTGTACAGCCGGGACGGGCATATTTACAGGTGGGAAATAATGAGATTTATGAATTATTCCAATCGGCATTCAGTGGAGCCTCATATCATGAGGAACAGGAGAGAGAGGAAGGCGATCAGAGAGTTTACCTTGTGAACCGGATTGGGCAGGGCCAGCTTATCAATCAGGATCTGGGAGGAAGTCTTGAAAGCAACCGGATTCATAAGACGCAGCTGGATGTTGTTGTCGGGTATGTGAAGAACGAATTTTTAAAGACAAAGCTTCCAAAGGTAAAGAGCCCCTGGCTTCCACCGTTACAACCGGTTATGGTATCGCCATTGTTTGAAAGAATTACGGATAGTGCAATACATAAGGAACTGAATTTGAATATCCCTGTTGGAATTGAGGATATACCCGAGGAACAAAAGCAGATCGAATATCAGATTCAGTTTTTGAAACAGGGACATGTCATTTTCTTTGCATCTTCCGGATATGGAAAAACCGTTTTCCTGGAGACACTTTTATTGGGATTATGTGCATTAAATAGTGTGAAGAATTTACATGCATATCTTCTTGACTTTGGGAATAATGCATTATTGCCGTTAAAAGCATTGCCGCATGTAGCAGATTATATTACCTATGACAATTTGGAAAAACAGCAGAAACTGATGGCATTATTATTTAAAGAGATGAAACAGCGTAAGCAATTGATGGCAGATGCAATGGCACAGAATTTTGAAATATATAACCAGATGGCAGAACAGCCTCTTCCTGCGATTGTCCTGTTTATTGATAATTACGATGTTGTAAAAGAGCTTGAGATGGATGAAAACTTTTTTGTTCAACTGGCACGTGACGGTGTTAATCTTGGAATCTATCTGGCAATTACAGCTTCCAGAAGCAGTGTTGTAAAGTATGCGCTTATGAATCAAATCAAGACCAAAATTGCGGGATATAATTATGAACCGGCAGAACCACGCAATATTGTAGGAAGAAGTGAATATGTGCTTCCGGAAATTAAGGGGCGTGTACTGGTGAAGGATGAAAATGTGAATATGATGCAGATCTATACGCCGGTACCTTACTCATCCGGCCTGGAATATAATCAAAATCTGCAGGAGCTGATTGGAAAGATTGCCGGAAGCAGTACGGAAGAAAAGGCTGTGGGAATCCCTGTTCTGCCCGAACAGTTCCGGGTCGGAATGTTGAAGAATTATGGGACTGCGGAACCGGCAGATGTTTATCTTGGATTAGAAAAACAAAGAGTATACAGGATAGGAATACAGACCACAGATACGCCGTTCCTGATTATTGGTCCTGTGCGCAGCGGTAAGAGCAATACCGTACGCATGATGCTACAACAGATGCTGCATTTTGAGAGAATTTATGTGTTTGATGCAAAAACATATGAATTACAGGATATGCAGAAATATGAAAACGTAATGTATGTGGATAATCCGGATAAACTGGATCGTTGTAAGGAAGAATTAATGGATCTGACAGAAGAAAGACGGGAAGACTGTCAGGCAGAACGTGGAAACAGGACAGTTACACAATTCTATGGTTCCTTAGAAAAGTATGCAGTTGTGATTAACGAATTATCTGATTTTGTACAGTTTATAAATGATGATAAGAATATGATACAGGTATTAGGCAATGCTGCAGACACAGGTATTCTGGTAATACTAACAGGTCATTCTGCACATATGCCGGTACGAAATGAAACAGCAAAACTGGTTAAGAAAGCAGAGAACGGTCTGCTATTAGGGGATCCGGGCATTAATTCACCTTTTCCTACTTTTCGGGGAAAGGAACTTCCGGATTGCGTAGAAGATGGACTGCTGTATCAGAAGGGAAGCAGTACGATGATCCGTATTCCTAAGGCATAAGCAGGAAACAAACAGGATGTGAAAAATAAGGGAGGGAATGAGAATGTCAATATCCGGGGCATGGCATGCGAGAAACATGATAGGGAAATGCAGTAATGTAATCAGTTATCTGGAGGGGGCGATTTCCAGTCAGCAATCCGGCATAGAGATGGTAGACAGCGCTATGCAGCAACTAAATACGAATTTAACGGCAAACCCGGATTCTGCATTGGGCTTTATGATTACCACATTTGATGAAAAAGAGGCGGAATGGTATGAACGGACGCAGAATATTATAAGTGCATTGAATGCCGGAGTGGACAGCCTGGTACTGAAAAAGGGAGAAGTGGAGCAGAAGAAAGAAGAATGGGAAGAAATTTTACGCAGGGAGGAAGAGGAAAATGCAGGATTTCTTTTGTGAAACAGATGCTATTGCAGAGATTAAGGATAAGGTTATAGATATTAAGGAAATATTGGACAGTACTTATGAAAAAGCAGAAGCTGTCATGCAAAGTGTGAGTGATGAGAAAATTTGGAATGGAATGTCTCAGCAGACGGGAAAGGCATTTCTGGATCTGACAATGCAATATCATAAAAGTCTGGCGGGTGATCCTCTTTCACAGGCACAGGCTGCGCTGGAAAAGTATCTTTCAGCAAATCAAATCTTTTATGATAATTGGGAAGATTATCAGGAACTGCGTAAGTTATAGGAGAGGGGATCGGTATGAAATTTTCGGATTCAGAAATGATGTTTATGATCAGTGTATCGAGGGGAAGAAAACCGTTGGGAATTGATATAAAAATACCGGAAGATTCTCAAAGGGAAGAGTACATAAAAGATGCCATTTATTCTCTCAGGAATAAAAATATAGTGGATGAAAATTTAAAACTTACCAAAGAAGGAGCAGACCTGTTGTTTTTCTTTGAAACATATAGAAACAGCTACAGGCATGTTGTATTAGATCAGATATATGCAGCGGTGCTGCCCAGGGATCGTCTGATTACGGTCATGAAAAAAGAGGATGGTTATGAGTTTAATTGTATAAGTTCTTCTGTCTTATTAGAGGCATTGCTTGGTTATTCTGAGTTTTTGAAATGCGAAGACCAACAGCCGGGCAGAGGAAATTGGGAAAATACTACGGTGGAAGAACTGTTTCAAAGAATTCAAAATAGCACCGGAGGCGTATGGGTAAAAAGGTTTACCGGAGGGAAGCCGGATGGTGAAAAGTTTTATGGTTGGGACAAGCAGCAGGGATATGTTGTAAATCTTGAGAGAAACAGAATCCGCAGTTTATCACCTTTGTGGATGCGCAAACAGCTTTGTCAATTGGTCAGGGAGGGAGAATGAGTGGCAAAAACGAAAGAAACAACGGTATGTGATCAGCCGTCCATGCTGGGAATCACAATTATGCTTGCGGATATTATGGAGCAGCTTCAGAATGCAAAGGAGATGGCAGAGCAGGCACAGGAAAAAATTGCAGATTCCTATGAGGGAGAGGCAAAAGAGGAAATGGAATTGTTTTTTGGAAGTCTTCCGATGCATATAGAAAGACTGACATTGTTCTACGGTAAAATGGCAGAATATGTATGGACAACTGCGGAATCTTTTATGAAGAATGATAGGATGATGTGCGAAAATATGGAAGGAAAATAATGTGGAAACGAAGAAGATGATGCTGATCTTTGCAGATCGGGGAATTCAGTCGGGGTGGAGTGCTGATTCCATACAAAGTACTTTGGAAGGGATTGAAGAGAAATTTGAGAAGTGTAATGATAAGCTGGCGAGTGTTTCTGTGGGACCATGTAGTTATCAATTTCAGGCAGACAAGATTGAAAAGATGACACAGGATCTTCAGATTCTACAGAGGTATGCCGGTTCCGCACCGGATTATGTATGGGATACGTTGGATAACCCATTGTATGTGGACTTTAAAAATAATGCAACAGAGAGCTTAAGCCAGATTATACTGGATGATTTCTATACAGATAATACGATAGGAATGGAAGAGCATTTTACAGTATCGCAAAAAGGTGCTGTATATAGTCAGAAGAGAGTAAAAGAAACATTAACATTTTCAGATTTTTTTGGTCTTCCCGCAGTAGAACATGAAGACAGTATGGTTACACTTGAAAATGTGGAAACAGTAAATGAATTTGCTTCCCTGTTCCGCAAGGATTATGATAAAATGAAAGAAGCGGATATTGAGACATGCATCCGCAACTACTTAACGTCGGGAGAATTCAATCATGAGGCATATCATCCGGCACTGGATTTCCTGTCCGGGTTATTGGATATAACAATCGTGAAGCCTGTGATCGAATTTTTTACAGGAACAGATCTGATTACCGGGGAAAGACTGACAGAGGCACAAAAATACCAGAAGATGGCAGGAGCGATTGTCGATATGTTTACCTTCGGGCAAGGGCTTGTAGCCATGAAGGGAGCCGGTCTTGTCGGAAAAGAACTGTGCAAGGCATTTGGTAAGACGATGTTAGTGGAAGTGGCCTCTTCGGCGAGTGCATATACGGTAGGTTACGGTGTTGAAGCCATGGGACTTCCTCCACAGATTGCATGGATGCTGGGAGCGGCAACCGGATGTATTGTATCGACAGCCGGAATGAATCTGGTATTTCGTAATCCCAAAACCGGAGTAGTACGGGAATGTTCACTGGAGGAGATTACTTCACTTGAAAAGCTGGATGCTTCGGAAATAGATATTGCGAAGCTGGGAAAAGAAGTTCCTACGGACGATCTGGAACTGTATATGCGTTACCAGAAGGAAGGATCAATAGAGCACTTCACGGATAGCGAGAAGAAAACAATCAGCCGGATCGAAACGATGGGAATTAAGGGCGATGAGTGCGAAGAGATCCTGCGAGCGAGAGGAAAAGAGGTTACTCGTCCTCCGATAGAGGAACCTGAGGCGGTATTGCCTCCCAGAAATGAGAGTGAGGTAATAGAGAGTGGTAAAGATTCAGTATATATACCAAAGGATGCAGATGGAAATCCTATTCCGTTAAATAAACAGAGAATAAATGGTCAAGATATACCGTTACCTGACCCAGCAGCTCAAGGAAGACCACATACAGTTTTGGGTGGGAAAATAAGTTCAGAAACTGGAGAAGTATATAGACAATCAGCTACTTTTAACGGTGGTTCTTGGCCAACAGCAAATGGATATGAAGTACCATTAAGTGAAGTACATTGGACAAATCATGGAAGGGCAGATGCACATACAAATCCACATCAGCATGTATTTAATTATGATTTTGATAATAGATATTGGTATCGCTCTGACCCGGAGGTATTTTAAAGCAGGAGGATAAGTATTTGGATTACAGTATCATTATAGGAATACAAAAAGATGAGTTGGAAGAGATTGGTATAAAGGAAGAACTAACTAGTTGGGGGGATGAGGTTATTTCATTTACCCCCAAAAGATTCCGTAGTGAAGAGGATGTCAAATTAATAGAACTAGACTTTGATTCGAAAATATTTACCCTAAAAGTGGTAGAAGGATTAAGAGAATTAGAATGGCAGGCAAATAAAAATAGAGAAATGTTTAAAGAAAACAATATTATGAAATTATTAGAGAGGATTTGTTGTTTAAGTTCGTTTAGTATTATCATAAAGGAAGATGATACAAGTATAGAAGAATTGGAACTTGATAACAAAAATTATTATGAAATAAATAGTATTTTTGCAAATGCATTAGACTGGGAAAAACCACGAAGTTTGAAAATTTGTAAGAACTGGATGAATCTAATAGCATAAACGTTTTTTGATGTATAAAAAATGAAAACCATTGGCTGGATAGTTAGGTTTTCTTTTGACCGTGCGGGAAACCGTACCAAACGGGTGTCTGGCGGCGTGGAGGAGCGATATTTTTACGATAAGCGAAAACGCCTGACGGACTATGAGAAGAACGGAGTACATACGGAGTTCCAATATGACGCTGCGGGGAATCTGTTAAAAGACGACCGGGCATCCTATACCTACGATGCATTCAACCGAAATACGAAAGTTGAGACTTTTGGCGGGAATATCCAGATCAACCATTATGACGCAGAGGGGCTACGCCATGAGATGGAGGAGAACGGAAAGCTGGTACAGAACATCTTCCGGGATACGGAGGTTATCGTGGAGGAAACGAAAGAGGAACAGATCCGTTATATCCGTACCCATGAGCTTTTGTCATCCGATGCGGAGTGTGCGAGGACATACTACCACTATGCAGCTGATGAGATGGGAAGTATTACCCATGTCACAACGGGCAATGAAATCTTAAACCGTTACGAGTATGACGCATGGGGAAATCTGACATTGGAAGAGGAACGAATTCCTAACCGTTTCTGCTTCAATGGACAGCAGCTTGATCCTATCAGTCAGCAGTATTACCTACGGGCAAGGTTCTATAATCCTGTACTTGCAAGATTTACACAGGAGGATACCTACCGTGGGGATGGATTGAATCTATATGCATACTGCAAGAACAATCCGGTGTACTATGTAGACCCGAGTGGTCATTGGTGTGAGAAGAAGCAGAACATCTATGAGCGCCTGCTCAGGGAAGAGGGACTCGATCCTGCCAACATCGCCCCGGAGACGAGACTGCGTCTGATGGCGCAGGCGTCGAACGAGGCAAGAGGGAAGGGACCCGGCGATAGTGGACCGGTGATAGCGTTGCCTGATCCGGTAGATACGGAAAGTAATCGGCCGAATGCGCTAACGGCGGATGTGCCGGGTGAGAGTGGTAGTACAACTGTTATATATGGATCAGATGATATAGCTAATTATCAATATAATGTAATTGAAAATCCAGGACCGTTAGCAGAAATACCAAATCAACCTGCAAAGAATTTTTATGGTGGCAGATACAATATGGAAGTATTACAGGAAGATAGAATAATGTATAACGGGATATTAAGAATTCTTATGGAACAAGTTAATTGTATTGACTCGAATGAGAGCGATGGTGAAAAAATGAAATACTTGATAGAAAGTTATAGTAAACTGTTTACTTCGAGAGGCGGATTAAGCGATTTCATTATTTATGATGCAGATATTCAATTAAGAAATCAGTTGAATGAGAAATATAATGACGAAGTAAAAAGGGTTTGGAACATTATGAAAGACTATATTTAATAATGACTCCGTATAAGAACATCAGAAATCAAAACTGAATATTCTTTTCCAGCCTGCTGATATCGGTCTGCTTCTTGATAATATCCTGCCCAAAGTCTGCTTTTTTCTATTGAAGATGCTCCATCCGTAAAAGAAGAGTATGGGATATTGCAATTAGAGGATGAAAATATCCATACAGAATTTTCTCAAACATCCATGTTACAACAGCATTATTTTCCAATTTATGGTATAAAGATAATAAAGGATTATACTGATAAACAATATAGATTTAGATTAGATACAGTAGGGGGAATGATGATGCAGAGTGAAAACTATGGAAAAGTTTTGCACACATCTGAAGAAATACGATGGGTACAAACGGAACCGTTTTGTTTTGATTTCATAAAAGAGAGTAAAGGAAGTACGACGCTTTTTCCTGTTGATGATTATCTGGAAGGAATTACATTGGATAATAGGCATATTTCTATGTATATGACCAGAGCAATGCAGGTGCATGAAGGAGTAGCCCATTTTAATACAGATATTGTTATAAAGGGGAAGCAAGGCGAGAATAGAAAACTTATCGGATTACAATTTACCGGAGGGGTTCTTGGATTGCTATTCAGGCCCGACAAATTAAATATTGACATGACAAAACGGGGAAATTATAAGGTGACCTGTAAAGAGGACCGGATAGAACAGGAAGTACTGATCGGAGAAAAGAAATATACAATTTCAGTGGAATCTTCTTTGCATGAGCATTGTGGAGTAGCAGGAAAATCGCTGGTAAATGATCAGGTTATATTAGAGGTTGTTGCAGCAGATGGAATTGGTAGGAAAGATATTGTTCCTATTTATAACGCGGTATATAAAATGTGTCAGTTCCTTACCTTCCGGAAAAATGTACAATTTAGTAAGGTAGAACTTCTGGTTGAGGAGTGTTGGGATGGAGAAGTATTTTCTATAACCGGAGGTACAGTTTTTTCCAGAGATCATTTTGAAAAAGCAACAGAAAAGAATTGGAACAGATGTATTTCATTTGAGACAATGAAGGAATGCATGGGTACATTGTTTAAAATGATTTATGTAGAGAAAGTAAATAAACCATATTTTTCACTGAACTTTTTACCTGAGAATGATGCGGATGAGAATTGGATATCTGTGGAAAAAATCAGAAATATTTGTACGGCGCTCGAGTGTGAGGCTATGCTTCAAAAGTTATCGGCAGAGGACAACCCTGACTTCAAAGACTTGATGGAAAGCGTAAAGAATATGGTGAAGGCTCATAAAGAGAGCACGAATGCACTTCCTCCCAAGGCATATGATCTGATCAATAGCAGTATCAGTCATTGGGATTTTGCGGCAGCAGATAAGGTAAAGGCTCTCTTTCATAAATATTATGAAATTATATTCCAGTTAGAATGTTTTAAGATGAGTCAGGCCAAATTTGAAGAGGGAGTTGACCGGATTATCAGATTACGGAATAGAACAACTCATGGTAATTTCGCAAGTGTTTCCAGTGAAGATGCCATGGTGGCTGTGAATCTGATGAACATAATCTATATCAGCCGGCTGGACCGTCTGGGATTATCTAAGGATGTAATAAGACATTTGATAGTACGAGGTGTTGTGTACTGAGAGGATGAAAGATAGGGGAGTAAAAGACAATTAAAAAGACAACCGATAAAGAAAATATTGAAGTGTATAGTGTAGGAAAAATTAATTGGGAAATATACAAATGTATAACTGAAGATATAAGAACAGATGAGGTTATAATAACGGATAATCAAATTCAACACATTAAAGACAGACACCCGGAGGCTTATGATAAAGTGTTAAACAACATTCAGGAAGCAATCAGAGCTCCGGATTATATCATCAAGGATAAGCATGAATACACAGGGTTAGTGGTTAAGAGAATAGAAACTCCCAATGGGATCTTGCAGGTTGTATTGAGATTATGTACTTCAGAAGATGAACAGGGATATAAGAACTCTATCATTTCCTGTTGGGAGCTTAGTGAGAAAAGACTACAGAACTACTTGAGGAATAAAGAAATTCTTTACAGTCGGGAATAAACAGGATATAATGTAAGTACAATAAGAGAAGAACTATCTGAGGTGGTAAATTTCGTTGCAACCACGCACCCTATGGGTCAAAAGAGATGCAGGAGAGGCGACGCCTGCCGGATAGTTCTTTGCTTATAAAAAGGTTGTAAATTGTGCTTATTCTAATGACCATCACAATATTGTGGTGGTTATATTATTGTTCAAACGAAGGATAGAGGCAACATAAGTCAAATAAAAAGACAACCCTTTACGAGTTGCCTTGATGACTAAATTTTGAAATTTTTTCGTGGATGTTTGGCAATAAGGATGTCACGCTGCTTTGACATAGCAACATGAGTATATATTTCTGTTATATTGATGGAACTGTGACCAAGCATTTCCTGGATATAACGGATATCGACATCCGCCTCTAACAGACTGGTTGCGAAAGTGTGTCGAAACATATGAGGGGTGATATGCAGATCAATCGCAGCAAGAGAGGTATATTTATTTATCATTCGCCGGACGGATTGATCGGACAAGGCTTTACCGGATGGACTCACAAAAAAATAATTACAGTTCTCGATTTCTGTGATAAATTCCCATCTTTGACACTTTATGAAGCAAATAACAGCCATAACCCCAGTATTTATCA
>ERZ1026772.1401-NODE-1401-length-13161-cov-3.961544_pt1 | contig 13161 bp, 17 predicted proteins | sample MGYA00380124_ERZ1026772 | MGnify/ENA primary metagenome ERZ1026772 (study PRJEB33269, sample SAMEA4719760) | human gut metagenome | biome: human-associated habitat; feature: organic feature; material: feces | place: Cameroon | collected 2013-10 ...
CCCCGAAGAAGGTAGCAGAAGCCACATGGCAGAATGAAGCCGCAACGTGGGAACAGACCCAAGGGCTGCGGGTGGTCGAGGTGCTGGGCACGGAGGCTCATCGGCGGCGGGTGCTGTCTACACAGGCAGATGTCTACGTCATCAACCGAGAAAATATTCCATGGCTGGTGCAGGAGTGCGGGCGGGCATGGCCGTTTGATATGGTCGTATTGGATGAAAGCAGCAGCTTTAAGAATCCCCGCTCCCATCGGTTCCGTGCCCTAAAGACCGTCCGGCCTAAGATTCGCCGCCTTGTCGAGCTGACGGGTACACCAACATCCAATGGCCTGATGGATTTGTGGGCGCAGATTTATCTGCTGGACGGTGGGCAGCGGCTGGGCCGCACGATTACCGCATACCGGGAGATTTATTTCATCCCGGACAAGCGGAGCCGGACGCAGATTTTTTCGTATCGGCCCAAGGCGGGCGCACAGGAGGACATCTATCGGCAGCTGTCCGATATTTGTATCAGCATGAAAGCCGCTGATTACCTGTCACTGCCCGACTGCATCACCGATAACATCCCCGTGGTGCTGGATAAAGCCGCAAAACAGGCGTATGACAGGCTGGAACGGGATGCCCTGTTGGAAGTCGAGGACGGCGTGATTACCGCCGGGAGTGCTGGCGTTCTGACGGGCAAGCTGTTGCAGCTGTGCAATGGGGCTGTCTACGATGAGAACGGCGATGTGCAGACCGTCCATGACTGCAAGATTGCCGCTTTTCTGGAGGTCGTGGAGCAGCTGGGCGGGCAACACGCATTAGTGTTCTACGGATTCAAGCATGATGCAGACCGTTTACAGGCCGCGCTAAAGTCCACCGGGCTGCGGGTGCGCGTCTACGGCGGCGCAGAGGACGCGCAGGCGTGGAACGCTGGCGAGGTCGATATTTTACTTGCTCATCCGGCAAGCTGCGCCTACGGGCTTAATTTGCAGGCTGGTGGGCATCATGTCATCTGGTTCAGTCTGACGTGGGCACTGGAGCAATACCAGCAGGCCAATAAGCGGCTGCATCGGCAGGGGCAGACAGAGCCGTGTATCATCCACAATTTGATTGTTCAGGGCGGCGTGGATGAAGATGTCATCCGGGCACTGGATCGAAAAGAGGACGCGCAGGATAGCTTGTTGTCCGCGCTAAAGGTCAAGGTCAAGAGCGCAAGGGAGGCGGTACAATGACCATCAAAGAGTTATCGCAGCTGTTTTGGCTGAATCGTGAAATTGCGGACTTGCAGAGGCGGGCCGCTGACATCGAGGAACGGACTGGATCACCGTCAAGCCCTGACCTGTCCGGGATGCCCAAAGGCGGCGGCACGGGCGCAGGCAAGGTGGAGGCCGGGGCCATTGAATGCGCTGACCTGTATGCTCAGATTGTCGAGATGCAGCACAAGTGCGAGCATGAGCGTGAGCGGCTGACACAGTACATCAATGACATCCCGGATAGTTTTATCCGGCAGATTTTCCGCTGCAAGTTTCTGGACTGCATGACGTGGGAGGCAGTGGCCGGGCAGCTCCCCGGTGTGTACACGGGCAGCGGTGTACGCAAGAAAGTGACCCGCTATCTGGACGAAAACCCGGAAAAGCCTGAAAGTTGACCATTTTTGTCCAAAAGTTCCCAACATTCCCACGCATACCTGTGTTATAATTAAACTGCGATTCAGCGTAGAGCATGGGGCTGCGCTGAACGTGTACATGGGATTCTTTGCTCATGGGATGAATCACTCCTTTCGGGAAAACCGCTACCTTTGACCGGGCAGCGGTTTTTCTGTTGTTGAGGTACTATGTCTGAAAGCTATCGGCAAACGCGCAACTACGAAAACCTGAACCGCTGCATCTATCCCGGTGTCGGTGAGTTTGGCATACCAGAGCTTGAGCCTGTCCACTGTGATGCAGAAATGTGGATAGGCTTTAACTATGCCAAGGGCTGCGATGTAGAGGACAGACCCGCGCACAGTGTCCACTTTTTCATTGACGATTACCAGTTTAACCGCCTGTGGACTGCGCCGGATGTCTATTTGCCGATGTTGTCCGGGTTCCGTTGCGTTGCAACCCCGGATTTTTCTATGTACACGGATTTCCCCAAAGCAATCCAGATATACAACCACTACCGCAAGCACTGGCTGGGCCGCTATTGGCAGGATCACGGCATAACCGTCATCCCGACTATCGCATGGAGTACGCCGGACAGCTACGAGTGGTGTTTTGATGGTGAGCCTGTCGGCGGTGATGTCATTGTGTCATCTGTCGGTACGCAAACCAGCTGGAAAACTAAAAAGCTATTCATGCGTGGCTATCTGGAGATGGAGAAACGGCTTAAACCGAGCCGCGTTTTCTTCTATGGTGATGTTCCGCCCTCTTTGGCATGGCGGGGGAATGTCTATCCGATTCGTGCGTTCCAGCACGAATTGAAAGAGCGCATGAAGTTGAAAAAAGCTGCTGAGAACGCAGTTTTATTTGAAAATGGAAAGGAGTAGTGATATAATGGGTGGTAGAGGATCATCTTACAGTACCCCGTCTAACGGCACATGGTCTAAGGGCATGGGCGATAAGATTTCGGATACTCTGAAAGGCGCAATCGGCAAGCAAGGCAAGCCCATGTCTGTGGGTGATGCCGTTGTCGGTACGAACCCTCATCATTCGGCAGACTACAAAGAGTTCTCCCAGAACTGCCAGCGTTGTGTTGTGGCGTATGAACTGCGCCGCCGTGGTTATGATGTCACGGCTCTGCCTACCTACGAGGGCGATAAACTCCCGGAGATCGCGTATGTTGACAACAAAAACAACATTTACGCGGCCCGTTGGCGTGGCGCATTTAAGAACGCCAAAACGGAGAATGTCGGCGTGGCTGGCAACAATCCTACCGCTGAACACGCTGTTATGGATAACATCGCGGACAAGATGCGCTCTTATGGTGACGGTTCCCGCGCTGTTATCCAGATTCTGTATCGTGGTGGCGGCGGTCACGTTTTCAACGTGGAGAACGATAACGGGCGTATCGTCTACATTGAGGCCCAGACAGGCAAGATCAAGGATATGCCGCGCACGATGAAATCCGTTAGAACGGATTCCGTGAACATCGTTCGCGTTGACAATCTGCGTGTTTCTGAACGTGCAAAGAACTTTGTCAAAAAGTCTAAGTAAACCCTGAAAGGAGATTCACACCATGACTACCTATGAACAGGCACTGAAAAAGGCTAAGAAGCTGAATCCCGGCGTGGATAGCTGCACGGAATACACCGATGCGTTTATGTTCTCCCAGCAGAACGATGTCGGTTTCGGTGGTAATGGCCCTGTGGTCATTATGAAAGAATCCGGCAAGGCCCTGAACATGGCTGACTATCTGGATTCCGGCGAGGGTGAAGTGGTCAAAGAGGCCGCTCCCCTGTAAAATTTAGCCCCAATAGCGCACTAGCACTCGACACTGTGATGTGTCGGGTGCTTTTTTATTTCCCCAGAAAGCGAGGTGCAAAACGTGGGAGAAAAAGCAAAGCGCAATACCACGGGCCTCCGCAATTTGGCGGATTTACCCCCAGAGGTGCGCCGTGAAATCCAGTCCAAAGGCGGTAAGGCTACCCAAGCCAAGCGCAAAGAAGCAAAAATGGTTCGTGAGGCTCTGCTGGAGTTGCTCACGAAACCTACCCGCTCTACCAAGGGCAAGGGAAACGCCTGTAAAACGTCTTATGACCTGAAATCGCTGGAAGATGCGTTGAATGACAGCAATAATACCACCGTCATGGTGCAAATTCTGCTGCCCTATATCCAGAAAGCGAAAGAGGGCGATGTGGGCGTTTTACGGCTGCTATTGGATATTCTGGGGCAAGCAAACAACGGCGAGGGCGGTTCTCCCGATTCCGCCGGGGCTGTGGATGGCTCTATCAAGATCCACTTGATGCGCGGCGACAAGCCTACCGATGAAAGCGGTGGTACGGATGCCTGACATCTACATTGAGGACGTTTTAACCCCGAACTATGACAGCATTTTGCTGGACGTGCTGGATCACCAGCACAACCGCTACATTTTCAAGGGCGGGCGTGGTTCGCTTAAATCGTCTTTCTGTGGCACGGTCATCCCTCTTGTGATGATTGAGCCGGGAAATGAGAATGTGAATGCGCTGGTACTCCGAAAACAGCAGAACACCCTGCGCGATTCGGTGTATAACCAGATCATTTCCGGCATTGACCGTCTGGGCCTGTCGGATGAGTTTCAGGCATTTGTTTCCCCATTGAAGATCGTGCGCAAGTCCACCGGGCAGGAGATTCTGTTCCGTGGTCTGGATGACCCGTTAAAGGTCAAGTCCATCAAGCCCAGTAAAGGCTATATCGGCATTACATGGTTTGAGGAATGCGACACGTTTTCAGGCATGAAAGAAATCCGATCCGTGCAGCAATCCGCCCTGCGTGGTGGTTCCCGGTTCTGGACGTTCCTTTCATTCAACCCCCCGGAAACGCGCTCCAACTTTATGAATCAGGCCGTGCTTAACCCCGGCCCGGATACCCTTGTTCATTCGTCTACCTATTTGGAGGTGATGGCATATCACCCGGAATGGCTGGGCGATTTCTTTATTTCTGAGGCTGAGGCCCTGAAAGAAAGCAATCCGACAGCATACGCGAATGAATATCTGGGCGAGGCTACGGGCACGGGCGGCGAGGTGTTCACCAACATCGAACTGAGGGAAATCACGGATGAGGAAATCGAGAATTTCAGCTACACATATCAGGGGCTGGACTTTGGCTGGTTTCCTGATCCGGCGCACTGGAGTAAGGTCTGCTACAACCCTGCCCAGCTGACCCTGTACATTTTCGATGAGCTGCGTGTCCGCAAGACCCCTAACCGGGAACTGTGGGAAATGCTGCAAAAAGAAAAGGGCGTGACCTATTCCGATCTTATCACGGCGGATAGTGCAGAGCCTAAGAGCATCGGCGATTTCAAGAGTTACGGATCGAATATGCGGCCCACGATCAAAGGCCCCGATTCCGTCCGCTACTCTATGAAATGGCTGCAATCGTTGAAAAAGATTGTCATTGATCCTGTGCGATGCCCGGAATCGGCGAAAGAGTTCTCCGAGTACGAGTATGAGCGCAATTCCGATGATGAGATTATCAGCGGCTACCCGGATGCCAATAACCACGCGATTGATAGTGTGCGGTATGCCCTCAATGGCGTATGGAAACGGCGCGGCAATTAAGGGAGGAAAGTCATGTTTTCCCGTATTTTACAGATGATAAGGCAGGTGATTCACCGCATGATTCCTTACAAGAGCATTGAACAGGCTACCAGCATCGAAACGCCGCTCTCTACTGAGATGGCACAGGCACTGGATGATTGGTATGACCTGTACCGCAATATGGCCCCGTGGCGCAAGGGCAAGGATGGCGCGGATGTGAAATCCCTGAACCTTGCATCTCAGATTTGCAGCACTCTGGCCCGCCAGATTGTGCTGGAGATGAAGTGGAACATCACAGGCGGCGAGGCTGACGAAAACGGCGAGGCCCCCGAAAATGAACGCTCCAAGTACCTGAAAACCGAGTTTGAAAAGCTGATTAACGTTCTGCGTGAGAAGCTGGAAATCGGTCTGGCAGCGGGCGGTATGACCATCAAGCCCTATCCGGGGCAGGACGGTCATATTTATTTTGACTTCACCGCAGACTGGGGCCTGTACCCGATCTCTTTCGGCGATAACAGCGATCTCACGGATGTTATTTTCCGCGATGTGCTGACCGAGGGCAAGACCTATTACACCCGGCTTGAACGTCATGTGCGGGATGGTGATTCTGTCACCGTCACCCAGCGGGCTTTTAAGTCTAATATGCGTGACTACATCGGCGCGGAAGTGTCGCTTGATAGCATTCCGCGCTGGGCTAATCTGGAGCCTACCGCCAAGATCGAACAGGCGGAGGGCCAGATGTTCGGCTGGTTCAAAGTTGCATCCGCGAACTGCATTGACGTGGATTCCCCGATGGGCGTTTCTGCCTTTGCGCGGGCTATTGATGCGATCCATGATGCAGATGTCCAGTATTCCCGTCTGCTGTGGGAGTATGAGGGCGGCGAGTTGGCGATTGACGTTGACCCGTATGCGTTCAAAGAAGATCCCGCGACAAAAGAACTGGGTATGCCTCAGCTGAATAAGCGGCTGTTCCGCGCTGTCGATACTGGCGGCGATGGTGGCAATTACAGCGTGTTTGCCCCGGCATTTCGTGATGTGGCTCTGATTAACGGTCTGAACCAGATTCTCCGTCATGTGGAGGACTTGTGCGGGCTGTCCAGAGGCTCCATTTCTGATCCGCAGGTGGACGCACGAACCGCAACCGAGTTGAAGATTGCAAAGCAGCAGACGTATTCCACCATCGCGGACAACCAACGGGCACTTGAAGCCTGTCTGCGTGATGTCATCCGGGCGATGGACAAATACGCTACCCTGTACAATCTGGCCCCCGCTGGCGAGTATGAGGTTTCGTTTGATTGGGATGATTCCATTCTAACCGACAGTGACCAGCAACTCCAGCAGCGGCTGCTGCTGGCTACCAATGGCATGATGGGCCGCGCCGAAATGCGCCAGTGGTACTTTGGTGAAACCAAGGCACAGGCGGATGCAGCCCTGCAAGCTATCCGGGATGAACAGCTGGCAGACCAGATGAACAATTTGCAGGCTGTTCTGCCGAACATCGCCAGCGGCGGCAACGAGGCCCAGTAAACGGTGTTAATTCGGAAAGGGTAATTTCTCATGCAAACCACTGAAAAGCTGGAAAAGGCCCTCTCTGTGGTTATGGCGCAGTTTGATGAGGTCAACGCATTTTTCATTGCAAAAATCGCTGCCCAGATTCAAAAAATCGGGCAGATGAGCCAGTCCAGCATTAACCAGCTTACCATTATGATGGAGATGTCGCAGGATGTCGCCGCCATAAAGAAGAAGCTGCAAACGGCTACCGGGCTGGCCTCTGCACAGATGGCAAAAATCTATCAGACCGCGATGGACGATGTTTATACTGATCCGCGCTTTTCCGCTGCATTGGAGGCCAATCCACTCAGCGAGGACGCGCAGAACCAGCTAAAGCACTATGTTCAAACCCTGTCGATGCAGACCGCTGGCGATCTGCAAAACTACTCCAACACTACCGCCGTATCCGATGCCTATAAAAAGGCCGTGGATAAGGCGGTTTTAGCTGTTTCCTCTGGTATGACCGATTACAATTCGGCCATGCGCCGGACGGTGCAGGAAGTCGGATATAACGGCTTACAGGTGCAATACGCCAGCGGCTACCATAGGCGGCTTGATACGGCGGTACGCCAAAACATCATAGATGCGACAAACCAGATTGCAAAGAACGGGGCGCAGATTATCGGTGATGATCTGGGTTTCAATGCCCGCGAAATATCAGCACACGCGCACAGTGCGCCGGATCACGAGCCGGTGCAGGGGCGCGTTTTTTTAATCGCTGAATTTGAAAAGATGCAGTCCGGCCAGCCGTTTGTCGATGTTGACGGGCGGGTTTACACCGCGTTCAAGCGTCCGATAGCTGAATGGAACTGTACGCACTTCCCGACACCGTTTGACACCCGCTATTCTGTCCGCCGTTACACGGATGAGCAGCTGGCGGCGTGGAAAGCGGAAAACGATGCGGGCGTTGAGATCGGCGGCAAGCATTACACGATCTACCAAGCTACACAGCTGATGAGGAAGATCGAAACGGAATCGCGCCGCTGGAAAGATGCCGCGAATGCGTGTCGCCTGACAGGTAACATGACCGGGCGGCAGGAATGCCAGAAGCACATCAACGCGCTGGGGCAGACCTACTCTGAAATCGTGCAAAAATCCGGCTTGCCCTCACAGCGGCAGAGAATGGCCGTAGAGGGCTTTAGAGCTGTCAAAGTAAAGTGAGGTTCACATCATGGAAAACGCTGAAATCCGGGCATCTCTGGCGGCTGTGGATGACCGCCACTTTGCCATTGTCGAAAAGGATCAGGTTATGGTCTACGACAACAGCAAGTTTTACCCTACGCCCATCCCGGTACACGATGAGAAATGGGCATACAAACCTGAGCGCACCTGTAAGAACTGCGCCCACGCACACCAACTCGCGCCGCATGAATATGCGTGTGACGCTGGCGATTACGACATTGATACTCTGTCGTGTTTCCAGCCGCGAATTGACTAATGATGTCCGGGGCCTCTGGCTCCTGATATAAATTTGTCGGCATTGCAGACGATTAAATGCGATGACGCTCCATGCGCTGACAGGCAGCGCGTTTACAAGTCAAATTCAGAGCGGCGAAAGGTACGACATGGAATTTCTCAAGAATCTGTTTGCGAACGGCCCTCTGACCTATGAGCAGCTTGTCGATGCTGCAAGTAAGGCGGGCCTGAAAGTTGTTGACCTGTCCAGCGGCGCGTATGTCGCCAAGGACAAGTTTGACAATCGCGTGAACACTCTGACCCAGCAGATCACCGATCTGAACGGCCAGCTGTCGCAGCGTGATACTGACCTGAACGGTCTGAATGAGCAGCTGACCGCCGCCAAGAATGACGCGGCAAAGATGGCAGATGTTCAGAACCAGCTGACCGCTTTGCAGGGCAAGTACACCAAGGACACCGAGGACTACCAGAAGAAGCTGGACGCTCAGGCATACGACTTTGCACTCCGCGAGGCATCCTCCGGGCTGCATTTCTCGTCCAACGGCGCAAAGCGGGCATTTCTGGAGGACGCAAACGCAAAGGGCCTCAAACTGGACAACGGCAAGCTGCTGGGCTGGGATGATTACGTCACCGAGTACCGCACCGCTGATCCCGGCGCATTCGCGGCAGAGGCCCCTGCAAACGAGGGTAAGGCGCAGCAGGGCGGCAATCCGCCCGCTATCGTTCTGCCCGCAGGTTCTGGTAAGACCGCTGGCACAGAGGGCGGCAAGGGCCTGTTCAACTTCAATTTCGCCGGGGTGCGGCCCAATCTCGCCGAAAAGTAAATCCGGGCCAAATAACAATCCATAGGAGGTAATAAACTATGGCACTGCTGAACTATGCAACCGAGTACCAGTCCGCTCTGGAACAGGCTTACCCTTATAGCCTGTTCTTCGGCGATCTGTACGCCACCCCCAACAATGGCCGTTTCCGCTTCGTGGATGCTAAGACCATTGCCATCCCCCATCTGTCTACCACTGGCCGCGTGGATTCTGACCGTGACACCATTGCCACTGCCACCCGCAACTATGACAACAGCTGGGAGAACAAGACCCTGACCCATCATCGTAAGTGGTCTACTCTGGTGCATCCGCGCGACATTGACGAAACCAATCAGGCCGCGTCTATCACCAACATCACTCAGGTGTTCAACGAGGAGCAGAAGTTCCCGGAGATGGATGCCTACACCATCAGCACCCTGTATTCCGAGTGGGGCAAGCTGAACCACACCGCCGATGCAACCGCGCTGACCGTTGCCAATGTTCTGTCTGTCTTTGATGACATGATGATGAACATGGACAACGCCCGTGTTCCTGCTGCTGGCCGCATTCTGTATGTCACCAACGAGGTCAAGAAGATGCTGAAGAACGCCGAACAGGTGCAGCGTTACATTGACGTTGGCAAGAAGAACGCGGATATTGACCGCACTGTTTCCCGCATTGATGAGGTCAAGATCATCGGCGTTCCCTCTACCCTGATGAAGTCCAAGTACACCTTCGACAAGGGCTATAAGGTCGCTACCGATGCTGACCAGATCAATATGCTGCTGGTGCATCCGAGTGCTGTCATCACCCCCGTTTCCTACTCCTTCGCCACTCTGGATGCCCCCTCTGCTGTGACTGAGGGCAAGTACATCTACTTTGAGGAAAGCGATGAGGACGTGTTCATCCTGAACAACAAGTCCGATGCTCTCCAGTTCAACGTCACCGCCCACGCCTGATCTGAGCGGGCCGCAAACACTAAGAGGTAATGCCAATGGTAAGTTATCTGACGTATGAGCGATACAAACAGCTGGGCGGCACACTGGACGATACAGCGTTTACGCTGGCAGAGTTCAAAGCCCGGAAAAGGGTGGACTACCTGACTGCATCGCGTGTGCAGAAGATGGCGAACGTGCCGGAGGCCGTTACCCTTTGTGTTTTTGCGCTCATCGGGCTGGAAACGTCCATCGGTGCAGAATCGCAAATCAGCTCCCCGCTGGTTACGTCCTACAACACTGATGGATATTCGGAAAGCTACGGCAACATTCCCACCATCGCGGAAAGCGATGCCATTATGAACAAAACGGTGCGCACATATCTGACCGATGAACGGGATGATAAGGGCACACCGCTTTTGTATAGGGGGGTGTACGGCTGATGCGTGGATGCACAGAGGTCATTACCCTGCTGAATGCACAGGTAGACCCGGATACCGGGTATGACGTTTACACGCCTACCAAGATAACGGGTGTATCGTGGTACAGCACGGCAGCGGCTACTGTCACCACGTCCGGGCTGCTTGCTGCGGATCAGTACACAGTAAGGATACCTGTCGATGCTGATTTTTCCGGGAAAGGCTATGTCAATCCGATTGCGTACAAAACGGCAGACCCCGCTAAAAGTTTCACTATTCAGCGTGGAGATGTGATTGTACGCGGTACGATTGACACGCCATCCCGGATTACGGCAGCAGACCTTTCCCGACTGATCGGCAGCGATGGTTCGTACATCGCATTTACGCCGCCTGATCCGACAGCTACCACGGTGGACGCTATCACGCCCGCCAGTGTCCAGCAGACGTGCCCAGACGTGTTCACGGTGTTATCTATCACGGATAACCGTAAAGCCCCCCATGCGCAGCATTGGAAGGTGATCGGAAAGTGAGTTACACCGTCATCAATGCCCGTTTTAACTTCGGGCGATCTGTCACTGACCTGTTGAGAGCCAGAAACCTTGAAAAGGGCGGCAAGGTGCAGCAGGCCATTGATAATTCCGTTATTGCGTGGAATATGCAATACGTTCCGTGGAAAACGGGAACGCTTGCAAAAAGTCCGTATCGTGCATACACCCCCGGTAAAGTCGTATACGAGGGGCCGTATGCACGATACCTCTATTATGGTGAGGTCATGGGGCCGAACATCCCCGTGTTCGATGACGATAGTGGAGAACCTACACGGTTCTTTTCGCCGCCGGGTATGCCGAAACACCTCACGGGCCGCAAGCTGAAATACGACACCAGCACAAACCCCCTCGCGGGTTCGTTCTGGAACGAGCGCATGAAAGCGGATCACATGAACGATATTTTAACGGAGGCGAAACGGTATGCCGGAATTAAATAGCATCGAACAGCTGCGTTTGTGGTTTCGGAAATGCCCCGCCATTCAGAACAAGAATCGTTTTCGGGTCAACTTTCTTTCGGAAAGCCCTACGGAGTATGCGATCTACTCCGTACCGTCCGAAATCAGAACGCATGAGAACATCATCGGCGAAGTCGTTCTGGATGATATTCAGGTGCAGAATTTTATTTTTGCATCGAAAGAATCTTTCGGCCCTGACATTCAGCAGAGCCTTGCAAATCTGGGCTTTTATGATGAGGTCATGGCGTGGATTTATCAGCAGAACACGGTTCAGAACTTCCCGAATATCCGGGAGGGCCGGGTAAAGTCCATCGTTCCTACGCTGACTGCATACCCCGTTGAAGTTGGTAGCGGGGCTGCTAAATATCAAATCCAGCTGAAAATGACTTATAGGAGGAAATAAAAAATGGCTAATAAGGTCGAGCGCAAATATCTTGCGCACTTCATTGATGCCTCTTTCGGTAATGGCAGTGCCACCCCGAACTACGTCCGTCTGGGTGCCGATCTGGAGGAGTATAACCTCGATCTGAACCCCGACATCGAAGTGTCTAAGAACATCCTCGGTGACGGCACTATCAAGCACAACGGCTACGAGCCTCAGTCCAGTGTGGATACTTTCTACGCTGTCACCGGTGATCCGCTGTTTGAAACTCTCAGCGACATCGCCAATGAACGCAAGACCGGCGATGACTGCAAGACTACCGCTGTCGATGTTCTGATGACTGATAAGGGTGTTGTCACTTGGGCATACCGTGAGGATGTCATGGTGGTTCCCACCAGCATGGGCGGCGATACCAGCGGCGTTCAGGTTCCGTTCAGCGTCTACTACTGCGGTAATCGTACCAAGGGTACTTTCGATTTGACCAAGAAAACCTTTACCGCTACCGCAAGCACCGTGTCCGGCTCTAAGGGGTAATCACCATTTTATGCCGGGGGCGTGGTCTGAAAGGGCTACGCCCCATTTTTATTCGTAAAGGAGATTCACTATGTCTGATGAAATCAAGACCACCGATACTATGGAAATCGTTGTCGATGACGGTATGCGGGATGTCCGCATCCGCAACCTGAAAGGTGAGCAGATCGGCCTGTTCAAGTTCCGGCCTACTGACATGGGCATCATTGACCGCTATAACAAGCTGGTCAAAGACTTTGACGCTATCACCGAGCCGCTGGCAGATGTCAGCATCAAGGCTGATGGCACTGCGGAAAGCGAACTGGACACCAGCAAGCTGAACGAGGCGGAGCAGCGTCTGTATGCCGCCTGTGATGAAATGTTCGGCGGTAACATGAGCGAGGCATTCTTTGGTAAGATGCACCCGTTTTCCCCTGTCAATGGCGTGTTTTTCTGCGAAACCGCGATCTCTCAGGTCGGTAAGTTTATCGGCCAGCAGTTTGGTCAGGAACTGAAGAAGATCAACACCCGCGTGGAACGCTACACGAAGAAGTACGCGGGCAAGGGCCGTGCATGATCGGGCAACTCCCGGAAAGTCTTTCTGTATCCGGCGTTGAGTACGGCATACGGACGGACTTTCGGGATGTCCTTTCCATTTTAGAAGCATTCAATGACCCGGAACTGGAAAACAGCGAGCGCGTGTACGTTTGCCTGTTTATCCTGTTCCGGGATTTTGATGCAATCCCCCCGGAACAATATGAAGAAGCGTTTAAGAGGGCCTTGTGGTTTATTGACTGCGGGGCTGATCCTGACCAGAAAACGCCAAAAACAAAGCCCCGAACGATGGACTGGGAACAGGACGAAAATATTCTGTTCCCGGCAGTCAATCGGGTAGCTGGCCGGGAAGTTCGCGCTCTGCCGTATCCTGTCTCTTATACACATCTGACG
>ERZ1026772.1402-NODE-1402-length-13147-cov-9.216010_pt1 | contig 13147 bp, 7 predicted proteins | sample MGYA00380124_ERZ1026772 | MGnify/ENA primary metagenome ERZ1026772 (study PRJEB33269, sample SAMEA4719760) | human gut metagenome | biome: human-associated habitat; feature: organic feature; material: feces | place: Cameroon | collected 2013-10 ...
GCTATGTGCCGCCGCCTGCAAAGCAGTCGGCTTGCGCGCATACGCTCGCGGCTGCGCCTATTTGCGCCTGTCGGCGCAAATACAGCTCCGTTTTGGCGCGAGCTATGTGCCGCCGTCTGCAAGCATCCGGCTTGCGCGCATACGCTCGCGGCTACGCCTATTTGCGCCTATCGGCGCAAATACGGCTCCGCTCATGCGCCTTGGCGGCGCGGCAACCAAGCAAAACTCCATATCGCTGTGACATAATGGTGACAACTGAGCGATAGAGCATGGCGCTCTGGTAGAAGGTGCGGGGCCCCTAGGGGTACCATCGGTTTTTGCGCCTTCTGTAATCTTTTGCCACGGAGGAGCACATCGTGCTCGCATGCTCATGACAGAATTTAAGCCAAATCGTTACGAAGTCGATCTCGATCGCGTCGCTCATTATAACCAAGATTTGAAGATCAAAACGCTCGCTGAACTCATCCACAACTCGGCTACGCGCTACACCGACCGCCCCTTTTTGGGCGAAAAAGTCGACGGCGCCTATCGCTGGATGACCTACGGCGAATTCGAAGTAGAAATGTTGCGCGTCCGCGCCTTGTTCAAAAAATATGGCATCGTAAAAGGTGATCGCATCGCCATCATTGCCAATAACAGCGTGCCATTTGCACTCGCCGCTTATGCTGCCTATGGGCTCGGCGCCGTTATCGTGCCCATGTACGAAGTCCAAGCAAAAAGCGATTGGCAGTTCATCTTCGGCGACGCCACGCCAAAACTCGCCATCGTCAAAAACGATGCGATCCGTTGCCAAATCGAAATGCTCGAAACCCCAGGGCTCGAACACATCTTCGTCATCGCCCCACAAAGCGCCAAATCGTTCCTCGACGAAGCCCGCGAACTCGAACCACTCGACGCCGACGACGACGTCGCCACCGAAGACGATTTATGCGATATCATCTATACGAGTGGCACGACTGGCCGCCCGCATGGCGTCGAATTGACGCATAAAAACGTCGCTCACGATATCGTCATCTCGGCGTGGATGTTCGATTACTGTTGCGAAGACCGCGTTTTGTCGTTCTTGCCCTGGGCTCATGGATTCGGAAAAACGGTCGATTTCGGCCTATTCCCAGCCCTCGGCGCCGCCGTCGGCCTCGCAGAATCGACGAAGACGATTGCACAAAATTTGACCGAAGTTCGACCCACCGTCTTGTGCGCCGTGCCAAAGATATTCAATGGCATATACGAAAAACTCCATATCAAATTAGAAGGCAAACGCGCCATGCGCGCCCTGTTCGCTCGCGCTCAACGCATCATGCACGAAGCCAGAACTCGAAAACTCCGAAGACTCGAACGCCTCGAATACAAACTCATGGATAAATTGGTCGGGTCGAAGATTCGCGACGTCTTTGGCGGATGTATCAAGTTTTGCGTCAGCGGTGGCGCTTCGCTCTCGCCCGAAATCGCCACGTTTTTCGAAGATTTTGGCATCCGCGTCTTCGAAGGCTATGGCATGACCGAACACTCCCCCGTCATCTCGATCAACTATAACGCCGACAAAATCGGATCGGTCGGCGTGCCATTGCCTACGGTCAAAGTCGAAATCGAGCCCATCGACGCCGAAGACGCCGAACAAAACGCCTCGGGTATCGGCGAAATCGTCATTTCGAGCGATTGTATCATGCGCGGCTATCACAACGACGACGACGGAACGCGAGCCGTCATCGACGAACAAGGCCGTTTGCATACGGGCGACACCGGGTATATCGACGACGATGGATATATATACATTATGGGGCGTATTAAAGAACAATATAAACTCGCAAATGGCAAATTCGTCGTCCCATCGGCGATTGAAACGCGCATTTGCGCATCGCCCGATATCGACTTTGCCATATTATATGGCGCAGGCATGCCCTATAACGTCGTCTTATTGCGCCCTTCGAGCGATTTTATTGCAAAAGTCGTCGCCGCAAATCGCTTGGGCGATATTGCCACCGATGCCCGAGCCGAACACCCAGCAATGCGAGCGGCTGTCGCCAAAGTGCTCGAATCGGCAACACAAGGTTTGCGAGGGTACGAAAACCCGCAAAAATTCGCCGTCATCCTCGACGATTGGTCGATTGCCAACGGCATTCTCACACCCGCCCTCAAAATAAAACGACGCGAAGTCGAGAAGCGTTACGCCGATTTAATTCAATCGCTCTATAACAACGATTAGCGCATAGCCGTGTTGCCCACGGCGTTGCCGGGGGCGACTCGCCGCAAACCCCTAACGGGGTTTATATAAATTGGTGTCGCTTTAACCCCCAGCGTTGCCGAGGGCTACTCGCCGCAAACCCCTAACGGGGTTAATATAAATTGGTGTCGCTTTAACCCCCGGCGTTGCCGGGGGCTACTCGCCGGAAACCCCTAACGGGGTTTATATCAGCCGCTGCAGACGGCTACTGGGGAAATTCGAATGCCCAACATCAAAAAAGCCCGTAGGGCTTACGGCGAGTAGCCCCCAGTTGCCGCCACAGGCGGCTACTGGGGGAATCTGGATGCCCCCCACAAAAATAACCCCGTAGGGGTTTCCGATTATACATCATAAAAAATGTATTTTTCGTCGAATTCCACACCGAATGCCTTTAAAAAATCGATATATTCTTCTCTAAATGTTATCTTTCTGTGGTGTTCTTCTTGGTTCTGTATATATCGAATGACGTTATCGATTTGAGACTTTGCATAAGAAAACGCGCCGAATCCTTCCTGCCATGCAAAACGCCCAAGAACCAGATGGTTTTCGTTGATCCATTTGGATGATGTCCTTTTGACATCTGCTATTAAATCCGATGGCGATATGGTCGGGCTCATGCTGACGAGTAAATGCACATGATCGTGAATCCCACCAATAGCTACGGCGTGTTGTTTTCGTTTTCTGACGATTCCGCCGATGTATTGATATAGGGATTCACGCCATTGGGCATTAATGAGCGCGTCGCGCGATTGCACCGCAAAAACGAAATGAATATAGATTTGTGAATAGGTATTTGGCATCGTTTGTCATATCGGAAACTCCTACGGGGTTTATATCAATTTGTGTCGCATTTAACCCCCGGCGTTGCCGGGGGCTACTCGCGGAAACCCCTAACGGGGTTTATATAATCCCCCCACGCCAATTATCTCACATCTGCCGTAGGCAGATGTCCATTCCCCCTCGCCATTTATGGAGAGGGGGTGGCCGATAGGCCGGGGGTGAGGTCCAGTTACCAGAAAACCCAAAAAACACGATTACGTATTCGGGCCTTCGATCTTGGGCGGAATGAGGAAGTAGGCAATCCCCGAGTTGAGAACAGAACCGTCGCCCAAAACTTTGATGCGAGCTTGTACGACTTGCGGCTCGTTCGTGGCTGGGAAAATGCTTTGATTTTGGACGGGAACGACGTCGTAGCAAACGCTCGTGCCAGGGAGCAAATCTTTGATGCCAGGGAGCTTGCCCGAGGGCGATACTGTATTGGTGATTTTCGTACAAAGCCGACCTTGAACCTTGTCGCCCGATGTATTGAGCACGAGTCTCTCAATGAGTTTATTTGCCCCTTTATGCCTTGGCCCTTCGACGTCTTCTTTGGTAGTCGTGATTTGGATGGGCATGTTCTTGGCAATGGAACGAATGCCTTCTGTCGCTTTGTTGGCGAGATCTGCGTCAACAGCTTTGTAAATAAAGGGCTTATTCTTATTGTCAACTGTTCCCGACGCCTTGCCTATGTATTCGGCAACATACTCCATGGTAACAGGTTGAGTATTGTTGCCCGATTTATAATCTTTGTAAGTCCACGAACTTGAACTATACAAACCAATAAATCTAACCTTGTTATCTTTTAGAATGGGACCTACATTATATTGATAATCTGCGCATCTTTTCCTTATAGCGCTCGAAGGATCACTGTGAGAGCTACCATTATAGAAACACTCCTCTTCGTCAAATGCTTGTAAATATATTCGTATGGCGTCTTTTCTGAAACCGGCGCAACCAATTCTGTTTGAATCGGTTGAACAATTCATTTTACAAGATGTTCTTGTGCCGCACGCATACGGAAGACAAGTATTACTGCCCCAGTTTTTGCATAATTTTGTGCCTTTGTATGGGGTTTCTCCCAATACTGCGCAAATCGGCGCTTGGTATGGTGTTTCAGCCCAACCAGTATCACACATATTTCCACTGGAATTAAATGTTCGGTCTAACATAGTGACTGTTTGGTCATGGTTGCCTGACAAATTTGTTGCAACCCAAAACGTATTTTCATCCGAATAATAACCCAACCCCGTATACATATTATCGAAGCAACCTTGACCGTCATTTCCGAGCTTAGGATTGACGATGCATCGCTGATTTTCTGAACAAATGGCGTTTGTCAACCCATTACAATCTTTGTTTTCATTACACGCGCGTCCGAGGTCTTTGCATTTTAGATTGTTGATAATACTTTTCAAACTTTTACGGAGCGATTTAATCTCATCTCCCATTGAGCCGGTGTGATCGAATACAAAGAACAAATCCACAGTCTGAATCGCCGTTTCGAAGCTCAATGTTTGCTTTTCGGGGGTTGATTTGGCTAGGTATGGCGTGACGAAGACGAAGTTGCCACGCGTTTCGGGGTTATCTTTTGGATCTTTGGGGCTTGTGCCTGCGCCGTTTTCGATGAGGTCGGAAAAGCCGTCGCCATCGGAGTCGTATTTGGTGCGGTCGTAGCCTTCTGCTTTGTGTGCTTCTTCCCACTTGTCGCCTAGCCCGTCGCCATCGGAGTCGAGTTCGAGAATGTCGGGGATGCCGTTGCCATAAGTTTTGGATTCGATGTTATAGGTCGAATCGGGGAGTTTGCCATCGACGATGGGTTGCCCTTCGACGGAATCGGGGATGGTGTCGCCATCGGTGTCGAGCGAATAGCGAGCATAGTGGTCGCCATAGAAGAGCATCGCTTCGATTTTATCGGGGAGCGTGTCGCCGTCGGAGTCTGTGCTCATGTAGTCGGGGGTGCCGTTGCCAGCGCAATCGACGGGGTTTTCGGGCGATCCTTTGATGTTTTTGGGTTCGCCGTCTTTGACTTTGCGATTGGGGCATTGCCCCGAGAATGTTTTGGGATCTTTGTGCGAACCGAGCGACATGCCCTCGATTTCGGCTGTGTCGACGGCGCCATCACCATCGTTGTCGTAGTCGATGTAGTCGGCAACGGTGTCTTTGTCGGTGTCGATGGGGGTATTGCAACGCAACGGGCTATTGTCGTCTGTCTTGTAGTTGGGATCGACTTCGATCGGTTTGGGCCATTGGCCGTTTTGATAGGCGAGTTGTGGGTTTCGGCAGCCTTCAAAAGAGTCGGGGATGCCGTTGTTGTCGGAGTCGGTGTCGCGGAAGTTGGGGATAGTATCGCCATCGTCGTCGACATAGCCTTCGACGGCATCGGGGATGGTGTCGCCATCGCTGTCCCAATCTTTCCAGTCGGGAACGGTGTCGCCATCGGTATCGATATCGAGTAGACGTCCTTCGACGTCGTCGGGGATAGTATCGCCATCGAAGTCGTTTTCGCCGGGCTTGGGTTCGTGTTTGCGGCAAGCGCCGACGCCGTCTACCGTTTCGCAATAGAAGTTGTTCTTGGCATCGCAAGACGTCGGCACTTCGACGCCGTTTTGGCAGACGACTTGGTAGCGAATACCTTGGCAACGCGAAGCGCCTTCTTGGCAGCCGGGGGCTTGGCAAGTGCCTTGACCGTCGACGATTTTGCAAACGAAGCCTTCGCCGAGTTCAGCGCAAGGTCGTGTTTCGACGATGTGTAAATTCGTGCAGATCTTGAGCGTATTGTCGTCGAGGCAAGTGGTGCCTTGGGCTTCGCACGCTTCTGGAACGACGGGTTCGGGTTTGCACTCGGCGGTGCCGGCTTTGTCGTCGTCGCAAACGGGCGTATCGCCTTCGCACGTTTTCGTTTCGTCAAAGAGACCCGAATCGTTGCACGTGTAGATTTTGCCCTCGGCACAATAGCTGTAGCCTTGTGGGCATGTGGCCGAACATGCACTGACGCCGTCTTCGCCTTTAATGCACATGATGGCGTCGTCGTTTTGGCTACAATCGACGTCGACGACCCATTCGAAATTGTCGCTACACTTTTTGAGCACCGCGCCATCGCACTTCGTTTCGTTTTCTTGGCATTCGCGCACGACGGGGTCGGCGCATTTGGCGCCTGTTTCAGTCGATTCGCACGTCGTATTGTAGAGCGTCGCGCAGTTTTCTTCGACCCAGGTGCCCGCATCGGAGCAAGTTTTGAGAACGTCGCCGTTACATTCGGTTTTGTTGGGTTCGCATTCGGGCGCCGGGTCGGTGCCGGCGGCTGTGCACTGTGCCGTGCCATTGACGACTTGGCATTTGGGCGTTTCGCCTTCGCACTTCGTCGAGATTTCGTATTCGCCCGAGCTGTTGCAGACGTTGACGGCGTCGTCGATGCATTTTTTATCGCCCTGCGTGCACTTGTCGGGCGAGGGATTGGATTGACTATAGCATTTGGCATAGTCGCCATCTGCCTTACACTTTTGATTCGTCTTTGTGCAGTCGGTGAGTTTTGTGTACTCGCCGAATTCGTTGCACACGACGATGACGTCGTCGTCGCACTTTTGTGCGCCGTAGGTGCATTGAGCGTCGGGTTGCGAGTCGCTTGAGCCTGTCGAATCGTTCGAGCATGCCCAAAGTGCGCTTGCCGCCACGCAACACGTCAGTATTACCCAAAAGGATTGTCGCTTCATACCTTTCTCCTATCGCGATGGTGGTTGAGTGCTTCTTTGAACGTTTACAAAGGACATAAATAACGCCTCAAAGTACGCGGTTTATTCTATCAAAATGAGATAAAATTTTCCATAAGAAATGGCGCAGAATTATCATAGCCATCGGTTCTTGTCACGGCGTAGCCGTCGTGATACGTTGCGACGAGCGCGAGTGTTCGGTGTCGCTGGTCGATCGATCGTTGGCAACGGCGTTTTTTATGCCCGAGTTTAGGAGAAAACAATGGTTAAGAAGTTGATGATGGTGGCGTTGGTCGCCGTGGGGATGTTGGCAACGTCGTGTGCGGCATTGCAAGACTACTTAGAAATGGAAGAGGCGCGCAAAGCCGAAGAGCGGCAAAATGCCGGCCCCGTGATGGTGGCAACGCCATTTGGCCCGAAATATTGCGGCATGTCGGTTGGACAATTCGACGCGCTTGCACAAGCCGTCGATGCCAAATCGGGCGACGATGCCTATCAAATCGCCTCGTCGGCTGTGCGCACCAATGCCATGACGTCGCTGCAGATTCGCCTCTTGATGAGTTATCTGACGTTCGACGAATACAAAGTCAAACTCGTCAACGATGCTTGCCTCAATTTGTGCGATCCCGAGAACTTCTACAGCCTCTATTCGTCGGTCACGTTCTCGGATAGCCGCGAAAAACTCGCCAATTGCGAAAAACTCTATTCTTCGCCGACGTTGTCGGAATTCGTCAACGGTCAACAATAGCGTCGTATTACCCTGCCTTGGCAAACGCCGACGACGATGTCGATAGGTGATGTGTATGCCGTCGTCGCCTTTGCCAATGGCCAACCGAATATTACAATCTGAAGATTAAAATCTAAAATTTCAATGGAAAGTTAGCTGATGAAGAAGCATCTGGCGTTGTTTTGCGCAGTGGCGGCGTTTGTTTCGTTTGGTTGTCGCGAAGAGAGCGAAGAAAAGCCGTCTTTCGACGAAGTTGTCGACGTTTGTGGCGATCGACGCGTTTCGGGGCAAGAAGTATGCGATACGGGATTGGACGTCTTATATTCGTGTTCGCTCTTCGACAATACGAAGGCATGGGTGCCCGGTGGGCACGCCATTTGTGCCGCAGATTGCTTGGGCTATGCGCGCGGAACGTGTGTAGAAAGTGTGGCGAAGCCCGACCCTACACCCAACCCCGAATCGCAATGTGGCAATGGCGAACTCGATGGCGATGAATTGTGCGATGGCGATGCCGGCGCCGGCGATTGCTCGATTCTCGACTCGACGAAAGTTTGGAAGCCAGGCGGCAAACCCGAGTGTAGCGTAGATTGCATGTCGATATCGCGCGGAACATGCACGGAAATGCGCCATTGCGGCAATGGACGGCTCGACGATGAAGAATTGTGCGATGGCGCATTGGGCGATTTGTCGTGCGAAAAATACGATTCAACGAAGACGTGGAATGCCGGGGGGCAAGCGACGTGTAGCCGCGATTGCAAGTCGCTCGAAATCGGAACTTGTGTCGAAGCACCGCGTTGCGGCGATGGCATGAAAAATGGCACCGATGAATGCGATGGCAAAGACGGCCTGCCCCTGACGTGCAAAGATTGGAACGACACCATCTATTGGAGACCCGGTGGCAAACCTGCTTGTAATGAATCGTGTGAAATCGTTGCCAATACGTGTGTCGCTTATGATTCTGAATCGGTGACATTCGTCAATTGGAACGTGCTGTTTGAATACGAAAACCACAATGGCGAAGATCCTTCGTTGTCGGCGTCGGTCGATGAACGCGCATCGAAACTCGCCGAAATCGTTGGAAAGTACGAGACGAAACCCGATTTTATGTCGCTCGTCGAAGTGAGCCCGATTTGGCACTCGCCCGAGAACACCGAGAAATTGCGACAACTGGGCTATGAATGGGCCATAAACGAGAAATCGTCCGGAGACGGCGGCCGCGAACCACTGGCCGATGTCGTCTATCTTTCGAAGAAATATACACTCGTCGAGACGAACTTTATCAATCTTGAGAAGACAGATGGCGACTTGGTCGGGCGCGATAAGGCCATTGTGCTCTATGCCGTGCTCGAAAGCAAAACTTCGCACGTCAAATATATCGTGTTGGCAACGCATTGGGATGCCAACAACGTATGGGCAGACGCCGATAATAATGGGCCGATAATCAATGCCGTGGGATGGGTCGTCAATCACGAACAAAATCGCGTCGTCGGTGCTAAACAGTCGGGTGAACTCGTCAAATCGCTTTGCGAAAAATACCCCGAGGCTCGCATGATATATGGCGGCGATTTAAACACAGTCGATTTGAATATATTGTTTCAATACCAAGGAATCGAATTCGCCAATACAGTACTAAAGGGCTACCTTTCTTCTCAAAAGATCGAACTCGACGTTTGCTCGCTGAGCGACTTGCCGTCGTTGATTCAAACGATCAATGGCATATTGAAGAAGGCAAAAAACGACAAAGTGACTTATGCACCATTGCCCGATGATTTCGTGGGATCGCATGCGCAACTCGTCGCAGAAACGGGATTGACCGACGCGCGGTCGCATGCACTCGAGACGGGGATCGCGACGGCGGAACGAGATACGTGGACGACGAGCGATCCCGGAATCCCCGGTTTTATCGATGTTTTGAACGTGCCCATCGTCATCGATTATGCATTCTTTTCATCCGATAATATGAAATTGACGAGTTATAAAGTCATGACAGAGGGCGATGAATGGGGGAATACACGAGAGGCATATATGTATGTTTCGGATCACTTCCCCGTTCGCACGACGTATGAGACGCCATTGTCGTATGAATGAGATGGAAATGATCGAGGCATAGATTGGATTCTGTGGTGAGACGAAATGGATGGTAACAAAATGCATGACGACGACGCGCGAGAATTAGGCGATCTAGAAGGTGCTGCGAAAGACGAAAATATCTCGGTGGCAGAGACTGGTGCCGAAGGTGTCGAACCTACGCCAGATATTTTGGCGCAGCGTTATGCGTATCGAGAACTCGTCGGAGCAGGGGCTGCGGGCAAGACGTATAAGTCGTATGACAAATTGAACGGAACGACTGTTGCGATTAAGGCATTGCGCGGGCAAGTCGATTTCAAAACGCGTGAGTTGTTCGATCGCGAAGTGGCAACGCTCAAATCGATCGATGTCGATGGCGTGCCGAAGTTTATCGATATCGTCGAATCGCCCGACGATCCCGACGAGATCTATCTCGTTCAAGAATATGTCGATGGCGTTTCGCTACTCAAATTGATCGAAGATGGCAAGGGTGGGCATTTTCCTGAACATGCGGTGAGAAGATTTATAGGCAACATGGCGCACATACTCCATGACTTGGAAACGAAGTATACGCCGCCAATCGTCCATCGCGATATTAAACCGTCGAATATTTTATACGATGCGAAAGCAGACGTGTATTATCTCGTCGATTTTGGATCGGTGACGAATCCGCAGCGCAAGTCGATGAACTCGACGATAGCGGGCACGCAAGGTTATATGGCGCCCGAGCAACTGTTGGGCGATGCGACGATACAGTCGGATTTCTATGGTTTGGGCGCTACCGTTTTGCACATGGTGACGGGCATATCGCCAGCCGACATGCCATCCGACGGATTCACACGCCTTTACGATTCCTATATCGACGAACTCGATTTGAGTCGTAGTCTCAAATCGTTGATAAGGCGTCTGCTTGCTCCGCGGGCTGTCGATCGCCCTCGTTCGGCACTCGAAATATCGGCACTTCTCGACATCAGATTACCCGACATCGATGAAACTGAAGACGACGACGTAGACCCCAAGCATGAGCGATTTCGATGGATAGATGCGCTGAAAAATCGATTTGTATCGTCCAAGCAGCATGCCGTCAAGCGCCGCCTGTTAAGCATAAGCGATGCAAAGGCGACGATTGCGAGCATCGATAAGTTCCGCGATGGCGGTGTGGATTATATTGGCTTCTGTTTGAGCTATGTGGATGGAGGGAAAGCATACGCGGTTACGATTGCCGTTCAATACGACGAGGACGACTATAGAGATTTAAAGAATTGCATCGATGCATATCATAGAGAACGCGGTAAGGATGGAGCTAATCTCGTCGAAACGATTAGAAAGTGTCGATTGAATTGCAATATTCACGAGTTACCAATCGATACAGAGAAAGAGTGTGCGTTTAGGTATAATTTGGCGATTGCACCAGAGCAAGGCGATGGGATCGCGCAATTGATTTGGCACAAGCTTGCAAAAGTTCTCGCTCATCCCATGCACTCATCTGGTTGCGTGAAGGCGCTGAGTTTAGATGGCAAACTCAAGACAAATGTCACGATTGTAGCGGTAGAAAAGCATAGTGACGATGATCCTATATATATAAAGTTGATTTTAATATATGATAAAAAAACGTATTCAGGTGTTGGGAGAATCAATTTATCAAAGCAAGAAGAGATCGATTTTTACAAAGCACACGATGTAAAGGATGACGTTTTACTTCGCGTTTTTGTCGGTTGTAAAATCGATGTCGTCGCGACTGTAAACGAAAAATATGTGTCTTTTTATTATTCGAAAAAACAGAGCAATAAATATATTAATGATATTCATTTGATAGATGATGCAGTGACTTTGTTTGAAGATGATAATATACGACAAGAGGATTTGGATTCGACAGAGCCGTTAATCGTTCCAGTAGAGGCAACAATCGATAGTTTTGAAGCGTCGTTTGATGAAAAAGAACGGATCATGCGCATTGCGCTTTGTTTTGCTTATCGATATCGCGATAAGGAATATAAGTATAAGTTTAATGAAGTGTTTAATATGGATTCGACCGATTTCAAGTCGATGGGGCTCGTTCGATGCGTTGAAGAGATTAAAGATTATGTCGATGGGTTTATGCTAGCGAAGCATATTAAAAGTGCACATCCGTTTTTTGCATTGAACGAAAGGATAATTGATGGCGTGATATGCCGTTACGAACCGAGTCACTTTTCTCTTTCGTTGAAACAGAACGACTGGCTTATACAATGGATCATCTATTCGCTAGACTTAATCGTGCAATTTGTCGTGAATCGGTCTCGAACAGCCGATTGGTTGTTGGGCAATGTTGCCGAGGCGCAAGTTTTGCCAGGATGGTTTGCCGATGGCGATACGTATTGCGTCAAAAGAGCCGAACACTTAAAGAGTTGTTGGCAAAATGAACTATCTGTGCCATTAAAAGCGACGATTGTTGGAATTGAAACGAAGATTCACGATAGCAATAGTGATTTCAATCAGTCATACGAATATGTACTTGTCAATTATTCATACAATTATAACAATGAATCGTTTGAACGTACATTTGAAATGAGAAATTATGAGTACGGTAAAGATGGGGCTTCGACCATACAAAACCGTATCTCAGAGGCTTGCGGTAGCCGGTCATTGAGCAGTATCGACTTGTCTTGCTCAGACTTAGAACGACAAGACCCATTGGATGGCTTATTTGTCGGTAGGCAAGTCGACGGTTTCATCTATCCACCGATGAAGGAGTTTTTCTATTTTTCTGAGCACCAAAGCGATGGATTCATCGATGCGATCAAGCCAGTCGTCTTCGACCTCTTTCAAAAGTATTGTTCTTATTTCTATCATCCGCCTTTGGAGTTCATTTTGTCGAAGAATATGTTGGTTCGAAGAAGCTGTTATAAATCGAAATGGGTGAGTTTTGAAGGGGGCATTTCTCCGTTGGATTTGTTCTCTGCCGAGGACGATTGACGACGCCTAGGATGATAGAATGAAGCTGGTTGATAACGATAAGCAGTGCGAGGATTAAGGAGATTCAGAGGAATGTTTAATCATTCAAACCTTGCAGAAGTGCTCGTTGCGTACAAGCAGAACTTTGTTGCAAAGCAATGGAGCACTGAAAAATACAAATGGGAAGCCGTGAAGTGGTTTCAGGACAATTGGGATGTGAATGCGGCTGAATTTGCAGAAATGCTGGAATATTCTCTGAAGAAGACATCCAACCTGCTGGCGTCCAACAACCACTGGCCGAAAAGTGTGATTGATAGATTTGCAAAAGCCGCTCCCGAAGAGGTGCGTGCCATGTTCATCGCTCTGTTTGACGAGAGTAAGGACGTCTTTGAACGGATGGATGCCTTCAAGACACAGTCGTCTGTTCTCTTGGCGAAGCATGGTAGTGAGGCCGGCCAACACTACCAGTATGAGAATGCTATCAGCACATACTTGTGGCTCCGGTATCCAGATAAGTATTACATCTATAAATTCGGTGTAGTAAAATCGGTCTGTAGCAAGCTTGGTGCGGATTACTGTTTCAAGAATGGGGCATACGCCGATAATATTCGGAACTTCCTAAGGAAACTCTGAACAATGAGCCTTTTGCTCAAATTCCCCCTGCGTGACCCA
>ERZ1026772.1403-NODE-1403-length-13142-cov-3.829449_pt1 | contig 13142 bp, 11 predicted proteins | sample MGYA00380124_ERZ1026772 | MGnify/ENA primary metagenome ERZ1026772 (study PRJEB33269, sample SAMEA4719760) | human gut metagenome | biome: human-associated habitat; feature: organic feature; material: feces | place: Cameroon | collected 2013-10 ...
ATATAGCTCAGTTCGCCGTCCTTTGCTGAGACGGAGACTTTATCGCCGACGGAGATATCTTTGACGGTGACTTCCGCGCCGTCGCGTGTTATAATCGCATTGGAGGTATCGACGGTCACAGTTCTGCCGCCGGGCATCTGGCCGTTCGGAGCCTGACCGTCAGGCATCTCAGGCGGCTGACCGTTGGATGCGTCGCCGTTGGGCATTTCGGGCGGCTGGCCGTTGGACGCATCGCCGTCGGGCTTTTCGGGCATCTGACCATCGGGGGCTTCGCCGTTGGGAGCCTCATCCATATCAAGAAGGAGCATCAGCGAGCTGTCGTTTATTTCGAGGACTTCACCGCTGATGACTGTATACTCGCTTACCGCCGCGGCTGCCGCTGTCGCGGTCGGCTCGGTGGTTTCTGCTGCTGAGCCGAGGGAAAAGAAGGCGAGTATAGAAGCAATGATTTTCTTCATATTGATCGTATCCTTTCGGAGCGTTTTGGGTCGCCTGACCCTTGCTCGGCTATAATATATGCCGCAAAGCTTAAGGCAGCTTAAAGCGCAGAGGAGAAATTTCTTTAGGCAAGCTTTAAGAAGAGAGCATACAATTCATTTATAAATTATTATAAGTACAACGGGAGAACGGTATGAAGCTCTTGATCGCGGAAGATGAAAAGGACCTCGCCGAGGCGCTGAGTGTCTTTCTGGAAAAAAATCTGTATACGGTAGATACCGTGCATAACGGCGCGGATGCCTACGAGTACGCATCGACGGGTGCGTATGACGCGATAATTCTCGATATAATGATGCCGAAGCTGAACGGACTTCAGGTACTCAGCCGCCTGCGCGAGGACGGCGTCGCAACGCCGGTCATGCTCCTGACCGCAAAGGGACAGAAGGACGACCGCATTGCCGGCTTTGACGCAGGTGCGGACGATTATCTGCCAAAGCCCTTCGCACCGGACGAGCTGCTCTCAAGGCTGCGCGCGATGCTGCGCCGCGGCGGGGAGTACCGCCCGCAGCGGCTGACGGTGGGCGATTTGAGCATGGAGTGCGGCAGCGGAATGCTCTGCTGCGGCACGGAGGCCGTGCGCCTGAGCGGGCGAGAGTATCAGGTGATGGAGCTGCTGATGCGCTCCCCGGGAGTTATCTTCTCCACGGATAAAATCATGGAGAGCGTCTGGGGCTGGGACAGCGAGGCCGAGGTCAGCGTCGTGTGGGTGCATATCTCGAACCTCAGAAAGAAGCTCAAGGCCATCGGCTCCGCAGCGGCTATCCGCGTCATCCGCGGCATGGGATATGTGCTGGAGGCGGCGAAATGATAGCAAAGCTTCAGAAAAGGTTCGTGCGTATAGCGATGCTGTCGGTGCTGCTGGTCATGCTGCTGCTGAGCGTGATAGTAGACGTGACGAGCTTGGTGTCCACAAACGCAAGGCTCAATGAGGTACTGAGCTTCATCACCGAGAATCAGGGCAGTTTTCCCATCCAGCAGCGGGGAGATCACCCGGAGGGAGAGCGCCCCGAGCGTCGGCCGAACGACCCGATAAATATCGAAACGCCGTTCTCTACGCGCTTTTTCGTCCTGCGTTATAATGACGCGGGCGAGCTCGAAGACGCCGACCTCAACAGCATCGCGGCGGTGACAGAGGAGGATGTGGATCATTACCTCGCACTTGCGCTGAAGCATGGCGAGGGTTACGGCTATGTGAGCGGGTATAAGTACCTTGTGGTGCGCACGGGCGAAGACCGGAACATGGCGGTATTCCTTGACTGCTATCAGGATCTTCTATCCATTAAAGGGCAGCTGACGGGTTCTGCCGCGGCGATAGTATTCTGCACACTGATGACTTATATGCTGCTGCGGCTGTTCTCGCGCCGCGCGATAGACCCGGTTGTGCGCAGCGCCGAGCAGCAGAAGCGGTTCATTACCGACGCGGGGCACGAGCTGAAAACACCGCTCACGGTAATCACGACCTGCCTGAGCGTACTTGAAATGGAGACCGGCAAGAACAAATGGATAGATAAAATACAGGCGCAGACGGATAAGATGCGCGACCTCGTGAACGACCTTGTGACGCTCTCGCGCATGGACGAGGAACGCCCGCCGGTGATAATGGCGGACTTCGATATCTCGGCGGCGGTCGCGGAGACGGCGGATTCCTTTGCGGATTCGGCACAGGCGGCGGGTCTCACCTTGGAGCAGAATATTGAAAGCGGCCTGAGCTACCATGGGGATGAGGCGCAGATACGCCAGCTCTGCTCGATACTGCTGGATAACGCCATGAAATACGCGCTGGATACTTCCCCGGTGAGGATCGGCCTCAAAAAGGAGAAGTCAGGAATCGTGCTGCGCTGCTCGAACGCCTGCGCGGAGCTCCCGCAGGAGGAGCTCAATAAGCTGTTTGACCGCTTTTACAGGCCGGACAAGTCGCGCTCATCTGAGACGGGCGGCTTCGGCATAGGGCTGTCCATCGCGCGCAGCATAGCGCAGGCGCACAGAGGGACGATAAAGGCCGCCGCACCGCAGCCGGGGATAATAGAATTTACGGCAATATTGAAATGAAAAGCGCGCGCCGTACCTTGATGCAGGTACGGCGCGCATTTTATGGATATGTATATTACAGGCTCTTGAGAATTTCGTGCAGCTCATGAACGTCGGCAAGGACATAGTCCGGCTTGCGCTCGGCCTCGTCGACCATCTTCTGATCCGTCTCGCCTGAGAGGACGAGCACGGAGACGGAGCCCGCGTTCTGCGCAACGGCAATATCGGTATACAGTCTGTCACCGACGGCGCATATCTTCTCATTGGGGATGCCGGTCATGGCGGAAATAACGTCTATCATGTTGCGGTTGGGCTTGCCGATGTAGTTCGGCTTCACGCCGCTGGAGGCGGTGAGCAGGGCGCAGATACTGCCGCAGTCGGGCAGGACTTCGCCGCGCGGCATGGGGCAGACCCAGTCGGGATTGGCGGCGATGAAGTGCGCGCCGCGGCGCAGGAAGTGGACGGCCTTGTCAAGCTTTTCATACACAAGCTCGGTATCAAAGCCCTGCACCACAACGTCGACGTCCTCGGCCTCGGTGTACCCAAGCTCGTCATTCACGAGGTCAATGCCGTAGCTGACAAGCTCGCGGTAAAAGGCCTTCGTACCGGCAAGGTACACCTTGGCGCCAGGGTGGTGCTGGTTGAGGTACATGCCCGTTGCCATGCCGGAGGTAAACACGTTCTCGCGCTCGCACGGGAAGCCGAGGCGGCGCAGACGCGTGATGTAATCCTCACCGGCACGGGAGGAATTGTTTGTGAGGTATATGTATTTTTTGCCGAGGCGGGGGAGATCCTCCATCAGCTCAACGGCGCCTTCATAAACATTGTCGCCCAGATAAAGTGTACCGTCCATGTCGAAAAGGAACAGCTCAGTATTTTTCAGCTTGTCGTAATTCATTGCATCCTCCGATTTTCAATAAGTTTTGCCCGAAATTGGTACAATTATTATATCATAGATTTCCCGAACGTCCAGCAGAATAATTGAGGATGCGTGTATAGACATAAGACACAAAGCGTCGCAATGTAAAAACCGGCGTCCAGTTTATGACTTGAACCGGACGCCGGTATACTCATTTCTTTTTCACGGGCATAGGAAGCTCGGCGATAAGCGTTGCGGCGATCATGAGTCCGCAGCCGAGAAGCTCACGCCCGGTCATGAGCTGGCCGAGCAGCAGCGTGCCGAACACCGCGCCGAAGAAGGCCTCAAGGCTCAGCAGCAGAGAGACGACCGCGGGGTTGCCGCCCTTCTGGGCGAGGATCTGGAAGGTGTAGCCAAGGCAGCTTGAGAAAACGGAAATATAAAGCAGCGGCCAGATGCACGAGCGCACCGCCGATACGCTTATCTCCTCGAACGGCAGCGCGACAAGCGCCGACAGCACAGAGACAACGAGGAACATTCCGCAGCTGAGCACGAGCCCGTCGACCCTGAAGCTGAACCTGTCGACCGAGAGGATCTGAATAGTGAACAGGAAAGCGCACATCAGGAGGATAAGGTCGGTGGAGGATATGGAGAAGCCATCGGTGATGCAGAGAAAATACATGCCGGTGACGGCAACGGCGACGGCGATCCAGTGGCGGGACGGCAGGGTATGCTTAAAGAAGATCTGCCCGACCGGGACGAGCACGATATACAGCGCCGTAACAAAGCCGGCCTTACCGGCGGACGCACCCATATTGATCGCGAGCTGCTGAAGATTTGCGGCGGCGAAGAGCGCCGCGCCACAGATAAGACTGCCAACGATTATATCGCGTCGGGAGCCGACCTCGGTCCTCCTGCGCAGCAGGCAGACGATAAGCAGAACCAAAAAGGCGATGATAGAACGCAGAGCCGTTATCGTGAACGGCCCGAGATACTGCGCGCACATGCTCTGAGCGGAGAAAGCGGCTCCCCAGATTATCGCAGCGAGCAGCGCGTACAGTGACTGACGGCGGTTGTTCTTCATGGCAGACTCCTTTCACGACTGAATAAAAAACATTACGAGTATAAATCCTGTTAAGAATTAAGTCAATAGAAATTTCCGTGCATACCCCAAAAACTCCTTGACAAGATGATGCCGATATGTTAACATGACCTAACGTTAAAAGGGAGTAATTGCAAAGGCATGGTCAACATTCTCCCGGAAGAGATTCCGGTGGTCATGCGCCTGTTAGATAGGTAATGAGACTTTTAGCACATCACATTTGCTGATCGTGCGAAAGTCTCTTTTTTTGCACGTCAGATGGAGGGAGATCACTATGGGTATCGATTTTACCGGAGGGAACCTTTTCTTTGTTCTGCTGCTGTTTGCCGCGGGACTGCTGTGCATCATCAAGGGCGGAGATTTCTTCGTCGATGCTGCGACGTGGATAGCTGAAGCGTCGCGCATCCCGAAGTTCATCATCGGCGCAACGGTCGTGAGCTTTGCAACGACTATGCCGGAAATGATGGTGTCGGTGTTCGCAGCCTTTGAGGGCAATGCGGATATCGCCGTCGGCAACGCTGTCGGCTCCGTCACGGCCAACACCGGACTTATCATGTGCCTGTCGCTCGTGTGTCTCGAGTGCATGATGCCGCGCCGCCAGTACGCGGTCAAGGCTTGTCTGCTGCTCGGCTCGGTCGCGGTGCTGTGTGCCTTCACGCGGGACGGACAGCTCTCAATCATCGAGAGCGTTGTGATCCTGCTGTTTTTCGCAGGCTTCATGGCGGACAGCCTCATTTCCGCAAAGCGCGAGCACGGCGCGGACAGCAATGAGATAGTGCAGGTCGACACCAGCGGGAAGAACATACTCATAAACATCGGCAAGTTCCTGCTTGGCGCGGCGGCGATCGTACTCGGTGCGCAGCTTCTTATTGATAACGGCACGGCGCTGGCACAGCTGCTGCATGTTCCCGATTCCATCATCGGCGCGACGATGATCGCGATAGGCACCTCTCTGCCGGAGCTTGTGACGACCATCACCGCCATCAGGAAAAAGCAGTCCGACCTCTCCGTCGGCAACATCATCGGCGCAAACCTGATGGACATCACGCTCATCATGCCGCTGTGCGCGCTGCTTCTCGGCAAGCCCCTGACGGTCGAGAATCAGGGTATGCTGCTGGATATCCCGGCATGCCTTATCGTCTCCGCGGGTGCGCTCGTCCCGGCGCTTATCTGCGGGCGCTTCAAGCACTGGATTGGCTTCTTCATCGGCGGGCTTTACATAGTCTACCTCGTAATAATGTTTGCCTGCTTCGGCGTATAAAGATAATAAAAAACTCCTGCCTGCGGATTCACCCGCAAGCAGGAGTTTTTTGGTTGTATTATGCTTTTAGACTCTGAGAGCGCGTATCGCATTGAGCACGGCCAGAACCATAACGCCGACGTCGGCAAAGATCGCGGCCCACATGTTCGCGATACCGAGCGCGCCAAGCAGCAGGCACGCAAACTTGATGACGAGCGCGAACACGATGTTCTCATGCACGATGCGGATGCACTTGCGGGATATCTTTATGCCCTTGGCGATCTTCATCGGGTCGTCGTCCATGAGGACGATGTCGGCAGCTTCAATGGCGGCGTCGGAGCCCATCGCGCCCATGGCGATGCCGATATCAGCGCGGGAGAGCACAGGCGCGTCGTTGATGCCGTCGCCGACAAAGGCGAGCTTGCCGCGGCCTTCGAGCTTGGAGAGCAGCATTTCGACCTTGTCGACCTTGTCGCCGGGCAGCAGCTCGCTGTAGACCTCGTCGACTCCGAGATTCTTTGCCGTGTACTGCGCGACCCTGTCAGCGTCGCCGGTGAGCATGACGGTCTTGGTGACGCCGGCGCGCTTGAGCGCGGCGATGGCATCCTTTGCGTCGGGCTTCTCAACATCAGAGATAAGAATGTGCCCGGAGTACTTGCCGTCAATGGCAATATGTATAACCGTGCCGACGCTGCGGCAGGGGATGGCCTCAATGCCCAGCTGTGCCATGAGCTTGTCATTGCCCGCCGCGACGCTCACGCCGTCGACCTTGGCTATGACGCCCTTGCCGGAGACCTCCTGAATATCCGTCACACGCTCACGGTCGATCTCCTTACCGTAGGCGCGGCGCAGGCTCTGGCTTATCGGATGGGAAGAAGCGCACTCGGCAAGTGCCGCATACTCTATGAGCTTCTCATCCTCAATGGCACTGTGGTGGATGCCGCTGACCTCGAACACGCCCTGAGTGAGTGTGCCGGTCTTGTCGAACACCATCGTCTTTACCTGAGACATAGTCTCAAGATAGTTCGAACCTTTTATGAGAATGCCCTCGTGGCTCGCTCCGCCGATGCCGGCAAAGAAGCTGAGCGGGATGCTGATGACCAGAGCGCAGGGGCAGCTGATGACAAGGAAGGTGAGCGCGCGGTAGATCCATGTGCTCCACTCACCGCCCATGCCCATGATGAGGCGAATGACCGGCGGCAGCACCGCGAGTGCCAGAGCGCTGTAGCAGACGACCGGGGTATAGACGCGGGCGAAGCGGGATATAAAGCTCTCCGCGCGGGACTTGCGCGCACCGGAGCTTTCGACAAGTTCAAGGATCTTGGAGACGGTGGATTCGCCGAAGGCCTTGCTCGTCCTTATCTTGAGGACGCCCGTCATGTTGATGCAGCCGCTTATGATCTCATCGCCGACGGCGACGTCGCGCGGCAGGCTCTCGCCCGTCAGGGCGCTGGTGTTGAGGCTGGAGGTGCCTTCAATGACGGTACCGTCAATAGGAACCTTCTCACCGGGTTGGACGACGATGACGCTGCCGATCTCGACCTCGTCCGGATCGACGCGCTCAAGCTGACCGTCCTTTTCGATATTCGCGTAGTCGGGGCGGATGTCCATCAGGGCGCTGATGTTGCGGCGGCTCTTGCCGACGGCGTAGCTCTGGAACAGCTCGCCTATCTGGTAGAACAGCATGACCGCGACGGCCTCGCTCAGATCGGCGCTGCGCTCATACACGGCCAGCGCGATAGCGCCGACGGTAGCGACGGCCATGAGGAAGTTTTCATCAAAGACCTGCTTGTTGAGAATGCCCTTGAAGGCCTTGCGGAGAATGTCATAGCCGATGACTATATATGCCGCGAGATACAGTACCACGCTGAGCCATGCCGGGAGACTGACAAGCTTGAGGAAGATCAGCAGCACCGCGGCAATGATAATGCGGATCAGATTCTTTTTCTGCTTTCTGTTCATGGTGCCTCTCCTTTTGGATGATGTCTTATAGCACACCCCGCTCGTAAACGAGCGGGGCGATGAGTTTTACATGAAGATCTCGCAGTCGGGCTCGACCTTGCGGCAGGCCTTGAGAACGTCCTTCATGACCTTTTCGGGCTCCGCACCCTCTTCAAACTCGACGAACATCTTCAGTGCCATAAAGTTAACGGTTGCATCCTTAACTCCGGCTGTATTCTTCGCAGCCTCCTCCATCTTATTTGCGCAGTTTGCGCAGTCAACATCGATCTTGTAGCTCTTTTTCATCTTTATAAGTTCCTTTCCAAGATTAATGATTAAGTGCTTGTTTAATCTTTATGGCTGAAGTATAATATGTGCGCGGGGGAAAGTCAATGCCTCGGAGACAGCCTCTGCCAAAAGGGAAAATATGTTTTCCAAAAGGAAAATGGAAAGGAAAACGCGGGCATCGTACCGCGCAGCTTGCACCATGGATGAGAAGCTTCTGCCCCACGATCACGGAAATCCGAGAAAGGCTGCTTTCCTGAAAAAGCAGCTTGTGCGCGAGCGTGATTTTGACGCTGTGGCCGATGTGTTCCGTCTGCTTGACGACAGCAGCCGCCTGAGAATATTCTGGCTGCTGTGCCACTGCGAGGAGTGCGTGGCGAATATTTCGGCGCTGGTGGATATGTCGAGCCCCGCGGTGTCGCACCACCTGCGGCAGCTGCGCGAGGCCGGGCTTATCACCAGCCGACGCGACGGACGCGAGGTTTATTATAAAGCGGCCGATACGATCGAGGCGCAGCTGCTGCATAAGGTGACAGAGCGCGTCATGGAGATATCCTGCCCGCGCGGCGGCGAGGGCGAGGCCGCGGGACAGAGCGTCGAGGGCTTCTCCGTCGAGCAGGTGGAGACAGCGCGGCGCATGCACGATGAGCTGCTTGCCCACCCGGAGGAGCGCATCACCATTGAGGAGCTCGCGCACAAATACCTTATGAACCCGACGACGCTTAAGGACGTTTTCAAGGCGGTGTACGGGGAGTCGATAGCCTCGCACATGAAGGAGCACCGCATGGAAAAGGCGGCGGAGCTGCTGCGCGAGACGGAGCTGAGCATCGCCGCTGTGGCCGAGGCCGTGGGCTATGACAGCGCGGGTAAGTTCTCCTCGGCCTTCCGGGAGCGCTACCACCTGCTGCCCTCGGAGTACAGAAAGGCACAGAAATAGAAATATAACAGGGAGTGGCATAAATGGCGGAGACGATACATTTGGCATCAGCGCGTGAGCTTGATATAGAAAAGACCTTTGAGTGCGGGCAGTGCTTCCGCTGGAACGCGGACGAGAGCGGCGTGTACCGCGGCATAGCATTCGGATATCCCGCGCGGGTCTGGACGGAAAACGGGGAAGTGTACCTATGCTCGGATGCTCCGGAAGCGCTGTGGCGCGAATACTTTGACCTTGACCGGGACTATGCCGGGATAAGCGCAGGGTTTCACGGCGGGGAATATCTTGACAGCTGCATCGCCTACGGGCAGGGGATAAGGATACTGCGGCAGGAGCCGTGGGAGGCGCTGTGCTCGTTCATTATCTCCCAGTGCAATAACATCAGCCGCATAAAGGGCATCGTCGAGCGGCTGTGTGAAAGCTTCGGCGAGCCTGTTGAGTTTGAGGGAGTGACGTACTACACCTTCCCTTCGGCGCAGAGGATAGCCGCGCTCGAACCGGGGGCGCTGGACGTGCTGCGCTGCGGGTACCGCGCGTCGTATATCAGGTCAGCAGCGCAGGCCGTCGCGGACGGAAGCCTCGACCTTGAGGCACTGATAAGCTGCGACTGCGTCAGCGCACGTGCGCGGCTCATGCGCGAGCAGGGGATAGGGCCTAAGGTCGCAAACTGCGTCGTGCTCTTCGGACTGTACCACCTCGAAGCGTTCCCGATAGACGTGTGGATAAAGCGCGCGCTCAAGGAGAACTTCCCCAAGGGCTTTGACCCCACGACGCTCGGGGAATACGCTGGGCTTGCTCAGCAGTACATATTCTACTACGCCCGCAGCCACGGGAAATAATCTTCTTGACTTTACTGCGGAATCTGGTAAAATGGCAAAAAATAAGAAAAGGGGTAATATCATATGGGTCTTCAGGATTTGTACAGCAGCCGTTTCGTCGGTGAGGGGCTCACGTTTGATGACGTGCTTCTTGTCCCTGCCGAGAGTGACATTCTGCCTGCCGATGTTGAGCTTGGAACATGGCTCACCAATAAGATCAGGCTCGGCGTGCCCGTGATGAGCGCGGCCATGGATACCGTTACCGAGTACCGCATGGCGATCGCGGTTGCGAGAGAGGGCGGCATCGGCGTCATCCATAAGAACATGAGCATTGAGCATCAGGCCGAGCAGGTCGATCTGGTCAAGCGTTCCGAAAACGGCGTTATTACAAATCCTTTCTACCTCAGCTCCGGCGATACCCTCGGCGACGCGGACGCGCTCATGGCAAAGTTCCGCATCTCCGGCGTGCCCATCGTTGACGAAAACGGCAAGCTCATCGGCATCATCACGAACCGCGATATGAAGTTTGAGACCGATATGAGCCGCCGCATCGACGAGGTCATGACCAAGACCGGGCTTGTCACCGGCCTTGTCGGCACGACGCTTGACGAAGCCAAGGCCATCCTCCAGAAGAACCGTATAGAGAAGCTTCCCATAGTCGATAAGGACTACAAGCTGCGCGGCCTTATCACAATAAAGGACATTGAAAAGGTGCTCAAGTACCCGAACTCCGCAAAGGACGCATCCGGCCGTCTGCTCTGCGCCGCCGCCATCGGCGTCACGAATGACGTGCTAGACCGTACCGGCGCGCTTATCGATGCGGGCGTTGACGTGCTCGTGCTCGACTCTGCCCATGGCCACTCGGCCAACATCATGCGCACGGTCGAAAAGGTCAAGGCCAAGTACCCCGATGCACAGCTTGTCGCGGGCAACGTCGCCACCGCGGAGGCGACCGAAGCGCTCATCAAGGCGGGCGCGGACTGCGTCAAGGTCGGCATCGGCGCGGGCTCTATCTGCACCACGCGCATCGTCGCCGGTATCGGCATGCCGCAGGTCAGTGCCGTTCTCCAGTGCGCCGAGATGGGCGATAAGTACGGCATCCCTGTCGTGTCCGACGGCGGCATCAAGTACTCAGGTGATATCGTCAAGGCGCTTGCCGCCGGTGCAAAGACCGTTATGCTCGGCTCCATGCTCGCCGGCTGCGAGGAAGCGCCCGGCGACACCGAGGTGTTCCAGGGCAGGCAGTTCAAGGTCTACCGCGGCATGGGCAGCATGGGCGCGATGACCTGCGGCAGCCGCGACCGTTACTTCCAGCAGAACAACAAGAAGCTCGTTCCCGAGGGTGTCGAGGGGCGCGTGCCTTTCCGCGGACCCGTGTCCGAGACCATCTATCAGATGATGGGCGGCCTGCGCTCCGGTATGGGCTATGTCGGTGCGCACAATATCGAGCAGCTGCGTACCCAGTCGAAGTTCGTGCGCATCACGAGCGCCGGTCTCAAGGAGAGCCACCCGCACGATATCTACATCACCAAGGAAGCCCCGAACTACACGATGAATCCGTGACGCTTAGATACAAATAAAACGACCCGCCGCTCAGTCAATAAACGACTGAGCGGCGGGTCAATTATCCTTTTCGTTCGGTAAGATTCATATAGTGCAGGTACAGCATGCCGAAGAGATTTTTATAATCCTCGTGCCACGGCTTGTTTTTTCCGCAGAAGTGCAGGACGGCGGTGTTGTGCATGACCCAGTACAGGTCGTGCTTGCCGGTGCTGCGGATAAGGTACTTGGAGTAATTGCGCACATCGTAGTTCCATATGACGTCGTCAACGGGCACGGTCTGGTCGCCGTAGAGGATGTTGAAAACGTCCTGATCCGGAAGTATCAGTTCCTTTTCGTGTTCATTGACGCAATTGAAAACGTCCTCCGCAGTGACGAGCCTGCGCGCGGCGTTCAGGTCGATGAGCATGACGCCGGAGTTAAAGTATTCATGCTCCGTATCGAGCCGCACCTGATTAATTTCATTCGCCATTTCGGTAAGCCCCGTGTGCGCCGCAGCGGCAAAGGTCTTCCCGTAAAGGTTCAGCTCCCACAGCGGACGCAGGGGATTGATAATGAGCATATCCGGGTCGAAGTACAATATGCGCTCAAGCTCTTTCGGCAGGATGAGCGGGGAGAGCAGGCGGTAGTACATCTCCTTGGGGTAGCGCTTGCTGGTCGGGGCATTTTCAAAGAGCGCCGTGTCAACGGTGACGGGACGCAGCTTCGCGCCGAAGAGGGCGCAGAAATCCGCGAGCTCCTCCAGCTTATTGCCGGGGATGGCGCTGTGGAGCAGATACACCGTCACGTCCGTTTCGTTGGGGTTGCTGGCAAAGAAAGAGCAGAGCATGACCTTGCAGGGCGGCAGATAATTTTCATCAAGAGTAAGCAGTAGATTCATTGTGATCTCCTCAGTCGGCTTTCTTCATCAGCTTTGAAGAGCCTATGTAGAGCGGGATCGCCGCAAGCTGCGCGATGACCGAAACGGCGATCATCGCCGGGATGCTGACGTCGTACAGTACGCCCATGAGCCAGCTGCCGAGGAACCAGAACGCGCCGAAGGAGCACTCGAACACTCCGTAGCCGGTCGCGCGGCTGGCCTTCGGCACCATGCTCGTGACCGCGGCCTTGAGTATTGACTCCTGTGCGCCCATGCCAACGCCCCAGAGCGCGACGCCGATGAGCAGCATCGGCACGGAATCGAACGCGAACACGAACACCGCAAACGGCGCAGAGATGACCGTCGACCATACGAGCGCCTTTACGCCGTTCTTGTCGTACATCATCCCGAAGAACAGCGCGGCCACCGCGTCGACAAGCATTGCACCCGCGTAGAGAAGCGGCAGGCTGCCGGTCGAGACGAGCGCGCTCGTCTCGCTCAGGCCGGAGGCGAGGTGCGAGTATGTGCGCGACACGTGCATGATTATTATCGAGTAGTCAATGAAACCGAAAGCGAAGAGGCTGATACCCGCAATATAGAGGATGAACTCCTTTTTCATCTTGAAGGGAATGTATTCCTTGGGTTCCGGTTCAAAATGCTCGGGGTTCGGGAACTTGCAGCGCGTGACGATGAGGAGGATGAGCGTTATCGCGCCGGGGATGGCAAGCACCGCAAAGCAGGTGGAGTAAATTTCAAAGGTCGTGCCCTCGGTCTTGAAGAGCATCACGAGGTACAGCAGCACCGGCCCGATGAACGCGCCGATCTGGTCGAGCACCTCCTGAATGCCGAAGCTCTTGCCGACGCCCTCCTGAGATGCGGCAAAGGACATGATAGTGTCTTTCGCGGGCTTCTTTATCGCCTTGCCCATGCGCTGGATGACGAGCAGCACGCAGGCCGCGATCCAGCCGTGCTCGCCGACGAGGGCGAGAGCGGGGACGGCGATGATATCCAGCACGTA
>ERZ1026772.1408-NODE-1408-length-13098-cov-4.204171_pt1 | contig 13098 bp, 8 predicted proteins | sample MGYA00380124_ERZ1026772 | MGnify/ENA primary metagenome ERZ1026772 (study PRJEB33269, sample SAMEA4719760) | human gut metagenome | biome: human-associated habitat; feature: organic feature; material: feces | place: Cameroon | collected 2013-10 ...
CTTTTTAATCAGCGGTTGCGGCGGTAATACCGAGAGCAGTTCTGCTGAAAAAGCAACTTCTGCAGTTTCAAACGAGGAAACAACAAAAGCAAGCACAGACACAACCAGTTACAAGTCAAGCTACACAGCAATCATTGATGTTAAGAATTATGGCAAAATCAAGGTTGACCTCTACGAAGAGCTTGCTCCGATTACCGTTAAAAACTTTGTAAGCCTTGCAAAAGACGGCTTTTATGACGGTCTTACTTTCCACAGAATCATCTCAGGCTTTATGATTCAGGGCGGTGACCCAAAGGGTGACGGCACAGGCGGCAGTGAAAAAACAATCAAGGGTGAATTTGCTCAGAACGGCGTTGAAAACAACCTTTCACATACAAGAGGCGTTATCTCAATGGCTCGTTCAAACGATCCCGACAGCGCAAGCTCACAGTTCTTCATTGTTCAGGCTGACAGCACACATCTTGACGGTCAGTATGCAGCATTCGGCAAGGTTACCGAGGGTATGGACATTGTTGATAAAATCTGCGAGGACACACCTGTTACAGATTCAAACGGTACTGTTGAAAAAGCAAATCAGCCTGTTATCAACTCAATCAAGATTGAGGAAAAATAATGAACGGTATAACTGTTCTTGTTGATGCGGATGCCTGCCCCGTTGTAAAATCGGTTGAGAGGATTGCAAAAAGTCACAATGTTCCAGTTGTTCTTTTATGCGATACAAACCATATTCTCAAATCCGATTACAGCGAGATAAAAATTATCGGTGCAGGTGCAGACGCAGTTGATTTGGCGCTTGTCAATCTTTGCAAAAAGGGCGACATTGCGATAACTCAGGATTACGGAGTTGCGGCACTTGTGCTTGGAAAAGGTGCATACTGTATTCATCAGTCGGGAAAAATTTTCTCGGATGATAACATAGGCGGTCTGCTTATGGACAGGCACCTTGCCAAAAAGGCGAGAATGTCAAATGGCAAGCATCACATTAAAGGACCGAAAAAGCGTACAAAACAAGATGACGAAAACTTTGAAATAAGCTTTGAATCTTTGCTTGTAAAAGTGTTAAATAATTTCAATCAGGAATAATAATTATTTCTCTGCATATACTTGAAATGCACAGAAATGTGTGCTACAATAATCGTAGGCAAAAGGATATTAGCTTTCCAAGAAAGTAAAATGAGCGCCCCGAAGATGGTACCTTCGGGGCGCTCTTCATAGGTTGTGCTGTTTACACTCTACCTGTCCAACCACTTGCAAATGTAGTAGGCAACTACACTTGCTCCAACAGATAGGAAAAAGGATATAAGCAACTCCAAGAAAGTCACCTCCTTCCTGCCGGAAAGAGTCAACAGCAGAATCAGTATATCAGATCTGTTCAGCCAACTTTTAGAAACAGAACACCCCGAAGAGTCAAATCTTCGGGGTGTTTGTTATTTTCTTAACTTTTATTATAACATTACTCAGTTGCATCAGTCGGCTCTGTTGTTCTCACTTTTTTCTGATATGTGTCAATATTGAAAATGCCGAGGTTTTGTTTCCATTTTAAAATTCGTTTTACGGATGCGTCAACCTGAGATTCCGGTATTTCACCGTTTTGAACAGCTTCAAGAACTGCGGGATACTGGGTTTCAACAGATGAGCAACAGAGCAAATCATTACCGCACTTTGCGGCTGTAACTGCCGCCGCTTCATCGCCTGTAAACTCCGTGATTGCATCCATAATCAAATCATCGGTCATAATTACGCCGTCAAATTTGAAGTCATTTCTTAAAATGTTGTGTACCTTTTGTGAAAGAGAAGCCGGATACTCGCTGTCCATACAGTTCACAATGTTGTGTGAAACAAGAATACAATCGGCACCTGACTCAATTCCCTGATAAAACGGCTTAAAATCTGTATTTTCAAATTCCGAATATTCACGGTCATCATAGGCAATTCCCGTGTGTGTATCGCTGTTATTGCCGTAACCCGGAAAATGTTTCAAAACCGTGCCGAGTTTTTTAGCCTTGCTTGTTTCAACAACGGTTCTTACATACCTGTCCTCCATATCAACATCCGAGCTGAAAGAGCGGTCATACATAAAGCCGTATTCGTCAGAAGTCATATCGCAGACAGGTGCCATATTGACATTTATTCCGAGTGAAAGCAGTAAATCTGCCTTATCGTTTGCGTCCTGTTCAATTGCATCCCAACCACCGTTTGAATAGGTGTCTTTCGGTGAAAGGAACGGAGTTTCTCGAAGATTAGGATTACTGCTGACACGCACAACCGTTCCGCCCTCTTCATCAACACCGATTAAAAGCGGAATATCAGCCTCGTCCTGATAGCTTTGAATATCGTTAATAACTTCATCTTTGGTTTTTCCGTCAAAATCTCTGCCAAACAGAATATATCCGCCTATGTTGTACTCACTGACTTGCTTAACAGCATCTTCATCAGGACAACGGACATAGAACATCTGCCCTACCTTTTCCTCAAGGGTCATATTAGAGATGAACTTGTCAAGCTTTTGGTCATTGATTTCTTCTTCCGACATTGTGGTCGGCTGAACGGTTGTCTGCTCTGCCGTCTGTGATTGTTCCGACTGACTGTTACTGTTTGAACAAGCCGACATTAAAAATACCATACATAATGCAAGCAGAGCAGATGAAGTAATTTTTATGGCTTTGTTAAATTTTTTCATAAATACCTTACGCTTTCTGCGTTTTTGACTGAACACTTTTTGTTACATAAACAAGACATTTCACAGTTACACCGTTTGCTGTGGTACACGATACGGTTGTTTTGCCTGTTTTATTGGCGGTAATTTCTCCGCTGATTTTGTCAACCGATGCAACATTCGGGTTAGATGACGAATATTGCATTTTGCAGGTTGCCTCGCCGTCTGCAACGGAAAAATTCAGTGAACCTGATTTTCCCTCTGATAAGGACATTTTCTTTCTGTCAAAGCAGACTGCCATTGCCGGCAATTTTACATCTACGCTGACATTCTTCACCTTACCATCAGAGGTCAGTACGGTAATTACCGTATCACCAACACCTGTTGCCACAATGTTTCCGTTTTCATCAACCGATGCAACAGATGGATTACTGCTTGAGTAGCTCATTGAGATACTTCCCCTCAACTCGGTAATTTCACTGTCAAGGGTATATGTTTCAAAAAGTCCCATTGAAAGCTCGGTTGTCGGAACAATAAGTTCGGATTTGCTCTGCGCAACCTCATTGAGCTTTTCGGCAACGGCAGGTCCGTATATCTTCATATTAGCATATGCAAGCGGATGAATTCCGTCGCCTTTTTTGGTCGTTGTATTATATTTAAAATACTGGGTAGTGATTTCCTCGTTGTCATCGGTAAGCTCTGTTTCTTCGGAAAGGTCGATATACGGAATATCCCATTTATCAAGAATATTTTTAATCAAAGCCCAATACTGCGACTGTTTTGTTCTTGTTGAGCAATCGTGACATAGTACAAAGAGTTTAATTGAATCTTTATAATTCTCATCAAGAAAATAGCAGATACTTTCCAATGCTCCAGCCGTTGTATATTCGTCATACTTCCCCGACTTATTATTTTTGTCGGTCATTGAGCCGATTTTTACATTCTTGAACAGGTCATTAAAACCTCCGTCAAGCAGAATAACATCATAGTCGCCTTTCATTTCACGGACACGCTCAAGTATACTTCTGTGGTCTGTACCTATAAAATTCTTGCGTATTGCAAGAGTTGTGCCGGGTGCGGCCTTGTTGGTCATTGTCATATTATACTTTTCAGCAACATAATTACAGAATGAATAAGTTGAATTACCCATTGTGTCCGTACCAGAACCGTAGGCAACGCTGTCACCGTCACAATACATTGTTCTGCCGGAAAGATAGTCGGGGGCGGTATACAGTGCCTTTGCACATGGAAAAAGGTCTTTGCAAAATTCATTTCCGACAGCCTGCAAAATCAAATTAACATCGTTTTCGGTAATTTTTCCGTCATCGTCAACATCAGCTGCAGTGAGCTGTTCTTCTGTCGGGATACTGCCGATAAGGCTCTTGGCAAGCTTAGCATCACCGGCATCTACTTCACCGTTGCCGTCAACATCGCCATAGGTTACTCCGCCTACAGAAAGAAAGTCAAGTGAATTATCGTCGCAATACTTTTCTGCGGTAGTGCCTGAGTATCCCTCGAGTGTAAACGCTGAATCAGTTGTGTACTGCTGTGTGCTGATTGTTTGCTTGCTGTAGATGTCAAAAACACCTGCCTTAGTTGTACAGCTTACTGCAAAAGAATCGTCACAAATCTGCGTTACAGACATAGGAATGCTCACGGATTTAAGACTTTTGCAGTTCATAAAAGCACCGTAACCAACCGTTTTCAAGCCAAAATTAAGATTGACTTTTTCCAAGTTTTTACAGCCGTAAAAAGCCCACCACTTGATATTTCTGACAGTACTCGGAATTGTCACTTCCTTAATTTTAGCAGAATAAAAGGCTGTTCTGCCGATTGAAGTGACAGGCACGGATTTTATGCTGTCGGGAATTGTTACAAAGCTGTCTTTGCCTGTATATCCGCAGATTTCTGCAGTGTTGTCATCAAGCATTTTGTATTTAAAATTTTGATATGTAAATTCATCAGTTGCAGCAAAAGCAGTTGTGCTTACACCTGCAACCGATGAAAAAATAATCGTTGTTGAAAGTAAAAGAGAAAGTGTCTTTTTAATTTTTTTCATTAAATAGCTCCATAAATCATTTTTCTTACATTTTACTACAAAATGCAACATTTTGTAAATAGGCAAACAACTTAGAATTACCAAAAATAAAAAAACAGAGGAATAACATTGAAAGCAATTCAAAAAGACTGCTTTCAGTAAACCTCTGTACCCATCGTAAAATATTAAAAATAAATCAGCCTGCAAGCACAAGCGGAAGTACCTCTCCTCTGTCAATATGAAGCACCACGGAAACCTCATCGCAAACCATTTTTTCAGCCTCTTTAAGAAAACGCTCGTCACTCATATGAAGCCTTCTGCCCTTTTTAAGCTGGAGCTTGCTGTGAAAGTGCATTCTTCTGATCAATTCAACCAGCTTTTTGCAATCGCCGCCTGCAATAATCTCCTTAAACTTTTCACATCTTTCTGACTTATTGTCAATCCAAATTTCGTTATCGGTTTTCTGCGATAAAATACTCTTAATTTCATCGGAACTCAGCACATCACGCATTTTTGAAACAAGCTGTTCATTATGCGTAGGAACAAAAAGTGTTGAAGACTCCGAACAAACAGGCTTTAAAACATAGTATTCAACAGAAACTTTTCCGATTTTTTTTGTTGTAATTTCCGTAATTTCACAAACACCGTTTGCACCGTAAAGAACAACCTCGCCTACCTCGTACATATTCTCACCATCCGTAAATTGATTTGTCATATTTATTCGATAAACACTAATGCTTACAGTAATATTTTACCACTTTCCCCAAAAATATGTTATAGGCAAAATTACCGAATTTGACAATTTTTTTACCGCGAGAAATTAGATTATATTTTAAAACAAGCGAATTTTGTCAGTATACAGGGATAAATGAAGCATTTTAGTGATGCAACGCTCTTCAGAGGATTACCATAATATACTCAGATGTAATATGTCATTTTTTATTATACTGCCATCACGAGTTTGAAACTGCAGATTGCCAAAAAAAGTGAAATGACCGACAATAAATGTCGGCCATTTTCGGGGTATATTGGGTTATAGAAGGAATATATCATAATTTAACGAAATAAGCATTGAATACAGAAAAAAACAAGAAAGAACTTTTCATGACTAATTTCAAAACTCCAAAACAAATTACCTAAAAACGAATCTGTTCCAATGCTTATTTCGTGAGCATCAACTGTGTTTATATTGTACTACAAATTCGTCAAATAATTCAATTGCATTTGCAACGGAATAAAATCTCAAGTGTAAAATATATTATGACTTTTTTATCTAATTGTTACAAAAATAACAATCTTAAGCCATATAGAACAAGATTCGCTATAGCATTAGAGTAAAAATTATATTATGAAATACAAGTTGCAACTTGTTGACAATTGTTTTGTGAGCAATATATTGCTGTTTTACGCAAGAATTTCATCAGCAAGCTGTTCAAGCTGTGGGATATTTTCTTCTTTCATTGCAGAACGGATTGTAACAACAGTAGGGCAAATTTCAATATTTTTCATTTCCTCGAGATATGCTCTCATTGTTTTTGCTGCAGAAGGAGCCCATGAACCGTTTTCAACCATAGCTACCTTTCTGTTCTTGTAACCCTTAATTTTGAGATGGTGCAGAAAATCGTTCATTATCGGGAACACGCTACCGTCATAGCTTGGTGCAATAACAACCATTTTGCTGAAACGGAAAGCGTCCTCAATATCTTCTGCAAGGTCAGTGCGAGAAAGGTCTGCAATTGAAACTTTTTTGTCAGTCTTTGCCTTTACAATCTCGCAGAGCTTTTCAGCGGCTTTAGCTGTGTTGCCGTGAACAGAACAGTACGCAATAAATACACCGTCGGTTTCAGGCTCATACTTGCTCCAAGTATCGTAAAGACCGATGTACCAACCGAGGTTCTCGTCAAGTACAGGACCGTGAAGCGGACAGATTTTCTGAATATCAAGCTTTGCGGCTTTTTTGAGAAGATTCTGAACCTGTACACCGTACTTACCGCAGATATTAAAGTAGTATCTTCTTGCCTCGCAAGCCCAGTCATCTTCCTGAGCGTCAAGAGCACCGAATGTACCGAAGCCGTCAGCTGAGAAGAGAACCTTTTCTGTGCTTTCGTAAGAAACCATAACTTCAGGCCAGTGAACCATAGGAGCCATTACAAAAGTGAGTTTGTGCGAACCGAGTTCAAGCTCGTCACCCTCTTTGACCGTAACTGTTTTGTCAGCAAAATCAAAATCAGGGAAAAATTGCGGAAGCATTGAGAAAGTCTTTGCATTGCCGACAAGTTTCATTGACGGATATTTCTCGGAAACAACCTTAATATTTGACGCATGGTCGGGTTCAAGATGGCTGATTACGAGATAATCGGGAGTTCTGCCGTTAAGCTCTCTGTCAAGATTTTCAAGCCATTCGTCAGTTTTTCTCTTGTCAACCGTATCCATAATTGCAACTTTTTCATCAAGAATAAGATATGAGTTGTAAGAAATTCCGTTGGGAACAAGATACTGACTTTCAAAAAGGTCGATTGTCTTGTCATCAACGCCAATGTATTTTATAGAATCGGAAATTTTAACCTGCATTGTAATTCTCTCCTTTATAAATCTGTGTCCGTTTTTGTCGGAAATTTTTGTTAAGCTAATTATACTATGTTATTCTGTTGAAATCAAGATTATCAACAATAATGATTGTAAATAACATTCATAATATTTTTATTTTCACATTAAAAGAGCGGAACAGGTGGTACTGTTCCGCTCTTGAGGTTTGATTTTTGAATATTCAATTTGTGGTTACTGAATATTTGCGAGTGCTCTTTGAATCATTGTTGCATCGAAGACATCAACTTTACCGTCAAGGTTAACATCAAGGAGGCAAGTCTGAACTTCTGAATATGTTTCTGACTGTGTTACAGACTTCTGTGCTGCTGTTGCTGCCTTAATACTGAGAGCAGCGTTTGCAGTTGAAGGATCACCGTCAGAATATGAACCCATTGCATATCTTGTGCCGTTAATATTTGTGAAGCCGAGTGTACCGTCGTCTGCTACACCTGCATATACAGTATGAAGCGGTGAATGGTAGTAGTTTCTGATGTACTGCTGCAATGAAGTGAGGTTAGCAAGAGTTTTGCCGCTCATAAGGTTATCAATAGCAAGCCAGTACTCACTGCCATAGAAGTTACCTGTCATTGAACCTGACGCATTCGTTCTTCTTGTTGAAACAGAAAGAGTGTGAGTTGTTGAAGAATCAACAGTTGCTGTTGCTTTGTACCAATAGAATGTTACAGAGCCTGTGAATGATGCACCGAGTTTAAGTTTATCATCCCTTGTCACTTTAAGAGCAGTGCCGTCAAGGGTCATTTTTGGGAAGTACGCAAATGTTGACGGAGCTTTGAAGTAGAATGTAACCTCATGTTCACCAATTGATTTTACAACTGAGATTTCAATGATATTTGAAGTAGCATCTGCGGTATTTGTAATTTGTCCGTACTTGTTATGAGCAACAACTTTTACATAATATGTACCGATTGTGTCGAATTTATACTTTAATGTTGAACTTGTTGAAGGCTTTTTTACAAGATCAGTATCATTGAAGTCATATGACTTACTGATAAGGAAATCGTAAGATGAAACATAGCTTGCAGGTGTTGCAGCCGCAGTAAGTGTAACTTCTGTACCTGCTACAACTTCTGAACCGTCAGCAGAAAGTTTTACTGTAAGATCATCATATGTAACAATAGTCTGATGTCCGCATTCTACTGTAGGAGATGCACCGATAATATTGCCGCTTGCATCAAAAGCCTCAACATATGCCGATGCATATGCAGGAGCACTGATTGTTGCCTTGTTGTAGGTATACTGTGCTGTTGTTGATACAGCATCTTTTACAACAACAGTATCTCCAATCATAATTGTGAATTTGTATGATGCGGGAGTGATTGTTGAATCAGGAATTGCCTTTGCAGTAATTGAGAAGGTTTCGCCTGCTTTAACTGACTCGGGAGCAGAAACTTCTGCATTAAGTCCTGACTGTACAAGCACGGCATTCAATGTTAATGTTGACGGATTGAAAGTAAACTTATAGATACCGGAATTTTCAGGCTGGAATTTTACATTACAATTTAAATCAGCAGCCTCATACACAACATAATTTGTAATATTTTTGTTTATTACCTCAGTTACTTCTTGTGTACCGTAATACTTATCACCGTTTTTATTCCATACCTTGAAGTTTTGAACTTGTGAAGAATCAATGTAAACATTAGTTGTTAATGTATCGTCAGAGCCTGTAAGTGGATTACTTGTTCCCCAACTGTTAAAGTCACCTTTGAGATACCATACATTCCCTGTCGGAGCGGTTGTCGGCTCGGTAGAAGGTTCGGTAGAGGGTTCTGTTGAAGGCTCTGTTGGGGTTACCTTCTTGTTTACTTTTACTGTGATGTTACCCGAAACAGCCGCTGTGAATGTTGCAGGTGAAGTTGTCTGTGTATTACCGTTGTATGTGATACCTGCAAGCTCATAGCCTTCATCCGGTGTAACTGTTACTGTGAAGTTGGAATCCTTAGCAACAGTAAGTGACCCGCCTTCGGCAGCTGTTGCAGTGCTTGATGCTGCTGTTACCGTTGCGTTGTCAACAGTAGGAACATTGATTGTTACATTTTCAACAGGGGTTGATGTATTTCTGCTGATAACAACAGTCTTTTCAGGGGTAAATGTAAACTTAACATCTGTATTTACCTTTTGGAAAGAAACTCGAGCCAAGTAACAACCATTTTTTTCCTGTGCATCAATTGAACTTGTAAAACCTGAAGTTTCAGTAGAACTTAAATTTTCTCTAACTTCATTTTCCGATGACCAAATTGACGATTCTCTTACTGAATTAGAACTTTTATTGATTGTAAAGAAATAGTTCTGACCATTTTTGGGGAAAATTACATTTCCAACATAAGAACCATCTGAATAAGTCAATTCGGTGGAAGTCCATGCACTTGCATTAGTTACATCATCGTAAGCTGATGTCCAAAGATAATATGTATCAGGAACAGTAACACTTATTGTTGCTGTTGCTGATTTTGAAGAATAATTTTCAGCTGATGCAGTTACCGTATATGTAGTAGTGCTTGTCGGTGACACTGTGAATGTTGCTGTTGTGTCATTGCCTGAAATTGTTGCAGTTTGAGCTGTGCCACCGCCTGTAAGTGTTAATGTGACATTCGAAACAGCTTTACCCGTAAGAGTTGCAGTAAGAGTTGCCGACTGACCCTTTTCAATAGATGATTTATCTGATGTAAGAGTTAAGCCGGTTGCAACCGGTGTTAATTCTGAGTAAGTTGTCCACTTATCATCAACGGTAATATTACTATCATACATATTTCTACCATCGGTAGGAATAGTTAAATCACCAGTTTGGTTACCATCACCACCATTACCATTATTAAAAATAATGTGTGTATATTGAGTGTCCAGTGTGTACTTATACAAATCAGAACCCTCGTAAGTGCCGACTTTCGTCATAGCATTACCTGACCAAGGTGTTTCAGAAACATCTTTAGAACCATCTTTGTACCAACAATATGCTTTTACGGTGGACCAGCTATTTCTTTTAACAAAATATACCGTTCTTTTAGTTGCCGCACTTACTGTTGAAATGCCGACTACCATTGTTGAAATCAGAAGCATTGCTGTGAGGAGCAATGATAACATTCGTTTTGCCTTTCGTTTTATTTGGGTTTTCATTTTCATAAAATTTGCCTCCATAACCAAATATGTTTTGATTGTCAGAAACACTTCTAACAATCGTTTGTACAATTATAGCACTTTTGGTTAGTTTTTTCAATTGTTCGCAGTCACTTTTATAACATTTGTATATTATGCAAAATTTAAGCACAAAACAAAGGCATATTTTAGCATTTTGACAGCAGGATTTTGTGTTGTAACAAATTTTCAGCATAATTTTCGTCATTATGCACAATAGTTTTTTGCGTTGTTAGTCAGTATTAGTAATTATATGATTTTTGTTTAAAGAAATAATACTTATTTGCGTTTATTTATAGAAAAAAGCGATGACAGATTGATTTCTGCCATCGCTTTTGGGGTAAATTTTCAGTTGTTATCTATTTTGACAAAACCTCTGCCCTTTATTGCACCTGCTGTTGTTACAATAATAAAGGCATTTGGGTCAACATTTTTGATTCCCGAAGTGATTTTGTAGACTTCCTGCGGACGGACTGCACACATAATAACCTTTTTTTCTTTACCACTGTATGCACCCTCGCCGTCAAGATATGTGACACCTCGCTTGAGGTTCTTCATAATATCCATACTGACTTCTTCGTACTTGTCGGACACAACAAACATCAATTTGCCGTTACCTCGTGAAGTACCGTAGCTCACCGCATCAATTACTTTTATGCTGACAAAAATTACAAGCAAAGCATAAAGCACATTTTCAATGCTGTGATATACAAAGAATACCATTAAAAGAACGAGAATATCGGACACAAGAATTATTGTACCCGTTGAAATGAAGGGAAAATGCTTGTGAAGATTGAGTGCAATAATATCCGTACCGCCTGTTGAACCGCCTCGGTAGAAGATAAGACCGAGTCCAAGACCGTTCAGAACTCCGCCAAAGCCAGCCGCAAGGATTGTGTCACCTGTGTATGCGGGCAAAATCGGCGTAAGAACATCAATCATAACAGACACAAGTGCCGTTGCAACAAGGGTTCTTGTAAGAAAGCCCTTTCCGTTTTCGATAAATCCCCAAATAAACAGTGGAATGTTCATTACAAAAATCATAATACCGATTGGCAACGAGAACATATAGTTGAGCATTGTTGCCACACCGGTAAGTCCGCCGGGTGCAACATTATTCGGTGATGTAAACATTGCAACGGAAATGGCGTAGAGAACTGCACCGGCTAAAATTACAAGATAATCAAAAAATAGTGTTCCTGCTTTTGCAAGACGGGTGTTTTGCTGAAATTTTTTCTGCATAAAATCACTCCCCGAAACGAGTATGTATAATTATTTCAAAAAGCTGATTTATTCTGTCAAATTCTTTATTAATCTGCAAGTATCCGAAAAGTGCTTCAAGTCCTGTTGCACTGTGATAATCGGCAACAGAACCGTTTTTTGGAGTGCATTTAGGTGCGGCATTTCTGCCACGCTTGTAAACGGCAAGTTCTTTTTCAGATAGAACAGGCATAAGAACTTTTGCAAATTCAGCCTGACTTTTGCAGTTTACAAGCGAAACTTTTATTTTATTGAGTTCTCCGACACTGCGGTTAGCCTTGCGAACAAGGTATTCACGCACAAGCAAGTCATAAACACCGTCGCCCACAAAGGCAAGTGTAAGCGGAGAAATTTCATCGGCTAATGAATGAACAGATGTATTTTCCATATTAACTCCGTATCACGCAATATCAGTCCATAAAGTCAAATTCAAGCTCATAAATTGAAACCGTGTCACCGTCCGAACAGCCTTTTTTTCGGAGTGCGTCAATTACACCGCCGTTTATGAGGACTTTCTGGAAGTAGTTAAGGCTTTCGTAATCGTCAAAATTGATGCCTTTCATAACCTGCAACAGCCATTCGGCTTCAACCGTATAGATACCGTTGACATTCTTGATTGTAACCGAATGATCGTCAAAATCTTCAACGGTTACTATCGGAGCAGGCTCTGCCTCATAATGAGTGATTGGCGGAAGCTTTGAAAGCATTTCCTGAATTTTTTTGAGGAGAGGATCAACATCATAACGGATTGCCGCCATAATCGGGAAGAAATCGTAGCCTTGATCTTCGACAAACTTTTTGAAGTCTGCAATTTGCTCATCGGTTGCCATATCGCACTTGTTGCCTGCAACAACCATAGGACGCTCTGCAAGCTCGGGATTAAACTTTGCAAGTTCGTTGTTGATTGTTATGAAATCCTCTTTAGGATCTCTGCCCTCACTGCCTGAAACATCGACAATGTGAACAAGCATACGGCAACGCTCAACATGGCGGAGAAACTGATGTCCAAGACCTGAACCTTGCCATGCACCCTCGATAAGTCCGGGGATGTCAGCCATAACAAATGACGAACCCTCGCCCATTGAAACAACTCCGAGAACGGGAGTGATTGTTGTGAAGTGGTAGTTTGCAATCTCAGGCTTTGCCTGTGAAACCACGGAAACAAGGGTGCTTTTTCCGACATTCGGGAAGCCTACAAGACCGACATCTGCAAGAAGCTTGAGTTCAAGGACAACATCAAATTCTTCACCCGGAAGTCCGGGTTTTGCAAAACGGGGGACTTGACGGACAGGAGTTGCAAAGTGTGGGTTACCCCAACCGCCTTTACCGCCTCTTGCAACGATATAGGGTTCATCGCCCGAAACATCAGCAAGGATTCTTCCGCTGTTCTCCTCTTTTACAACAG
>ERZ1026772.1409-NODE-1409-length-13087-cov-23.213628_pt1 | contig 13087 bp, 9 predicted proteins | sample MGYA00380124_ERZ1026772 | MGnify/ENA primary metagenome ERZ1026772 (study PRJEB33269, sample SAMEA4719760) | human gut metagenome | biome: human-associated habitat; feature: organic feature; material: feces | place: Cameroon | collected 2013-10 ...
AACTATTTTAAATGGAATAAAAACAGTTGTAACAACAATATGGAATGGTATTAAAACAGTATTTACTACAATTTTAAATGGAATTAAGGCAATAATAACAGCACAATTTAATGCATTTAAAACTACTATAACAACTATTTTAAATGGAATAAAAACAGTTGTAACAACAATATGGAATGGTATTAAATCTACCATAAGCAATATTTGTAGTAGTATTACTAGCGTAGTTTCAGGTAAATTTAATGTTATAAAAAGTACCATAAGCAATGTTATGAATAATGCAAAAACTATAGTATCTAATGCATTGAATAATATAAAAAGCTTTTTTAGTAATTGCCATTTAAGCTTACCAAAGATAAAATTGCCCCATATAAAGATAAGCGGCAAATTAAGTATAAATCCTCCAAGTGTACCTAAATTTTCAGTTAGTTACTATGCTGACGGTGGGATTATGATGAAACCTACATTATTTGGCATAAATGGGAATAAAGCTATGGTAGGTGGAGAAGCTGGTCCAGAAGCTATCCTACCACTTAATAATTTTTATAAGTATTTGGATAAGAAATTTAATGAAACTAAGCCTTATACTTATAATGTTAATATTAATTTTGGTGATGTTACTGTTAAAAATGAATCAGATCTTAATAAATTAACAGATGCTATAGATAAAAAATTGCAAACTCTTATAAATAGAAATAAAAAATTGAAAGGAGATGTTACAGTTGTATAAGTTATATTATAATGAAAAACCTATCCCAGATTTTGTTATTATAACGAAAATAGAAGAACCGCTAATCGGGGATATAACCAATACTGTAATATCTTCTAACTATGGCTCTAAATATAAGAAAACCGAATTTGGAACAAAAATAGTAAAAGTGTATTGCACAGTAAAAAAAGGATTTAAAATGCTGATGGACATTAATAAAATAACTGAACTAAATGAATGGTTAAAAGGTGATAACTGGAAGGCAACAAAGCTTGTGTTACCAGGACGAGATTATTATTATGAAGCTATAGTTAATAATGCACCAGATTTAGAACCGAATAACTATACGGCTAATTTTGAGATTGATTTTTTAATTTTAAATCCAGATAGAATTAATTTAATAGAATACGAAAGCAGTAATATGAAAATAAATTACATGGGTACATCGGAAGAAGTATATCCAACAATAATTTTAAAAGTTACAAATGCATGCAGTGAATTAAAATTAAGTGTTAGTAATAGTAAATACAATAATTATATTAGGTTAAAACATAATTTTTTAACTGACGATGAAATTATTATAGATATGAAAACTAAAAAAATTACTGTAAATAACATTGTAAAAATGCAAATATTGACATTAGATAGTAGATTCCATAAGCTGGCTAAGGGTGAAAATATATATACATTAAATACAGGTAATGCCGATGTGAAAATAAAATACAGAAATAGATATATATAAGGGGGTGTTAATTAATATGCTATATATCTTTGATAAAAATGACAATATGCTAGAAATTTTAAATTTTAGCGATACTGAAGAAGATACAATGGATAGACAGATTAACTCCACTTATAAATATGAAATAAAACTTAATATAAATTTGAGTAAAAACCTAATTAAAGAAAATAAATTAGGTTTTTTTGATTTAAACGGAGAATTTCAACTGTTTATAATAAAAGAAATTACTGATACTATATTTAGCGATGATATAAAAGAGTTATATTGCATACATGACTATTATAGTACTAATAGCAAGATTATTACAGACAAAAGGATTACAAATGGGACCTGTTTACAGGCCATTACAAAAGCTTTAGAAGATACAAATTATAATGTAGGTATTATAGGAGAATTTGAAACTAATGTAGATATAAATTTTTATTATATTTCTAGTTGGAAGGCACTTAATAATATTGCAGAAAAATTTGGTGGAGAAATAAGACCTAGAATAGAATTTAATGAAGATGCTAATACATTAAGTAAATATATAGATATATTAAATAGATTAGGCCAAGATAGTGGACTAAGATTTACATATGACACAAATGTAAAAGAAATAAAAAGAAATATAGCTGATGAAGAACATTATAATGTGCTATATGGGCGAGGTGCAAGTTTACCTACAACAGATGAAACCAGAGAAGAAACAGGGGGATATACAAGGCTGATTGATTTTGCTGATGTGGTTTGGTCCATAGCAAATGGAAATCCATGTGACAAGCCTTCTGGTCAAAAATATATTGAGGATTTGGATTCTATAGGAAAATATGGCAGATTAGAAGGTATATATGAAAATAAAGATATAACAGATACAACCGAATTATTACAAGCAACATATAATAAACTACAAGAAACAAAAGAACCTAAAGTCAATTATGAAGCTGATGTTGATGATATACAGGATGTAGAAGGATATGAACATTATAGTTACAAACTAGGTGATACAGTAATAATATTAGATGATGACTATGACATAGATTTTGAAAGTAGAATTATACAAGAAAAACAAAGTATTAAGGATAAAACTAGAATAATTACAATGGGTTATATATTACCTAGCATGAGTGATATAAATTCAGAAAATGCTACAGTGGGGGATAATTCTAGTTCTTCTGATAAAGATGAAGTAAAAGATGAAGATTTCCCTAATACATTACCAGATCCTCCAATATTAACTGTAGAAAGAGAAGGATTTGCAAGTGTATCTTTGGTATGGACTTATGAAAGTAAAACATATTACATATATGAAATATATGCTAGCCAATTAGAAAATTTTAACCCTACGCAAGATAATTTAATTTTTAAAGGGCATGCAAGTGCATTTTTGCACCAAGTAAACTTTAATGAAACTTGGTATTATAGAGCAAGATGTACTAATACGCATGGACAAAGTACAGTATTTTCCGAGCAAGTAAGCGCTACAACTTATAAAATCCAAGATGGGACAGAAATATTTGAAAATGCTGCAATTAAAGAAGCATTAATTGAAAGTTTAAATGCTGACAAAATTACTGCTGGAAAAGTCAAAGGTACTTATATAGATGCTAGAAATCTTACTGTAACAGATGGAAACGGAGATACAACATTATCAGTGAGTTCCGATGGGGAAATAAGCATCAAAGAAGGATTAATACAATTAAATCAAGATGGAATAGCAGTAAACCACACCAACCAAGAGAATACAGAAATTGCTAAGACAGTAATGGATGAAGAAGGATTTCGTATATTAGATAGAAATGGAAATGAATTAGCAGATATAGGTTCTCAAGGGTCACACTTTGCAAATTTATCTGTAGATGGTGATTTTAGGCACTATCCTACAGCACAAATTATAGACCGCCAACCTAGTTGGAACGCAGATTATTATGTAGCAAAAATTGCAACTGGAGATGGCACAGGCAGGGATGAAGAAAACAAAGCAGACAGTCTACAAACTGTATTTGGATATATGAAATCTCAAGGATGTATGTTTTTTAACAAGTTGACTATAAATATAGAGGCAGGTGTTAGAATAAGAGAAAAGATAGTCCTTAGAGACTTTCACGGAACACTTATACAAATAAGTTTAGGCAAAGATGCTGTACTAAGACTTAAAGAGGGAAGTGCTATAGAAGATAATTATTGTAGAATACAATTTTACGGAGATACAAATACAAATGTACTAGACGATGATACAACATCTGAAAAAATAAACAAGTTACCATGCATAGAAGTGGAGGGTGATAATGGAATAAGACTTGCAAGTAGTTCTTATGTTCAATTTGGCTGGATGAGACTAAGAGGAAAAGATAATAACAGCTATTTTGCAAATTTATACACAGGAGCTAATTTACATGTGGTATCCTGTGATATTTCAAATGTAAAAGCTCCAGCCTATGTAGACTCTACATCTAGGTTTACAATATCTTATTGTAGAGGGAATGTAGAAAAATTAGCTTATGCAGTAGGTGGAGCTATGATATCGAAATCTGTTCAAGTTCCAAAACATATCAATGATAGTGAAATATATTATCCGGCAGTTGACCTATCTGGTGGGTTAGCAGGGCAACTTATACAATATGACACTCTGTTCCAAGATACATACAGTAATGATACTGATACAAATACGATGAGAATCTTTCCTGCAATTAAACAATATACAGAAAGAGAAGGAGAAGGAACAGATGACACTGCTAATCTTCTTAATCTTGTAGGACAAGGAAAGTTCAACGAAGAATACAAGTCTCTACATGGCTATGCAATATTTGCAGAGATGGTTAGCAAAGATACTATAAAAGCTGATACACTTCCCGAATTTGCTGAATCTAGAGAAAGTTATAAAATTTATATTAGAATGACGAGAGCTGATAATAATACTACTGCTCCAATACCAAGAGCTCGATTCCAACTAGAAAATGGTGAATATACTGCTTTCTATAAATTAGACCCATTAACAAGTCCAATAAATGGAGATGGTTCGGGACAAATTACAGATTATAATGCAACTGAGGATAGAGAATTACCCGCAGAATTAGCAGATAAATTAGTTAAATTCGGGATTTATAGTATAGAATTCCAAGGAGATACCGTAGAAGAATATCTAATAGTAGACAATATCCGATTAGTAATAAAAGGTGTAGCGAAAAAAGGAGATAGTGGGAGCATAGACACTACAGAAGTGAAAGCAATAGGTAAAATATTAGCTAATGCCCTTAATGTAAGAAAAACTCCTGGGATAAATGGTGAATATGCTGGATTACTTGTAAATGGGGATACAGTAGAAATAGTAGGAGTTGACCCAGATACTGGATGGTACAAGATAAAATACAATGGTGAATATGCTTATATAACAAATAAATCTGAATATGTAGAAATAATCTCTGGTGATCCAAATGGTTCAACTACAGTTCAAAAAGTAGAAGTATTGGCAGAAAATCTTAATGTAAGAAGTGGAGGAAGTACAAGTTATAATTCTATTGGAATTGTAAGCAAAGGATTTGTTGCAGATATACTAGAAACAGATAGCACTACAGGTTGGTACAAAATAAGTTACAATGGTGAATATGGATGGATTACGAATAATACAACTTATGTGAAAGTAATTACTGGAACAGTAACAGTTATCCCAGAATTATATAATGGGGCAAAGGTCGCAGAATTTGCAGAAAGTTATTATAATGCAAGAAATAATTATACATCTGCGAAATCTTGGGACAATGGATTTACTTACGGAGAAACTACTCCTTGTAGTAGCACAGCAAGTGGTACTATGGGAGCAAATTATAGTATATGGGAAAAGTCTACCCAAGGGAATTACTGGAAGATGATAGATGATTCTACCTTATTATTACTATGTCTTATGGGTTATTCTTATTCAGATTCTCCATATGCAAATCTCGTTAATTTCAACAATTATAGAGCTAATATAATGGCGAAGAATAGTGAATATACAGGAGCTATAGTTCCTACAAGTGGAACAACACTTGCGAGAACTTGTGCAGAAATTGCAAAATTCTTTTCAGATAGAGGACAAACAATTACTGTAAAAACTGATTATAGCAATATTCAAAAAGGGGATTTGATATTCTACGCAGGTAAGACTAGCAGTGGCAATTATATCTATCCAAATAGATGGAAATGTATATCCAACTGTGCTATATGCATAGGTCAAGATACAGATGGAAATGCTCAACTTATTACAGCTATGAGTAACCCTGGAGAGAAACACACAGATGGTTGGTTTGTGGGACTAAAAAAAGACCTTGTAAAAGACTATAATACTAACACAATAGTATTAGTGATACGACCAAGTACAAAAGTAACAAGTGGTGGTTCTTCTTCTAGTGGAGGGACAACAGGAGGTGGTTCTTCTAGTGGAGGAATTACTGTATCGAATATGCGTCAAACAATATGTGATACAGCAATGAAAATAGTAAACATGGGGACTGCTCATACAGCATGGTATTCCCAATATTGGAGAACAACAAGTCTTAACAGTATGGTAACTATAAAAGGTAAAGTAGAGACAGTAGGAGGAACAACATATTATCAACCAAGTTGGGTTCAGGTAGGTGTGACATACGGGTTTGACTGTTCATCATTGGTAGGTTGCTGTTACGAAAAAGCTGGTATGGGCTATATGAAAGGCTTAACTTGTAGTATGGGAACACTGCAGGCTACAGCTAAACAACATGGTGCAACATTTTGGAGATATGCAGATAGTGGATTTACGAAGGCAAAACCTGGCGACATAATCATGTTTGCAAATGATGGTTACACAGTAACTACATCTAATATGGCAACAGTAAGAACGCATCACACCGCTATATACATGGGGAATGGATATATTGCGGAGGCGAGTGGCTACAAGAAAGGCATTATTTACAGTAAGTATAATCTTAGCAAACAAGCCTTCTTCATTAGATTGCCAGAATTAGACAAGGCTGATAGTACAAGTTCTAGCGGAGGAACAGTAGTCAAAGAGGAATATAAAAACTGTTTCAATGAAAAAGGAACAATCGATGGACATAACTATGTATATAGATTACACGACGCTAGATGTACTTGTTATGCAGCTACAGAAAGTAATAGTTCTGGACGAAGTGGACTCGGAACACACATGGGTAAAACAGTTGCAGCACAAAATATCCCGTATGGAACAAAAATATACATACCAGGTCTAAAGGGGCAAACTTGGACTAATGCAAACGGAACAAAAGTTACATTAGATGGTATATTTACTGTAACGGATAGTGGAATCGCGATGTTTGACTTTGACATAGTTGCGGGAAGTACTAGCAACGCTTGCTATAGCAATTATGCTAATCCTGCCCGATTTGAAGTATATATTTTAGAATGGGGGACAAGTTCTATACAAAACTATAGTTTTACAGACACCTGGAGAATTGCATATAATGGTGGGCGTTTGACTAGATATAAGGCTGCATTTAAAAATTATATTAGCAACGGCGGAGTACTTATAAATTTGCTTAAATTCTATAATGATGATGCAAATATAAGAAGTAGTACATATTGGAGCATATTAAACAGTTAAGAGGAGGTGCAATAATGAGAGATTATGATATAGAGAGTGATCTAAAGCAAGAAAAATTTCAATCTCTTAAATTAGTACAGGGAGACAGGGGTAATAAAATTAAAATAAATGTGTATGAAGATGGGCAACCAGTTAAACTAACTGGTTGTTCTATTTCTGCAAAATATAAAAGAGCAGATGGAGAAGTAGTTGACGATGGAATTATAGAAAATATAAACGATAATTACTTTTACGCGGTTATGGATAGTAATATAACAAAAGTAGCAGGAACTTTAAAAATGTTATTTAGTATTGAAAAGGACGATGTGAAAGTTAGTACTTTCCTATTGCTAGCAGATGTGAGAAAAGGTATAGGAGAAAATACAGGAAGTTCAGGCGGAAGTACAGGAGGTGGAAGTGGAGAAGTGACAATAGATTTATCAAATTATTACAAAAAAATTGAAACTTATTCAAAGAATCAGATAGATGCACGATTTAAAGATATTGCGAGTATGGTAAATAATACAAATATTTATAATGTTAAAAATTTCGGAGCTAAAGGTAATGCTAATTATTTTAATAACGATGATGGATATTATTATGAAGATTCTAATTTTAATATTAAAGCGTCAGATGATACTAGAATATTCCAAGCTCTAATAGATAAAATAGGCAAAAAAGGTGGTGGTACGATTAAAGTACCTCAAGGTAATTATTTAATTAGTGTGCAAGGAAACGATCCTACAACATTATCAGATAGTAGGTTATTGGCTTGTTTATATATAAATTATGATAATATAACTATTGAAGGTGAAAATAATAGTAATTTTATACAAGTTTGGAAAAATGGTAAAAAATTAAATGATAATGTTGGAATATTTACTTCTACTAATGGTAAAGAATATTTTTATAGAGGTCATTGTATTATGATTGGCACTCCTACATCTAACTATATCAATAATACAAGTATATTAAATATAAATTTTAATGGTACTTGCGAACCTATTACGCTTGGCAAATCTCAATCATGGAACAATCTTTCAAATAATTTAATTTCATGGGATACTACACATAAATGCATTTATTATTCAAATCATGGAGAAAATAGTGGTGTTAATGGGTTGAATATAATAAATTGTATTTTTAGTGGATATAGAGGTGAAGTTATATATGGAGGAGGAAATGATAGTTATAATATAACAATAAAAAATAACGTTATAAAAGAAAGTGTAACAGGTATTAGTTGCGATGGCGATATGATTATAGAAGGAAATATTATAATGGATATTTCTACAAATGGAATAGAAAATAATCCTACTCGACCTTTAATTATAAAAAATAATAAATTAATCCATTGCTTTTCCGGTATAACAATTCCTTATTATCAAACAGGTTATACAAAACATAATGTATTTATTCTTAGTAATTATTTAGAAAATTGTCAAAAATATGGAATATCAATTATGGGAGTTAGTAATGTTTCTGTATTTAATAATACTTTGATAGATTGTGGGGTAGGAACAAAAGAATTTGATGATACGTCAATAACTGCTTTTATAGGTCAATGTGCATTGCATTTTAGAGAAGGTTATAATGATAATATTTCTGTTAATTGTAATATAAGTAATAATGAATTTATAATTCATCAAAAAAAACTAGCTTCTCAAATTCAAATAATGAAAAATAAAGCAAGTGATAATAATTTATTTATAACCAATAAATTCACTAAAAATAAATTTAAACGTTCACAAAATGCAATAGAAAATAATCTATATTTTGATAGATGTATTGAATTAACAAATCAAACAAGTGATTATTTACCAAATATCGTTGATAATGATATTCCTTATGGAGTATGTGCTTACGCTTATAGTGAGGGCAACTATACATTTAGGAGTTATCCTTTCTGCAAAAGGAAAATAAACACAAATAATACTAACAACGATATTTATTATACTGGGGAAATAATGTGTGACTCAAATTATGTTAATAATATAGACACATCAATTGGTTCATATTTTTCTGCTCCATTAGAAATTGATGTATATTTAAAGTGTAATACTGCAACCACTTTAAATATAACTTTATCTTATTTAGATTATAATAAAGTTGAGCATAACGATAAAATTATAGATAATAAATCTTGTTTGGCTAATGAGGAAATAAATCTTAAAACATATGTAAATGTTTTATTAAGAGGAAGAGATACTAAGAGTTATACTGATGGGAATTTAATAATAAAAGTTTCAACTACAGATGCAAACGTACTAGAGCCAACTTCATTTGTAGATTGTAAACGAATCAATATACTTACAATTTAGTTCGCAATTTAAAAATATTGCGTACTTAGTTTTGCGATATGGTGGAGTATAAAGGTACACCATTTAAAGATGAAGGAATAAAAATCAAGGAATTTTGTCCTTATTGTAGAAGTATTACAATTGATAAAAATGAAGTCAAATAGGTAAGATCATAGAGCAGTTATTAATTTAGCTGCTCTTTTTATATAAGAAAGGAGGATTTAACATGCAAATTAACATAAAAACTCCAGAGGGAATTAAAATAGAACAAGAAGAAATAGAAGCTTATATAAAACATGTAAGAAAAAATAACCCCAATAGAGAGATAGAATATCTTAAGATAACATTAGATAAATTAGGATATGCTGATTTAGAATATAAGTTAGCACCAGTTGATTTTGAGAGAATTAGAAGAATAACTGGATATTTAGTGGGAACCACTGATCGTTGGAATAATGGTAAAAAAGCTGAACTTAAAGACAGAATAAAACATTCATGTGGAGAATATTAAAATGGATTATTTTAAGGAAGTGATAACAATGTAAAATTATTATATTTATGTATTTAATATATAAAACTTTTAAAGGACTGTAGAAATACAGTCTTTTTATATAGAAAGGAGAAGAATATGGATACAGAAGTAATAGTTGCGGCGATTGCATTTATTGGAACATTAGTAGGATCTTACTTTGCGAATAGTAAAACAACTGCAGTTATGCAGGAACAAATTAAGAGCATAAAAGAAGAAATAAATACTCTATCAAATAGAGTCGATAAGCATAACAATTTAGTAGAAAGAATGGCAAAAGTAGAAGATTCAGCAAAATCAGCGCATCATAGGATAACAGAACTATCAGAAGGAGGAAAATAAATGTTAGACTTAAATATATTGGGTGATTATATAGTATTGTTAGTTGTAGGAATTTGTGTATGTATAGGATATGTAATTAAAACAAGTTTCGATTTTATAAATAATAAATATATACCATGTATAATGACTATACTTGGATGTGTTCTAAATATTTGGGTAGCAGGAGATATAAGTCCAGAAATAATTTTAGGCGGTATGTTATCAGGACTTGCATCAACTGGATTACATCAAACTTTTAAAAATTTAATAAGGGGTGAAAAAAATGAGTAAATATTTAGTAGCAATCGATGCAGGACATGGAATGTGTACACCAGGTAAGCGTTCTGTAAAATTGTCTTCTGATTTGTATATTAATGGAGTTTTAGTTAGAAAAAAAGGTGAAGTAATTAAAGAAAATGAATGGAATAGAGCTATATCTGAGTATTTAGCAAAAGCATTAACTAGATGTAGAATTGGCTATATGTATACTGCTGATATGACAGGAAAAACAGATGTACCTCTAGCAACTAGATCATATAGAGCAAATAAAGCAGGTGCAGATATATTAATTTCTAACCACTATAATGCAGCTGGAACAGCAACTGTTTGGCAAACAAAAGTTAAAGGATTACTTGTTTTACGTACTAAAAATTGTTCTTCTAAGTCAATAACATTAGGTAAATTAGCAGTAAAACATTTAGCAGCAGATATCGACTATGAATACAACTACGGTTTGATGAGAGATGTCGATATGAGTGGATTTACATTAGCTATTTTAAGACAAACAAATATGCCTGCAATATTGATTGAATATGGATTTATGGATTATGAAAAAGAAGCAAAACTTATGTTAAATCCATCACATCAAGAGAAATGTGCAGAAGCAGTTTGTAAAGCAATTTGTGAGTATTTTGGTATAAAATATATTTTGCCAAATATTAAAGAAGAAAATAAAACACTATATGTAAAAATAAAAGAGGATATAAACATACGTAGTGCAGCTAATTTTGATGACAGTAGCATAATTGGTAAAGTTACAAAAGGTGGAGTTTATACTGTTATAGAAAAAATAAAAAGAACAGGTACGGATATGTATAAACTAAAATCCGGAGTTTATATAACTGCATCACCTAAATATGTAGAAGTTTTTGAAAAATAGGTATAAATAGTACATATATAGTCGATGCTTCTAATAGGAGGTGTCAACTATGAAAAAAATAGCATTGGAAATAACAGGGCGTATTGCATATCTAGGTATTGGTGTAGTAAGTGCTATTCTAATTATGATATAGAAAGTAGGCTAAGGGATAATCCCTTGGCCTATTATAATTTTGATGCTTTATATTGATAATTAACCTTATCATCATTTATTTCAGCATACTTATTAAATGCATATTCTTGCCATTCATATATTTTTCTTAAACGTTCTTCACTAAAAAATGATTGTTGTTTATACCACTCAAGCATATCTTTATCATTTTTACTAAAATTATAACTATTATACATTGGAACTAAATTCCATATTTCATGTTCTCCACCTTTGGCAATCGGTATTATATGGTCTATTGTTCTATTATACTTATCTATAGATTTTCCGCTATAAGCACATTCCCAATTAAAATAATTCATCATATCTAACCATTGGCTTACGTTAATTCCATTACCTTGATTATTTTCTTTCATTCTTCTTTTAACTCGTGCATTAAACTGTACAGCTTGACCTTTTGGAGATTGAACATATTGCTTATTACGTTTAGCTATCTTTTCTTTATTATCTTGGTAATATTCCTTTTGATGTTTTAAAACTTTCTCTTTATTCTCTTCATAATATTGCTTTTTTTGTTTTGCACGTCGTTCTTTATTATTTTTACGATATCTTCTATCATATTCTGCCTTTTTTTCTTTATTCTCTTCATAATATTGCTTTTTTTGTTTTGCTAGTTCTTCTTTGTGTTCTTCACGATATCTTCTATCATATTCTGCCTTTTTCTCTTTATTTTTTTCAGCATATTGTTTTCTCTGTTCAGCTATCTTTTCTTTGTTGATTTTATGATATTGTTTATTATATTCTAATAGTTCTTCTTTATGTTCTCGGTAATATTGTCTTGATATTTTATTAAGTCGTTCTTTGTTGGCATGATGATATTTTCTTGATTTTTCGTTTTCGCACTTTCTACAATTAGAATGTAATCCATATTTATAACCTTTACGTTTATTAAAGTTATTTGTACTAGCTACTAGCCATTCCCCACAATTAGTACATCTTTTAAATACATATGGTATGTTCATTTTACCCCTCCTTTAAAAGGATATATTCTAATTTTGTTTTCCCTTATATTTATATTATACTATATTGACGGTCAGTTGACAAGTAAATAAGGGTTATATATAATAAAAATATAGATAAATTTGTCATAAAGTGAGGTGAAATAAATGGCAAGACCTAAGTTAACAAATAGAGTAGTTCCAAATAGTGCAGTTGATAAAGAATTGTATGAGTGGATAAGGGAATACTCAAAGGAAACAAGCATACCTATTAGTAAGTTGCTTGATAAAGCTATTAAAATGTTAAAAGAATCAGTTGATAATAAAAACTAAAAAGTTGTAGAAAAAATATGCAAAGAGTTAAATTGTCAACCAGGGGATATCATGGAATATATATCAGAAGGAGATAAAAAGGCTAGGGATTAATTTTACTCCCTAGTTTTTTATATAAATAGCTTGTCCATACATATTGTAAAATTAAAATAGATTAAGAAAATTTACTTTAAATACATTAATTTAAAATATAAAATCTAAAAGAAGGTATAAGAATACATATGTAAAATAAATTTATATTAAAAAATTATAAAAAGTGTATAAAAATTTTAAAACAGGAAATAATATCTGTCTCTTATACACATCTGACGCTGCCGACGAGCGATCTAGTGTA
>ERZ1026772.1415-NODE-1415-length-13046-cov-5.299130_pt1 | contig 13046 bp, 15 predicted proteins | sample MGYA00380124_ERZ1026772 | MGnify/ENA primary metagenome ERZ1026772 (study PRJEB33269, sample SAMEA4719760) | human gut metagenome | biome: human-associated habitat; feature: organic feature; material: feces | place: Cameroon | collected 2013-10 ...
TTCACCTGACGGATCAGCTCGTTGGCAAGCTGCAAATAGGTCACCGCATCCGTATCGGTGTTGTAGGAGAAATACTTGCCGTCGGAGGTAAAGTCCGTTCCGAGGGCATGGTCATGGTACAGCATGGAGGTCACACCGTCGAAGCGGAAGCCGTCGAAATGGTACTCCGTCATCCAGAATTTCAGGTTGGACAGCAGGAAGTGGATAACGCCGGTCTTGCCGTAATCAAAGCACTTTGTCCCCCAGGCAGGATGGTCGCCCTTGGGGCCGTCGTGGAAGAACTGCCAGGTGGTGCCGTCGAACATGTTGATGCCCTCGGCGGTATTCTTGACGGCGTGGGAATGCACCACGTCCAGCAGCACCCGAATGCCCATGGCATGTGCCTTGTTCACCAGGTATTTCAGTTCCTCCGGCCTTCCGAACCAGGAAGAAGCGGCAAAGAAATTGCTCACCTGATAGCCGAAGGAGCCGTAATAGGGATGTTCCATAATGGCCATCAGCTGCACAGTATTGTAGCCCGCCTTGTGGATGCGGGGCAGGATATAATCGGCAAATTCCCGGTAGGAGCTGACCTTGCCCTCCTCCTGCGCCATGCCCACGTGGGCTTCGTAGATATACAGCTCGTCCTCGCCCACGAAATCCTTATCCGTCCAGGGAAAGGTCTTCCGGTCGTCCACCACCTCGCACTCGAAGGTGATGGTCTGCTTGTTCTGCACCACCCGGCGGGCATACAGAGGGATGTGCTCCGTACGGGTCAGATTGGCGTCCACCACGGTTTTGACCTTGCAGCCGTCCCACAGGGCATTGTCCCCGGGGAGATACAGCTCCCAGCTGCCGTTGCCCAGATTGGTCAGCGGATGGGAGGTCTGGTTCCAGCCATTGAAATCGCCCTCCAGATACAGCTGGTAGGCGCTGGGCGCCCACTCCCGGTAGTACCAGCCGCCGTCCACATGGTGAAAGCCGAAATAAAGATGGGCGTTGGCAAAATCATTCAGGCTCTGCCCCTCGGACAAAATACGCTTTTTGGTCGAACGGTACAGGTGCATCCGCAAATCAATATCCCCGGAGAAAGGCTCAAGCTGGGGATTCAACTCCAAAATACGATACATAGCGTCTCCTTTTCCGCGCAAGTCATGTCTGTTAAACAAAAGGGTCATCCCTTTGCCCTTATTTTAGGATAATCAGGTGGCTCTGTCAAGGACTTTTCATTCTTTACAATTTGCTTCACTATTTGATTTTCATTTTACATACCGGAGATTTTGGAATTTACAATGGGTTGGTATTATGAAGCCGTAGGATAAATCCCAAGTACATCAAAAATAAAACCTACAAGGAGAAGTAAGATTATGAAGAAAGTCATTTCCATTGCACTGATTGCCATGCTTGTTGTCGCCATGGCCGGCTGCGCTCAGAGCCAGCCCACCGCTCCTGCCGGGACTGCGGCACAGACCACCGCCGCTCCCCAGACCGAAGCCCCCGCAACCACCGCAGCTCTCTCCGGCACCGTCGCCACCGACGGCTCCACCTCTATGGAGAAGGTCATCGGCGCTCTGGGCGAAGCCTTCATGGAAGCGAACTCCGGCGTGAACTTCACCTATAACCCCACCGGCTCCGGCTCCGGCATCACCGCCGTGTCCGAAGGCCGCTGCGACATCGGGCTGTCCTCCCGTGCGCTGAAGGATTCCGAGGTTGCGTCCGGCCTGGTCGGCACCGTTCTGGCCTACGACGGCATTGCCGTAATCGTCAACCCCGCCAACACCGTGGAAGACCTGGACATTGAGACCATCGCCAAGATCTACACCGGCGAAATCACCAACTGGTCCGAGGTCGGCGGCGCGGATGCCCAGATCGTTCTGGTGGGTCGTGAAGCCGGCTCCGGCACCCGCAGCGGCTTCGAGGAGCTGACCGAGACCGTTGACAAGTGCCAGTACCGTCAGGAGCTGACCTCCACCGGCGACGTTATCACCGCGGTCGCCCAGAACCCCGACGCCATCGGCTACGCTTCCCTGGCCTCCGTCAAGGATTCCGTCAAGGCTCTGAAGGTCGCGGGCGTGACTCCCACCGAGGAGACCGTCAAGGACGGCACCTACCTCATCCAGCGTCCCTTCGTTCTGGTCACCAAGGAAGGCGTTGCGCTGAGCCCCGTCGCCCAGGCATTCTTCGACTATGCCACCAAGGGTCAGGCCAATGACATCATCACCGCCTCCGGTGTGGTTCCCGCCAACGGCTAAAGCAAGCAAACAAAGGCTCCCCCATCGGGGGAGCCAACTTTTCAATTCGGCAAGATGGTAAACCTTCTCGAAAGGCTGATAACATGAAACACAAATCAAACGTTTTTGAGGCCGTTGTCCACGGTATTTTCCTGATTCTCGGACTGATTACCGTGGGCTGCGTGCTTCTGATCACCATATATTTAATCATTTCCGGCATTCCCGCCATTCGGCAGATCGGACTGGTTCCCTTTCTGTTCGGCAAGAAATGGGCGTCTACGGCGGCGCAGCCGGAATACGGCATTCTCCCCTTCATTCTCACCAGCGTCTACGGCACCGCCGGAGCCGTCATTCTCGGCGTGCCGATTGGATTCTTAACGGCGGTGTATCTGGCAAAAATGGCGACGAAGCCCGTCAAGCGCTTCATGGAGCAGGCGGTTTCCATGCTGGCGGGTATCCCCTCCGTGGTTTACGGCCTCGTCGGCATGATGGTGCTGGTGCCGGGACTGCGGAAGCTCTTTCACATTCCCGACGGCTCCAGCCTGTTTGCCGCCATCATCGTCCTGGCCGTGATGATCCTGCCCTCCATCATCAAAATGTCCATCACCGCCCTGGAAGCAGTCCCGAAGGAATACGAGGACGCTTCCCTTGCCCTGGGCGCGACGCCTGAGGAGACCTACTTCCGTGTCTCCGTTCCTGCCGCAAAAAGCGGCATTGCCGCCGCCGTGGTGCTGGGCGTGGGCAGAGCCATCGGCGAGGCCATGGCCGTCATGATGGTGGCAGGCAACGTCCCCAATATGCCCACTTCCCTGTTTCAGAGCGTCCGCTTCCTCACCACCGCCGTGGCCAGCGAAATGTCCTATTCCAGCGGCCTGCAAAAGCAGGCGCTGTTCTCCATCGCCCTGGTGCTGTTCCTGTTCATCATGCTCATCAACGCCGCTCTGAATTTCTTCCTGAAGGGAGACAAAGCAAAATGATTTCCAAAAAACGAAAGCTGTTTCTCTGGACGGTTCGGGGCGGCATGTATCTCGCCACCGCACTGACCGCCGGACTGACCCTGTTTCTCATGGTCTACGTTCTGGCGAAGGGCATTCCCAATATTACCTGGGAGCTGCTCAGCACCAAGCCCAGTTACCTTGCCGACCGCATCGGCATTCTGCCGGACATCCTCAATACCCTGTACATCATCATTTACACCCTGGTTCTGGTGCTTCCCCTGGGCGTTGGCGCAGCGATCTATCTGACGGAGTACGCCCACAACAAGAAGGTCGTCGCCGTCATTGAGTACGCCGCCGAGACCCTTTCCGGCATTCCCTCCATCATTTACGGTCTTGTGGGTATGCTTCTGTTTTCCAACAATATGGGTACTTCCCTGCTGGCAGGCGCACTGACCCTGGTCATCATGAACCTGCCCACCATCATGCGCAACACCCAGGAAAGCCTGAAAACCGTGCCCCAGAGCTACCGGGAGGGTGCCTTCGGCCTGGGCGCTGGAAAGTGGCGGGTCATCCGCACGGTGGTGCTTCCCAACTGCGTGGACGGAATCGTCACCGGCTGTATTCTTTCCATCGGCCGCATTCTGGGCGAGTCTGCCGCGCTGCTGTTCACCGCTGGATTTGCCCATGTGGTCAATGGCTTCTGGGCCGCGAGGAAGAGCGCGGGCGCGACATTGACGGTTGCCCTGTACGTCTACGCCAAGGAGCAGGGAGAATTCGGTGTTGCCTTCGCCATTGCCGCCATTCTGATGGTGCTGGCATTTCTCATTAACCTGTCCGCGTCTCTGGTAAGTAAGTATTATGGGAGGAAGAATCGAATTGGCTGACATTATTACCGCGAAAAATCTGTGCCTCTGGTACGGGGATACCCAGGCACTGAAATCCATCAACATCGCCGTCCCGGAGCACAGCATCACCGCCCTCATCGGCCCCTCCGGCTGCGGCAAATCCACATTCCTGAAAACCCTGAACCGCATGAACGACCTGATCCCCGGCGTGAAAATCACGGGGGATGTGCGCTACGGGGGCAAGGACATCTTCCAGGCGGAGGTCAATAATCTGCGCAAGGAAGTGGGCATGGTCTTCCAGAAGCCAAACCCCTTCCCCATGAGCATTTACGACAACATCGCCTACGGCCCCCGCACCCACGGCATTCACAACAAGGCAAAGCTGGACGAGATCGTGGAGCGTTCCCTCCGGGACGCCGCCATCTGGGACGAGGTAAAAGACCGGCTGAAAAAGAACGCTCTGGGTCTTTCCGGCGGCCAGCAGCAGCGGCTGTGCATCGCAAGAGCCTTGGCGGTAGAGCCGAAGGTGCTTCTGATGGACGAGCCGACCTCCGCCCTTGACCCCATTTCCACCTTGAAAATCGAGGAGCTGGCTGCATCTCTCAAGAAAGACTACACCATCGTCATCGTTACCCACAACATGCAGCAGGCTGTCCGTATCTCCGATTACACCGCCTTCTTCCTTCTGGGCGAGCTGGTGGAATTCGGCGGGACGGAACAGATTTTCTCTCAGCCGCTGGACAAACGGACAGAAGACTACATCACGGGGAGGTTCGGATAATGCGGGAATTATTTGAAGAGCAGCTTCTGCTGCTGAATCAGGAACTGACGGAAATGGGCGCGCTGTGCGAGGAGATCATCTCCCTTGCCACCCAGGCGCTGGGCTCCTACACGAAAGAGCTGGGGGAAAAGGTCTCCAAGGTCGGCGCAAAGATCGATGAAGAGGAGCGCACCATTGAGACAATCTGTATGCGTCTGCTTCTGCGTCAGCAGCCGGTGGCGCGGGATCTGCGCGCCGTCTCCGCCGCGCTGAAAATGATCACGGACATGGAGCGGATCGGCGACCAGGCGGAGGACATTGTGGAGATCATCCCCTGCATGATCGCCCATCCTCATGAGGAATACCCCAAAATCCGGGAGATGGCGAAGGAGACCATCGCCATGGTCACGGACAGCGTGGACGCCTACGTCAAGCAGGACGTGTACCTCGCCAAAGCCGTGCAGATGCACGACGACGTGGTGGATAACTACTTCACCCGGATCAAGAGCGGTCTGATCGACATGATCGCCAAGAACCCCGACGAAGGAGAGTACGCCCTCGACCTTTTGATGATCGCCAAGTACTTTGAGCGCATCGGCGACCATGCCACGAACATTGCCGAGTGGGTGGAGTTCTCCGTCACCGGAAGCCATAATGCAATTTCTTCATAAGGCAGGCAACGATTGCGTCTGTTAACGAGCAGAAATCCGCTGTTTTCGCAAGCGAAAGCAGCGGATTTTTTACATATTTGCGCCGATCTCCCGGATTTTCGCCCGGATGGCGAGCAGATCGTCGAATGTCTCCGGGCGCTTGGACACGTCCCGCAGCAGCGCCGACGGGTGGTATATCGCCGTCATCCAGACGCCGTTCCGCTGCACCCACTGGCCGTGCTGTCTCGTGATGCGGTAGTCCGGGTCGATCAGCCGCTTGGCGGCGATACGCCCCAGACACACGATGATCTTCGGCTTTACCAGCGCCACCTGATTGCGCAGGTAGCCGATGCAGGCGTCCTGCTCCGTTTCCAGGGGGTCACGGTTGTGGGGCGGGCGGCATTTGACGATGTTGGCGATATAGCAGTTCGTCTCCCGGCTCAGGTCGATGATGCACAGCATATCGTCTAAGAGCTTGCCCGCCGGGCCGACAAAGGGCTGACCCTTCAGGTCCTCCTGTTCGCCGGGGCCTTCTCCCACGAACATAATGTCCGCGTCCTCTTTTCCCACGCCGAATACAACATTATGTCTCGTCTCGCACAGACCGCAGCGGGTGCAGTCGGCGCAGACGCTTTTCAGTCCGTTCCAGTTCAGCATCGTTATCGGCTCCTTCTGCGTTCCGCCCGTCTCCGGCGGCGCTGGGCGCGGATGCGGGAGCGCATAAAGGAATTGAAGGCCAGATACGCGCCCACAAGTCCCAGGCCGATCACGCAGATGGTTCCGATGGTGGACAGCACGCCGGAGCCGCCGACGCCGTCCTTTTCTCCGTTGGAGCGGATGGACACGCCGGTGTCCCCCGTCGCCCGGACGTCCGCCATGGCGTACAGCTCCACCTCCGTGACGCAGGAATTCTGATACCAGACCTCCAGCGTGGCGATCTTGTCGTCCTTCTTGATGGGCGCAGTCATGCCGCCGCCCTCCACGGTGTAGTTCATGACGTAGTTTTTCATCTGAACACCGGCAGGAACCACGGTATCCACATCCGTGAAGGACTGTCCCACCACCTGGCATTCGCCGCCGGACACCGGCCACTGGTTCACCGCCATGCCGTCGTAAATGATCCGGTTGACCTTGTAATTGTTGAAAACGTAATTGGCAAGCTCGGTCACTTCTTCAAAGTTACCGTAGGACTCCACTGTACCGGTTTTCTCGTTGGTTTTACGGGTAGCGCCCATGACCACGAACACGACGCGCATATTGTTGTATTCCGCGGTACAGGCAACGCCTGCCCCGGAGTTCTCCGTATAGCTGGCAAGGCCGCCGGTATAGCGGGTACTCATGAACTGGGGAACGATGTGGTTGTCGACCAAATAGTTCGTCGTGGTGAGAGGGCGCTCCTTCTCGACCAAGTTTGTCGCGGGAATCTTATAGGTCGCCGTCTTGAAAATCTCCGCGAAAGTCTCGTTTTTGGTCACTTCCATGGTGATCTTCACCATTTCCCGGGCGGTGGTGTAGGATGTTGCCGTATCCAGACCGGAAATGTTGCCGAACTCCGTGGTGACACAGCCCATCTGCTTGACCCGGGCGTTCATCATTTCCTTGAAGCGCTCGGTGGTACCCGCCACATGCTCCGCCAGCGCCACGGCGGCGTCGTTGGCGCCGATCATCAGCAGTCCGTGAAGCAGATCGTTCACGGTCAGCTGCTCGCCGCTTTTCAGGTTGGGACTCAGTTTCAGACTGCTCCCCGGCACCTTGGACTGGATGCCGTCGGAGCAGGTGACGATATCGTCCAGATTGCTGTTTTCGATTGCCACCAGCGCCGTGACCATCTTGGCAAGGGTACCGGTGGGCAGCTTGGTGTCGGGATTGTAGGAGTAGATGACCGTCTCGGTATTCGTCTCAAAGGCGAAGGCCGCCACCGCCGTATCCAGCCGGCTGTCGCTTCCCGCCAGAGGGCGCATACCGTTCAGGGTGCGGCAGCCGTTTTCAATGCAGACCTGGCCGAAGGGAATCTGGGCAGTCTGCTGCTCGACGGGCTGCGTTTCCTGGGTAGACGCGACGGTTTCCGCGGCAGATGCCGGAATCGCCGTCTGACAGAGGAGCGCCACACACAGAAGCAAGCTTAACAATCTCAATTTTTTCATATTTTCCCCTCAATATTTCTTCACCGGACTTGTCCGGCGGTGAAAAGTCGTGTATAATGATGGAGATATTATAACAGCTTTTCCCCCTCTAGTCAATCCGGGAGGCAGATTCCCATGAAAAAACCGCGACTCAGCATTCTTGTCGCCGTAACCCTTCTTTTTGCCGTCTTCACCCTGGGCTTCTTTCTGGGCAGAAACGGCAATCACGGCAGCGTGGAGTTATCCGTTCCCGCCGCCATGCAGACGTCCCCGCCCCAGACCACCTGTCCGGAGCCGACCACCCCGGAGACCGTGGCCGTCACCTTCCCCATCGACATCAACCGGGCGGACGCGGAGCAGCTCACGGCGCTTCCCGGCATCGGGGAGGTTCTCGCCGGGCGCATCGTCGCCTACCGGGAGGAAAACGGCAGCTTTCTTTCCACCCAGGAGCTACAGAATGTGGATGGCATCGGAGAAAAGCGATTGGACGCCATACTTGACCTTATCACAGTTGGAGGATGAAAATGAAAATCTTAGTTGTGGACGACGAAGCCCTTCTGGTAAAGGGCATTCGCTTCAATTTGCAGAACGAGGGCTACGAGGTCATCACTGGCAGCGACGGTCTGGAAGCCGTCCAGGCGGTGCAGAGCCAGCACCCCGACCTGGTGGTGCTGGACGTGATGATGCCCAACATGGACGGGCTTTCCGCCTGCGCCAAAATCCGGGAGTTTTCCGACGTACCCATTATCATGCTCACCGCCAAGGGCGACGACATGGATAAGCTCATCGGCTTTGACCACGGGGCGGACGATTACCTGACAAAGCCCTTCAACATTCTGGAGCTGAAGGCAAGAATCCGCGCCCTGCTGCGCCGCGCCGGACGCACCGAGGAAAAGGCCGCGGGAAACAGCCTGACCATCGGCACCATCACCCTGGATTTGGACGCCCGGAACGCCTACAGAAACGGCCAGCTGGCCGATCTGACCGCCAAGGAATTCGACGTCATCGAATTTCTCATGCGCAATCCCAACCGGGTCTATTCCCGGGAAGCGCTGCTGGACACCATCTGGGCATACGAATACCGCAGTGACATCCGCACCGTGGACGTACACATCCGCCGTCTGCGGGAGAAGCTGGAGGAAAATCCGGCGGAACCGAAATACATTTTAACGAAGTGGGGCGTTGGCTATTATTTCCGCAAATAAAAAAACCGTTTTTCGGGGCTACGGCAACACCCAGTTCCGGTATGCCATGACCTATGTGGTCACCACGCTGGTCGTGCTGGTTTTTCTGAATATCTACTGTTCCGGCGTCAGCCACAAGCTGTTCTATCAGAGCAAGGAAGCCTCCATGATTGAAAAATGTCTGCTGGCCTCCGACGAAATTTCCACTCTGGAGGTGCTGAACAGCTCCACCGTCACCGGCATCGTCAACCAGCTGGAAAGCCTGAAGGTCACGCGGCTTGTGGTCACCGACCACAGCGGCGCGGCGCTGTACGACAGCAGCGGCGCTTCCGTGGGTACCTATGTCCTGCTTCCGGAGGTTTTGCAGGCACTCACCGTCAGCAAACAGGCGCCCGAGGGGAACAACGTCTTTACCTGGACGTACCACGACGGCATCACCGATTCCCGGGCGGCAACCCCCATCGTCTACTATGGCACCGTGGTGGGCTGCGTATACATGACGGAGTACGATACCACCCAGGGCGCGCTGATCAAATCCTTGCAGCAGACCCTGCTTCGCATCACCCTGATGCTGGAAATCATTGTCGCCGCCTTTTCCATCGCCTTTTCCAACGCCTTTTCCCGGCGTCTGAACCGGATCATGGCCTCCATGCGCATTATCCGGGAGGGGGATTATTCCCACAAGGTGGACATGGGCGGCAGCGACGAGCTGACCGTGCTGGGGGAGGAATTCAACGACCTGACGGAACGGCTGCAAACCTCCGAGCGCAAGCGCAGTCAGTTTGTCTCCGACGCTTCCCACGAGCTGAAAACGCCCCTCGCCTCCATCAAGCTGCTCACCGATTCCATTTTGCAGAACAACATGGACATGGACACGGTGAAGGAATTTGTAGCGGACATCGGCAACGAGGCCGACCGCCTGAACCGCATGACCGCCAAGCTACTCTCCCTCACCAGAGCCGAAACCCCCCAGCCCCAGGAGAGCGAGATCATCTATATGGCGCCCACGGTGCAGCGGGTGGCGAAGATGCTTCGGACGAACGCCAGCTGGTCGGGTGTGACCTTCTGTCTGGAGCTGGACGAGGACACCCCCGTCCTGATTCTGGAAGACGACCTGTATCAGATCGTCTTCAACCTGATGGAGAACGGCATCAAATACAACCTGCCCGGCGGAACGCTGACGGTGCATCTTGGCCGTCAGGAGGACAATGCGGTGCTCACCGTCAGCGATACGGGCATGGGCATTCCCGAGGACGCGCTGGAGCACATTTTCGAGCGGTTTTACCGGGTGGATAAAGCCCGTTCCCGGAAAAGCGGCGGCAGTGGACTGGGGCTTGCCATCGTCCGCACCATCGTCCAGCGCAACCGGGGCGAGATCGCCGTTTCCAGCACGGTGGGCAAGGGTTCCGTCTTTACCGTCACCTTCCCCGCCTTTGACACGGAGGTGGATAAGTCATGAAGCGGTTTTTCTGTCTTCTTCTCTGTCTTTGCCTGTTTCTGCCCGGCTGTTCCGGCGAGCTGATGAAGAACCCCGTCACCTTTTACTATCCCCGGCGGGAATATCAGTACGGCGCAGAGGACGGTGTAATCTCCAGCGAGCAGCGGGAGGCCTCCGGCCACGCGGATGATCTGCGCTACCTTCTTTCCCTGTACCTGATCGGCCCGTCCAGCGACGAGCTGGTCTCTCCCCTGCCATGGGGAACACGGCTTCTTGGGGTCAGCCGGGAAAACGGCACCGTCATGCTGGAACTGACGGACACCGCCCAGTCCGTGACGGACACGGAATTCACCCTTGCCTGCGCCTGCCTGACCATGACCACTCTGTCCATCACCGGCGGGGACGAGGTCGTCATCACCAGCGGCAGCCGGAGCGTCACCATGCGCCGGGACAGCCTGACCCTCATTGACGACAGCACCGCTTCCACAACGGAGGAAACCAAATGAAATTCATTTCCTGGAATACAAACGGCCTGCGCGCCTGTGTGGGCAAGGGCTTTCTGGACGCCTTCACCGCCCTGGACGCCGACTTTTTCTGCTTGCAGGAGACGAAGCTGCAAGCGGGACAGCTTACCCTTCCCCTGGAGGGCTACAGCCAATACTGGAACTATGCCGAGAAAAAGGGCTATTCCGGCACGGCCATTTTCGCAAAGCAAGCCCCCGTCTCCGTGGGGTACGGCCTGGGTCAGCCGGAGCTGGACACCGAGGGGCGGCTCATTACGCTGGAATATCCCGGCTTTTTCCTCGTCACCTGCTACACCCCCAACGCCCAGCGGGGGCTTGCCCGCATTGACCACCGGTTAAAATGGGACGAAGCCTTTCGGGCATACCTCAGCAAGCTGGACAAGCGCAAGCCCGTCATCGCCTGCGGTGACCTGAACGTTGCCCATCAGGAAATCGACCTGAAAAACCCTGCCTCCAATCGGGGCAACGCGGGCTTCTCCGACGAGGAGCGGGAGAGCTTCGGGCGGCTTCTGGACGCCGGGTTCACCGACTCCTTCCGCCGTCTCCATCCGGACGCCACCGGCGCGTACACCTGGTGGAGCTACATGTTCAATGCCCGGGCGAACAACGCAGGCTGGCGCATTGACTATTTCCTCGTCTCCGACCGCATTGCGGACAAAATCACCGCCACACCCATTTATTCGGACATTCTGGGCTCCGACCACTGCCCGGTGGGACTGGAAATCGAGCTATAACGTAAAAATGGCAGGAACGAAAGAAAGTTCCTGCCATTTTTCATTCCGAAATCTCGATTCCCACCTGTTCCCCTTTCCGAACCAGATAGCTTTTTTTCAAGCGCTCTATGTAGGCAAAGGGTTCCTCCGGGGAAATGGGGATAAATTTTCCGGCAGGCTTGTCATGCTTGGGCAGGAGTGAAAATGTCAGTTCTTCTTCCCCCAGCCGTTTGACCGGCAGCGAGGTGTTCAGCCCGAAGCCGCCGTCCACCGGCACCACCAGCCCCAGACTTTCCCGCTTGTCCCCGCAGCCTACCCAGAGCCTGCACATCACATCCCCGGTCAGCTGACAGCGGCACAGGAAATGATAGTATAGCCCCTGCCTTGTCACCTGCACCTTCCCAACCGGACGGTTTCCGAAATATACGCCGTAATTTTCTTCCAAATGCAACGCCCCCTGCCGCATTCTATGCCGCAGGGGGCTTCGTTATGAATCATGTTGCCCGTCCGCCGCCGGGAAGGCCGAAGCTGACGGCAATGGCATCGTCCACCTGCGCCATCTGGTTTTCGTCCAGATGCCCCATGTGCTCCCGCAGACGGCGCTTGTCGATGGTTCTGATCTGCTCCAGCAGAATGATGGAATCCTTGCTTAATCCCACGCTTCCTCCCGCGATGTTGATATGGGTAGGAAGCCGGGCTTTCCCCGTCTGGCTGGTGATGGCCGCCGCAATGACCGTGGGGGAATGGCGGTTTCCGGTGTCGTTCTGCACAATCAAAACAGGCCGGGTACCCCCCTGCTCACTGCCCACGACCGGCGACAGGTCGGCATAAAATATGTCGCCCCGCTTGACTGATGGTTCCGTCATAGTGTTCACTCTCCGTGCATCAATACCCACGCTACCGGATGAATCCATATGTAACGCGGTGATTCTATTCTCCCACGCCATGACCGGATTTATACGGCCGCGCTGGTAAAATATCCTATGCACGGTTTTTCCAAAAAGCTACACCGTTTCAAAATTTGTGACCTTCAATGACAGAATGCGCCGTTCCTTGTAGAGAATTTCTGCGTTTTCCGGGCGATCGTCCTCCCCCAGCCAGATGTCCAGATGGAGCGCGTCATCCTCGTAGCTGTCGTCAACGGTCAGCCGCAGACGCCCGCTGTCCATCCCGGCGGAGGTGATGCAGCCGCTTCGCAGGGTTTTCATCAATATCCACGGGGCGCTGACGGGGGTCACCTGTTCCTCCGCCATTAAATCGAATTGCAGCGCCGTGTCGTCGAAGGTCAGCTTTCCCCCGCCGTCGGATACCTTGCCGGTGATGCCCGCAATCGTTTCGGGCGCCGTGACCGCGAAGGTCATATTGCCCTGGGGGTCGCACTGGCAGTCCATGGAAAAGGTGTACACTTTGTCCGAATAATCCGCCGTAATTTCGCAGGAAAACCGGCATTCGGAAGCCTTCAGCAGCTCCGAGCGGAGGTCAAGCCCCCGCTGCATCTCCTTTGACCCGCCGGAACACCCGGTGAGAAACACAAGCACCGCCACGGCCGCCGCGAATTTTTTCAAAGAAACCCCGCCTTATTTCATAAGTCGCGGAAGGGCGCTGAGCATGTCCGTTGGCAGCATCCCATACTGCCCCAGCTCCGCCGCGCACCGGTCTCC
>ERZ1026772.1418-NODE-1418-length-13030-cov-11.104200_pt1 | contig 13030 bp, 8 predicted proteins | sample MGYA00380124_ERZ1026772 | MGnify/ENA primary metagenome ERZ1026772 (study PRJEB33269, sample SAMEA4719760) | human gut metagenome | biome: human-associated habitat; feature: organic feature; material: feces | place: Cameroon | collected 2013-10 ...
TAAAAGACATCTGCACCACCGCCTGCCACACCCGCCACGCTTGTGCCGAAGGCTATCGTGCTATGCTCGCCACCGAGAACGTCAGTCAGCTCATGGCTGTCTGGCGTGCGAATTGGGAAGACCTCGTAGAGAGCAAATTCTCCGACATCATCAACGACCAGCTCCCCGCCCTCTACCTCGACCCTACCCTAAAATCAGAAATGAACGCAGCCGGCATCTACGTCAACGAATGTCCGCTGATCGCACCCGAATACGTCCTCGTTATCGTTACTGACCATGACGGCATCGTTGATATAAACGATTACGCCAAGTGTTACGTCCTTGGTAAGGCATGGGTTCGTGCATGGGAGCACGCCCAGGTATATAGCGAGAAGAACGATAGAGCCATTATAATGCTCTACGATTACTCTTACGGCCATGTCAGCAAGGGCAAGACTTTTGCCAACGACCACTCCCGCTTATGGACCTCCACTAACGCCGCCCTTAATGGCAGCGTAACGTGCGAGACCTACGGTGGCGAGATACGCGCCAGCAGCTATCTGAAGATTGAAGCCTATGGCGACACAAAAGTATTCAGCAAGACCGACCGTAACATCACTCTCTTCGGCAACGCCAAAATAATAATATAATACTCAAAGGCTTAGAAAGGCTTAAAAGGCCCAGTAAGGCTTATAATTTTTTATCCCTATGAACAGCAAACTTACCATCCTTGCCGACGGCAAGCCTCTCGCCCTAAACGAGGACGCATCTATCAGTATCGAGTTGAGCAATCCCTTGTTCAATGATGTTGATATGTTCTCTTATCCCGTAGAGATCCCCTTGGAAGGCAACCGTCGTTTTCTAAAGAACGTGGATGATGTCAACTCCGACATCCGCCCCGTCAGCTACGAGCACACACCCATGCAGATAATAGCCGACGGAGTGCCCTTTGCTTCCGGCACCGCCATTATCCAGGAAGACGAACGTCTGGAAGACTCCCTCTCACTCAATATCGACGCAAGCACGCAATCATTCTCCGACCTCATAAGCGACCTCAAGTGCAACGAAGTGCCTATACCTTCTAAATACAAGGATCAACTTCTTATAGGCGAGAAGATTGACAAGGTGGACGTGAGCGTGAAGTACAACACCGACGTTGTTATAAAGTATCAGGGCAAGAAAGGCAACAAGAAGTATGGTTCGGTGGGCGAGGACACAACCGAAGCCTCTTTTTCACCGCAAGCTCTTGGCTTCTCTTATCCGGCACAATGTGTGGAGGAAGGTAATAATCACGAAGCCAAGCTGAAGAAGACGTACACCTATCCGCACGGCAATGAGGTGAAGATTCCCGAAGTGCTGAAATCGTACATCAACGTGAGCGACCCCTATCCCCTGAAGCCATATTGTAATGCCCGTGTATGTTATAAGCATTACGATATTGACGAAAAGGGAGAAACATCATCCAAAGTGGTAAATTCTATCAAAGGACGAGATGGCGAGGAAAACCTAAGCACACTGGAGCAGGAAATGTACGAAGACCGTGGACCTGTATGGGTATTGGATGCCAACCGTCCACAGTCGGGCATCTGCTTCTATGTGCTGTTCTTCCTCGATTGCCTCTTTGAGCATCTTGGTGTGCAGTTTGACAATTCGGCACTTACAGCCATCGGCGACCTAAACCGTCTCTGCTTCTTCACTACAAAGTGCGCCTACAACATCGAAACGCTTTATGCCAAGGATACTTATCGGGAGAAAGACAAGGAGGTTATTGCCGGACTGAAAAAGAAAGGCGACGTAAAGGTTGGCTTTTTCCAGAAACAAGCCAACAGCGAAAAGGAAGTTGCAAACCTATTTGATGATGTAAACGCATGGCTCAGTTCACGTGGTTGTGGCGGCAAACTTAAACTTGAAAACCCGAAAGACAAAAGCGTGCAGGAAGTAAAGTATCGCAAGGTGACGTATAAGGTGGTAGAGAAGCCGTATAACGGCAGTTTCGGCTATCAGGACGTATTCATGGACACCGAGGTTGTTGCGGTATTGGATGACCATTGGAGCACCGTAACCGTAGGAACCGACAAGGTGGCAAGCATTACCTGTAAGAGCACCATCAAGTCAGCTCAGATGAGCGCAAGCATTTTCCGCATGTATGCCAATGAGCAGAACTTTCCTGCCGAGTCTGTGTCGGACGTTATCGACTCGCTTGAGCAGCAGTTCGGCATAAAGTTCCATTACGACTACGAGCAGAAGAAGGTTACGGCTTATCTAATTCGTGACGTGTTCCGCAAGCAGAATCCCGACCCTCGCTCTTTCCATGCCGAAGTGCTCTCAATGGTGCCGATGACGGAGAAGATAACCGGTGTGCGTGCCGGATATGCTGCCGAGAGCGAAGCCAAGGAGCAGAAAGACAACGTGAAGTATGCCGTTAAGGATTTCAATACGGATTATGACTACATCGAATACCCTAAGAACTCCACCGTGACGAGTCTTACGTATAAGGACATCATTCATCGTGTCCAGAATACTGAAATGAGCGTGTTCGTTGACCTTCAGACTGGCAATAAATATCGTGTGAAGATTGACAAGGATTTTACCAATGCCGGCGATATGAATCCACGATTGTTTGAGGTGGCAGCAATGAAGGGAGTAGAGGAAGGCGATTGCTCTACACTTAATGAAGACTATATCATTGAGTTCAAATCGTCGTTCGTTCCCGTAGGTATGGTGGATGCCAACTATCGCAAGGCTCTCGCTTCCAGCACCGGCAGCAAATGCGCCACCGACAACACCAAGCAGCCCGCCGAGGTGGGCAAGCAATACAGCGGATATGAGTTTAGCGAGATAAACGGCTCTTACGCCAAGACCCAAATGGCAGCTCTCATCGACGAGGATATGGAGCATGAGTTTGTGAAGCAGTACGTCAAGAACACCATGTCGTCAATGGTGGCTGACTTCTACGTTACTGAAGAGCTCTCGCTGCGTGAGAGCTACGACCCCTCATCCACCGACGACGGCAACTCGCCCCTACAGTCATACGATTGGGGCTTGTCGGTGGCTATCATGCGAGGTGGCGGCATTGACTCGACACACGAGTCCTACGACTACAATTACGACGGTTTCGGCAACTCCAAGTGGCGCACAAAGGCAGGTGAGTATGCCCTGACAACCGATTCTATCGACCCCTACGGCGTGGAGTACGACTACAACGGCATTGAGCCGGGCAACGGTAATGAAGAACGCTTCTCACTGAAGCCCCGTGCTTGGGTGCAGCCCGAATGGGCAGACGCTCCACTCGTAGTAAACACCCCATCAGTAAAGAACCGAGGCTACGTAGACGTGTTCCTCGTCGATTACATCTACTTCCTCCTTCATCGCAAGAAGTATTACGTCAGGTGCCTCGCCTCCGTAGCGCAGATAGCCGACATTCAGAACCACTGGAAAGAGTGGTGGGCTATCAACGGCAAGAAATGTCTAATCAACAAGGTAAATGCTGATGTGTCGGCGAAGGAAGGAATGGGAGAAGTAGAGCTTGAGATTTATAGCATTTAACTAATAAATAATAATTACCAATTAATAATTAAAGCAATGGCAAGTCATTTAAGGTTAAACTCAGGTTCGGTGTTTAATGGAAATCCTATTAATTTTATAGTTAATCCTGTTAATTTAAAAGACACTCCTTCTTTTCATCGTATGATATTCGAGATAAAATGTGGTATAAGTGACGGGAACTATGAAATCATAAAGATGTCGGAACCTGTAATTAGTGAAAAAGTTAGGGTTGTTGTGGTTGATATTTCCTCCGCTCTGCGTTCTTTTCGCGATTCGTATGTTTACAAGCCCGAACCTGGTGCAATGCCCGTAGTGAAATTCAATGTGTCGGCATACGATGAGTATATGCTTAACGGTGAAGTACATGAGACTCAACCGGTGTCTTACTTGTCCGGAGATGATGTGAAGCAGACCCTATTCGGAGGCTTCTCCGATTACGACCGTCTCACAGCCACAAACGACACAATGCCCGTTAGTCGCATGACACGCAAGCCCACGACCATACCGCAGTTGGCGTGTGTCGGCGAGACCATCATCTACGTAGAGCCTTACTCGCCTGCCATTGACCTCACCACAGCCACATGGGATGCACCCGAAGCCAAGGCGTTCGTTATAACCAACGAAGGACAGCAAACCATTGGCGACATCAGCGTTTATGCCATGCCGCAGGCAGAAGCTGTCCGTCGCACGGAGTTCCGCTTCATCAATTCGTTCGGCGTGTTGGAGAGCGTCAGTGTACCGAGAGTATATAGCAAGAAGCTCAGTATTACAACCAATAATTACACCTTGACGCAGAAAGAATCTCTGCGCTCGATCTCACGCGCAGCAACCCGCAAGCAGAACAATCAAGAAGAATGGAACTTCCAGACTGACCCTCTCGATGAAGCATGGCTTGCGTGGTATCTGCATGAGTTCCTGATGACAGAACACGCATGGATAAACATCAACGGCAAGTTTCTGCCTTGCACCATCACAGCCGACGACGAAATCTCTTTTGATGATAAGACAAAAGAAGGTGTACACAGCGTGTCGTTTACGGCGAAACTCGACTTCCGAGGAAGTACCATCATTTGAGTTTTGAATTAGGAACCGGTCGGCTTGCAGTCGGCTTGCGACCTCAAGAGACGCACGTGCCCTTGGGGTCGTTTGCGTATGTCCGTATGAATAGAGCATTTTATGCTAAATTCGCAACAGAAAAATCAACATAATATATGACACAAGCAACAACCAAAGACTATTGGATTTCGTCTACGGCACTTCATATCGAGCTGAATGCCCTTGGTTATCCCGATTATGTTCAGGCATCGTGCGTCAGCGGTGCCCAGATACTTGTGTACGTCAAGGACATCATCGGATTCGATGCAGGTCACAATTATCGCCGTTGGCCCTTACAGGCTTCGCCTACTGTATTCAATTCGCACACCGAAAAATACGTCTATGCCGCCATACCGCGCAGTTTAAGTTCTGCGGCTTCGGCGCGGATTGTGTTCCCATCTGAGCAGATTGACATCTACGGCAAGAACGCGAACGCCGAACAGATTGGCGACGAGAAGTACTACTACATCTTCCTGCAAGGCAAGATAACGTCGTCAGGCGACAACGGCACCATAGCCCGCGATTGGGACACACGTTGTTTTTGGGGTTATCTGTCTTCCGATGAAGCCATATCCGCCATTGGAACTGAAAGCGAGTGGTACCACTATTCGCAGACCGACAGTATTGTAACGTTTCTCAAAAAACTAACAATGAAACCTGGCACGTGGTTCCGCGAGTTATTTGCAAAGGCTGTAACTATTGTGACCGGCGGCAGCATTGCGTTTGAAGGGAAAGCGGGGGCTATATCTGGAATTACCAACACAAAAACCCCTCTTGATTCGGAGACCGATATTGTCACACCTAAATATCTTGACGATAATGCTTTGTCGAGTGTGCACGACGATGAAGCAAAAGGTGTTATCAGTTTTCTAAGTGGTATAAAATTTATTTCTAATAATAAAATTCACAAGATAACCCCCGACGGCATCGCCACCCTCAAAGAGATTGTGTCAGCTGCGTTCCGTTCGGGTGCGCTCGGCTCTGGCTTCAAACTTGGCGATTATAACGGAAGTGGTGATAGCTACTTGGAGGTAGACCGCCTGCTTGTGCGCAAGGCGGCGGAGTTCGTAAGGCTTGTAATACGAGAACTTCAAAGCGTAGGTGGTGAGATTGTTCTGTCGCCTGCTGCCATGAAGATTAGCAATGTGGTCTATTTCGAGAAGGGTGTGTATCTTCCCGAATATGAAGCTCTTCCTCTGCGCTACAATGTTTACCGCTGCTACTTCTCGCAGAAGAAAGGCGACGAGGAGATCGAAAACCAGTTCGTCGAGGACGACCTTGTGCGCTGTCAGACGTTCAACGTCAAGGAGGGCGTGAGTGAGAACGTGAAGAATAGATACTACTGGCGTAAGGTGTATAAAGTAGGTAAAGATTTCATTGATGTGCTTGCTGATTTCTGCGATACTGGCAGCGATATTCCGCAGGCAGGTGACGAGCTTGTACAGATGGGCAATACGACGGACACGGCACGCCAGTCGGTCGTTGTTTTGTCGGCATACGGAGCGGATGCGCCATCGTTAAAGATGTACGAAGGCGTAGATAGCTACTCGTTAGAAAACAAGGAGGTCTTTGTCCTATCGCGTTCCGAGATGTTCGCCATAGCCGATAAGTTTAGGTTCGTTACGCGCAAGGCTAATGGCGAGATAGAAAGCACGCAGTCGTTTGCGGAGCTTGTGATGTCCGTGGATGGACTCAGACTAACGGTCAACGCCAACAAGAGTGATGTTGACGGCAAGATAACGACGATGAATTCAGTGATAAAGCAGATGCCAGATCAAATACTCATAAAGGTGGGGGAGAAATATCCGACAAAGACGGATGTGAACACCCAGATAGAGTCGGCGAGCTCGGCGATAATACAGACCGCAACCAATATCGCACTAAAGGTGGGCTACACTCTTGCCGAGCGTCGCAACCTGCTCGTCGGCTCGTTGTTCCGCAAGCAAGATGAAGGCTGCTTTCTTCTAAGGTCTAAGATATATCGCACGTCGGCGCATGAGGGTGCTAATGTGATATTCGCGCCCGATGCCAAGGCAGGCGGTGCGCAATGGGGTGGAGCTGCAAACTCTCGCAACATACATGTCGCCAAGGGCAAAACGTACACACTGGCGTTTTGGGCTCACACGAAGTCAGCCAAAGTAGAAATTGTGGGCGAGACGATATGGCACAGCTCGGCAAACGACACGTCGCGACCAGGTGGATATACCGGTCCGAACGGCAGTGCGAATTTAGGCGTAGTAACGATAACGCCAAGCAACGGCTGGCATCTGTATCAGAAGACGTTTACCGTTGCAGCGGACGCTCTTTATGAGTGGATTTCCGTGGCATGTCTAAAGGCTAACGCATCTACTGCGAGTCAGCAGGTGTACATCGCCCACCCTATCCTCATAGAGGGTACGGCGGAGGACTTTGTGTGTTGGAGCGCATCGCCTGACGACTACGACTACATCGGGGGCAATCTGCTCGACAATACACGCACGTTTAATAAGACTGGCAACCTGACACTAATGGATGCCTCGGTAGTCACTAACGAGTCGTACAACAACGGATGTTCGGTAATATATACAAACGCTGCCTCCAAATACATTGAGATGGCGCAGTGGAGCGTTAGCTCTATCATCAAAAAAGATGAGGACTATATGTTCTCGTTTATGGCAAAAGGTAGTGGCAGCATCGACGCATACATGTTTAGTGGCTCTAATCTAAGCATATTCGCCGAAGACAGCGAGCGCGATACAACGACAAGTAACGCCGACGGAGGACGTCGCTTCTCTCTCACAAGCGAGTGGAAGCGTTATTGGGTACACTGGCGTTCGGAGGGTACAGGCATACCTAATTATGTCTTAATCCGTTGTTTGCAAGGCGGAAAGGCGTGGGTGACAATGCCGAAGCTGGAGGTCGGAGCAACGCCTACCGACTGGATAGAGGGCAAGAGTGGTTTTATCGAGGACAGTGGTATTGCCGCAAAGCTACTGCGCACCGGCTTAGACATCGAGAACGGCAAGATAACGGCAACTGCGGACAAGTTTGAGGTGCGTAATAATAGCGGCGAGGTGACGGCGAGCGTGAACAAGGACGGCTTGCTGGAGGTTGGCTCAGGAGTGTTTGGCGGTTCGCTGGTGGGCACGTCGGGCACGTTCTCTAAGTTGACGCACGTGTCAAACGCCAACGTTTCTATTTCGTTCGACCAGACTCACGTCGGTCTTTTACTGAAGGGCTATACGATAAACGACGGTTCAATGAGGGTATATGGAGATTTCTCGGTGGACGGCGAAACGGATGTGAGCGTGCTACGCTCAGGAGCCACATGGGTGGGCACTTTCGGTGCTGCGCAACGTGTCTGCGCCAGTATATCGGACGGACTGATGCGTGTTTACGAGGGCGAAAGATTGATTGCCGAGACTCAGCTCAAAACTTCTTCTAATAACGGCATAACGTACTATAACGTCCCGTGCCAAGTAGACAGGTTGCATGAAGGTTTTACGCTCGTCGACGACTTCAGCAACGGTGCTCCTATCGACACGTTCGTGTTCAAGGGCAATAGTCAGGCTAATCTCATTTATAATTTCAAACTCTTCTACACGCAGAAGATTACGGTGTTGCACGCCGTCGATTCGGTAAAAAATAAAATTTTTGTGCCTATTTGCGGCAAGAACACCGAACTGGTCGGCGGTTTAGCGTTGCAACTTTGGAAGGCACCGCGGGGATTTTCCTCGCCGTCTATGCCAAGCGTACCTGGACAGAATGTGTTCGTGATTTCGAGATACGACAACAACTGGGCGTAGCTATAATTGTTATTTATTAGTTTTTTATTATTAATTGATTTGTTATGAAAGTAAGTGACGTTTTGCCTGACAAGCTGAAGCAGTTTGAGGGTATCGGGCTAAGGCGTATCGGTGTCCTGCCGTAGGGTGGAATGGAAATATTTATGGTTAAATATAAAATACAAAATAGAACACAAAATAATATGAAGAAAATAGTTAGAGGCAATGATTTTACATTGCGCATACCAGTAAGGAAGATAGTCAACGGTGAAAAAGAGATATTTCCCCTGCCAGCTTGTGAGGAGATTGAGGTGAACCTTGTCAATGCGTTCCGCCGTAGAAGAATGGCGCATACGATAGGCGTGGAGGACGACTCGCTTCTTGAGGTAAGCGTGCATAGTTCGGAAATGGCTCTGGGTGCGTATGCTCTGGAGGTGAAGGGCAAGCTGTTCGGCAGATCGTGGCGAAGCAATGAGTATGAGCAGATTATGCTTGTTGATAACAATGCGTCGGGCGACACGGAGTTTGGCGAGACTGACGAGGGCGAGGACTCGGTGGAAATGGACACGGCTATAGTTGTGCTGGCTCCTGTCACCGTGATAGACGGCAACTTCGAGGTGCTGATTAACGAGGCTGTCAGCGAGTCGGAGAAGAAGACAGACACTAAACTCGAAGAGCTGAAGAATGAAATCGCCAACGGTGTGAGAGACGGTAACTGGCTGCCACTAAAGCGAGGACGCAAGAGCGATGGCACTTTCGTTGACGACTGCGTGGCGATGGGCTACTTAAGCGAGGCAACTGGCTATGGCTCAACAGCAATGGGTTATAATTGCAAGGCATCAGGAAATACGGCACATGCGGAAAATGCCGGATGTACAGCAAGTGGGGATAATTCTCACGCAGAAGGAAACGAATGTACAGCAAGTGGGAAAAATTCACATGCTGAAGGAGAGAACTGCGTCGCAGAAGGAAAAGACAGTCATGCTGAAGGAAGCATTTGTAAAACCATAGGCGAAAACTCTCATGCAGAAGGATTTCGTACAACAGTATTTGGAATAAACTCCCACGCTGAAGGATCCAATTGTAAAACCATAGGCAATAACTCTCATGCAGAAGGATTTTGTACAACAGCAAGGGGGGATTATTCCCACGCTGAAGGTTTTTGGACTGAAACAAAAGGCGAAAGTTCTCATGCTGAAGGAGGATTCTGTACAGCACGTGGAAAATGGTCTCATGCGCAAGGTTTTTATAATTATGATGATCCATCATTTATTGACATGGTAGGTATTGGTTCTTATTATACAGTAAAAATCAATAAGAACGCTTCTGTAATATATGTTGGACGTGATTCTGATGGAGGTATAAATGTAAGTGCTCCCAAAAACGGCTACCTATACCTCTTGGACGTAGGCGGTTACAAAGGACAGGAGATTGGCAATGCCAAGTCTGTACAAGAAGTTTTCGCCGACCTAACTTCACGTATAGAGGCATTGGAAGCAAAACTTGCGGACACAACGGCAGAAGAGGTTCAACAAACCAACTAAATTAATTGCGTGAGCTTTACTGGTAACAATATTAAAATAAGAAGTAGATAATAATAGAATTGAACGATACGAAAGCAAGTGATGTATTGATTGACAAACTGAAGCAGTTTACAACACGATAACGTTTTGAAAAGAAAATATGAGGAACCATCTATATATGGCAAAGTTACAAAAAACGGACTCGGTAAACAAATATGTGGAAAATTAATTCCATCATTTAAGAGTTTTTGTGTTAATCAAGTATTTAATTTTGTAAAGAAGATAAAATTATGGAAGTAAAAGTAAGACGAATAGCAAAAAAGGAGACATATACCATCGGCAAGATGTACGTCAACGGCGCATACGTATGCGACACGCTCGAGGATAAGGACAGAGGACTGACATCTAATATGTCAGTTGCGCAGATATGCGGAGTGAAGATTAAAGGCGAAACCGCTATACCTACGGGCAGATACCTCGTAGACATGAAGACGGTATCGCCACGCTTCGGAGGTCGGGCGCAATACCAGTTCTGCAAAGGCAGACTGCCAAGGTTGTGCAATACGATAGGCTTCCAAGGGGTGCTTATTCACTGTGGCAACACCGCGAAGGACACGGAGGGCTGTATCCTTGTCGGCGAGAATAAGGAGAGGGGCAAGGTGCTCAACTCAAAGGCAACGTTCCGCAAGCTCTACCCTATTCTGAAAGCTGCTGACGAGAGAGGAGAACAGATTTATATCACAATAGAGTAAGGAGGTACTGATGGATATAAGGGGAATACTGATGCTGCTGAACTGCATCATATTGGGAGCGACAACGCTCTTTATCTTCTACAAGGCAGCGCAGCTCGATATGGTAGATGAAGGCTACGACGAGATTAAGCGAAACCGGCAAGGTGCTATCGGATGGTTTATCACGGCTATATTCGTAGGCGTTCTTGCACTGCCGGTAATGGTGCTGCGCGAGGTGTATCAGTGGAAGCGATACAAGCTGCCGAGTATTGAGTGGGATGACATTTGCCGCTATGGTTTTACGATTGTCATCGGTTCCATGCTGCACGTGCTCTTGCTTGTTGTGCTTACACCATCTTCTTGTTGACAGCACAGGCAAAAAGGTCAAATAAAAAGCCGCTCCCATTCCTCACGAATGAAAGCGGCCCAACTTTTAATACTTTACAGATATATGACTAAGAGCCATATTCTTGTCTGCAAAGGTACGATATTTTTTTTGTTTTTACAACTGAAGACACAAATTCACACAAAAACTATTCTACTTTCTGCCAAACCCATGCCGACTGCGCGTTACTTTCGTTGTAGAACACTATTTCCTCTTTATCTCTTACATAAATATACGAGCGCGAGCCTGTTCCGGGTGTGAGGAAGATGTCGAAAGCTACGTGGCCGTTCTTTGTGGAACAAGTGGTGGTGATGTCTATGTCTATTTTGGGAGCCGTAAACCTAACCTTACCCTTCTTTCCCACCGTCATGGTGAATTTAGCGGCTGTTCCGTCCGACGCATATCCCGTTACCCACCATGTGCCTATGAGGGCACCGTCGTGGTCGGAAGCGTCGGAGTAGTCTACTATTTCGTCCCGCCAGCTGCGAACGTTCAGTTCGTGCTCGTCACCGTTAGGAGCCGTAGCCCTGATTTCCTTGACGTTTGTTAGCAGCTCGTTTATTGTGAGCGATCCGTAAAGGATGGAGTTCCAGTCGAAGCCCTCGTATGCACCCGTCGTGAATGTGGTGACGAGCTTGCCGTCCGCTACAGCCCACGTACCGAAGAAGTTTGACTCTGCCCATGTGAGCGACCCCGACGTTACGCCGCCGCTGCTCATACAAGTTACCAGTCGGTTGCGGTAGAAGCGGAACTCGCTGCGCTTGTTGTTGTCCAGATACCATTTATACCCCGTGACGTATTCCTCCACACGCTTCTCACTGAACGTGCCGTCGGCATCATCGCTGCTGCAACTGCCCATACTTACACACGCTGCCGTCATCATCGCTAACAGCAGCATCATTCTAAAAGTTTTCTTCATACATTAATATTTTTATACGTTAGTACTTTCGTAGATTTCTGATTTTGAAATAATAGAGGCAAGACCTTGCCGTAGGTTACTCTTCGGGCAGCAGCACTACGCCAACACGTATTTTTGCTCCACAATGAGGGCAGAAGGTGGTGGTGTTGACTACCGACGGCGGCGAGGTGGAGACTTAAAGGTTGCTAAGCGCAAGAAGTTTTGCTTGTCTTCAGCTCGCCGGACTATCCTGCCCACGGCTGGCCCCTTCATTATCCCCCTGACATAGCTCTGAATGAAAGGAGCGTGTCGAGGATATTTTTTTGCATGATTGTTTGAAATCAAAAAGCACAGCTCGCAGTCCGTTTGCTACACCATCGCCAAAATGAGTAGCAAAATACGTAACATTCTCTTTGTTATCATACTCCTTTCTCTTCTTTTTTCAAAAACTCTTTAAACTTGCAAAACAGGGCAAACTCGTCTTTTGTAACGTTTTCGATGTTTTGCTTTTGCGTGGAAAACATATTCGTTTTTCTGCGTTCCTCGTAATGAACGTAGCCGTCTGGAACTGGAAACAAGTCTGCTATTTCCACATCCAATGCTTTTGCTATTGCTGCAAGCGAATTGATGGTCATGTTCGATAACTTAAGTTGGTTGACAATGGTCGTTTTCGCTCTACCCATGCGTGTGGCAAGCTCGTCAATCGTAATACCCTTGTCCTGCATGATTTGCTTAATAATCGTGTTGTCGCTTTGCGATATTTGTAGCGGTCTTGGCATCTTCTTTTGTTTTTTTGTTTGTTTATTTTGTTTTAATGGTGCAAAGGTATATATTTATATCTAATAAACCAAATTATTAGTAGTTTTTTTATTGCTTTGTAACGACTTTACACTATTTTATTAGTTTTTACACGTTTTTTTGTCTGTTTTATGTAAAAAAGACGAATACTTTATGGTTGAATGTATGGGTTGAATTATAAAATAACCCCTATAATTTATTGAAAATAAGGTTCTTATGAGATTTCTGTTCATAAAACTTTTGCATAAAGCAACCCAAGAGGAGAGTTTAAATAATTGATATATAGAGCGATAGCCTTTCATTTTCATTCC
>ERZ1026772.1419-NODE-1419-length-13022-cov-4.071875_pt1 | contig 13022 bp, 7 predicted proteins | sample MGYA00380124_ERZ1026772 | MGnify/ENA primary metagenome ERZ1026772 (study PRJEB33269, sample SAMEA4719760) | human gut metagenome | biome: human-associated habitat; feature: organic feature; material: feces | place: Cameroon | collected 2013-10 ...
AACTCAAGAATGAGATTCAGGCGCTGGAAAAGACCAAAAAGAAGCTGACGGACGAAACACAGGCGCTCAGCCAGCAGAACGCCCGACAGACTATCGACTTCTTCTCCCGGAATATGCAGTGCATGTCCGGGGCGGGAGAGGAACGCATCATGCTTTCCCCAGTGATCGGCTGCCACTATGAGGCCTCCGAATTGGCGGAAAAGCTGCGCGTTCACATGAACGAGAGCGGCTACGGCATCAACGAGGACGATGCTATGGGTCTGCTGATCTATTTCTCCGTGAACGACACGCTGTGTCTTTGCGCGGCCACGGAAGCCGATGCGGCCCGTTTTGCACAGGTCATGCTGGAGAGCTTCGGTCTGCAAAGCGTTTCCGGCACGATCCTGCCAGAGTCCTATGTAGAAGTCGTCAGCATTCTGCCGGAGGACGGCCAGCGCACGCCTACCGTGACGATTCAGTCCCTCGGCACGGAGAGCATGTCCATTTACGGCCATAAAACGCTGTATCTGGCGACCTCTCACCAGATCGAAAATTATTCCACCGCTGGTCTGCCCGCCCATCCCATTGTCCACGTCCCCACGGCCATCAAACGCGCCTTTGGCCGGGTGGAGGACTTCCAGGCGGTGCAGCCCGCGTCCTTGAGTTCCTTTATGGATATCCGTTCCGATACGCACCCGATGCTGTCCGAAGCGGATAAGTGGTTTGCGGAACTGAAAGCCCGTATTGAGAAGGAAGAATTTGCGGTTCCCCGCGCGACGCTGATCGATATGCGGCGCTTCATTGAAGTTGCTACCCGGAAGGTGCGCGGCGGTTTCCTGGCGGCTGCCGACTCTGCTGTGTGCCACTGGCTGGTGCCTGCTATCCGGCTCGGACAGATCAAGCCGGAGCACTTCGCCTCCATTGTGGCGGGTCTGCCGCGGGCGATGCGGCTCCTGCACATGGATCACGACGAACGCTGATAGCTTGACAAATGTTAAACGCTGCAATAAAATAGATAGACGAAAGTTATACTTTTGTAAAGATGGATGGAACCAGCAACGGATGGAAAGCCTAACCATCCCGGTGTATGCGCACAGCTGCTGCCATCGGCTTTCCGAAGGGAGGAAGGGCGGTTGCTTCCGCCCGACATTGGATGAAAAAACGCGGCTTCTGGTTTGGGTTTGTATTGCTCACTGCGCTTTTAATCTGCGGAATCGCCAGCGCTGCCACCTCGCCGGTGGTGGCTTCTATTGAGTTGGATCCGTCCTATTTGGCAGCGCCCGGAAAGGTCAATGTCTCGATCACCGTATCCAATACTTCCAATGAGGACTTGAAAGACCCGGTCACGCTGCTGGATCCTGCCGCACAGGTGGTCGCGGATTTCGGCAACAGCGGTCAGGCGACCCTGAAGGCCGGCCAGTCTTTGACTTGGACGGGCGAATATGACGTCAGCCAGAGTGCGCTGGATAACGGCTCGATCATTTATTATCTGAAGTACACCAACTATCTGGCCAGCGGCGAGGGCGTGGAACAGAGCATTCCCATTCAGGCAAAGATCACGACGCAAAAGGCCGATGTGCTGCTGCAGGTCAAGCGTACCATTACGCCTACGGTAGCCCAGCAGGATCAGGATGTGAAGGTGACATATTTTATCACTAACGCCGGTACCCTGACCCTCAACAACATTAAAATTCAGGAAAATACCGATATTCAGAAAAAGAAACAGTCCATCGATGCCTTCTCGCTGAAGTCCGGCCAGACGGCGGAATTGACCTTTACAGTCAAGATGGGCAAAAAAGACCTGACCAGCGGTGCGAAACTGACGTATACCGCCGAGGGAAGCTCCAAGAAGCTGACCTATACAGTCGACAACCAGAAGATCACCTATGGGGATTCCAAGTTGACTGCCACCCTTGCCTCCAGCGCCAAGGGCGCTGTGGTGAATGGCACGGTGACGCTGACGCTGACGCTGAATAACAAGGGAAACGTCGATTTCAGCGATATTCGCGTAACTGATGATACGTTGGGAGAGGTTTTCTCCAATCAGGAATTGAAGGCCGGTAATTCTCTGACTTTGACGAAGGACGTTACCATTCAGGAAACGGCCCAGTACCAGTTCAATGTGACGGCGATGGACGCTACCGGCAACGAGGTGACGGCCGCTACCGATGCTGTATCCGTGACGGCCATGAACGCCGAGGACGTATTGAACCTGAGCCTTACCGCTTCCGTCGATCAGACGGAGGTTTACGGCAATCCTGCGACCGTTCGCTTTACGCTGACAATCAACAACGACAGCAATGTGGACGCGAAAAATGTAAAGGTCTATCACGGAAACATGGAGCTTGCCACCTTCGATACCATTCCGAAGGGCGAGGCCCGCACAATGAACCGCGATGCGGCGTTGAGCTATTCAGGCAAATACCAGTTTACCGTAACGGCAGACGACCCTCTGGAAAATTCGCAGACTTTCCAGAGCAACGAAATGCAGATCGCCGTGTATGCTCCAACACCTGCGCCTGCAACGCCTACGCCCCCGCCGGTGCCTACGGCGGAACCCACGTTTGAGCCCGCTACGGTGATCCCGATCCGTGACCCCAGCATTGGCACAGTGCCTAAGGCGATTCAGAATGTGCTGCTTCCGCTTCTGATTATAACGGGCGTAGTACTGCTGGCAGTTTGCGTCCTGCTGTTGATCGCTACCAAACGTCGTGCCGACCAGAAGCGCGCTTCCAACGCGGCCTACGACCATTTGGAGCGCGCAAAGCGCCGCGATTACATCACCCCGGCGGAAAGTGAAGAAGAGGACAAGCCTGCGGAAGAAAACGCGGAGCGACCGAAGAAAAAAGCGGAGATCAGTCCGGAAGAACAGGAAGCCCAGATGGCGAACCGTCGCATGGTGGGCGAGCCCCGTGACGAAGAGATTGATTGGGAATTGCCTCATATGAAATACGCCCGCGATGCAGTGGACACCAGGGGCACAACGGAACAGGACGATCACTTCCGGATGGAGCATGATCTCTACGATGATGACGCAGAGGATCTCTATCAGGGCTTCGAACGTCCCGAGGATGACACGGCGGATGATTGGCAGGACGACGACTCCTACGGAAGCGAGGATTCCTCGGATGAGAGTGCGTATTCGAAAGATGATTCCTATTATGACGAATCCTCTTACGATAGCGCGGATCCTGTGTATGGAAATGAGGCCGAGGAAGCGGAAGAAGTGACCGAAGCGGACGAAGACTTGTACGCCGAGCAGGCGACGGAACACGCAGAAGCCGCTGCTGAGGAAGCGCACGAAGGCCGCCGCCGTTCCCGCAGACATCAGGAATAAGATAAGGGAGTCGAAAGCATGTTCAGCGGTTTTCCGGAGGAAACCATACGTTTTTTTCTGGATATTCGGTTCCATAACGAAGTATCTTTCTACAAAGCTCACGAGGACGAATATCAGACCTTTGTGAAAAAGCCCTTCTACAGCTTGATCGAGGAGCTGGGGGAGACGATGCTTTCCATATCTGATGATTTGGAGGTGCGCCCGGCAAAATGCCTGGCGCGCCTTCGTCGAGATACGCGCTTTACGAAGGATAAGTCCCCCTATCGGGATCACCTTTGGCTGATTTTCCACCGTGCCGGAGAAGCAAAGGATTCATCGGTCATGTACTGGTTTGAGCTGTCCCCCGAAACTGTGGAATGGGGTTTAGGGTTCTGGGGGATGAACCGGCCTGCCATGAACGTGCTTCGCCAGCGGATGGTTGAGAAACCGAAAGAGGTGCAGCGGGCGCTTCGCTTGAGCCGTATTCCTTCGCAGGAGCTGCAGATTTTGGGCGATCGTTACCAACGGCTCCGGGCACCTGCCGGGATGCCGTTGGAACTAGCAATGCTGTACCCCTGTAAGGATCTGTACATCAAGCGGGTCAACGTGCCTTTCAAAACCTGCTATCAGCCGGAACTTGCAGAACTGGTGCGGCAGGATTTTCTTAGGCTGAAACCTATGTACACCCTGCTGCGCTCGGTAGCGGACGAAGCGATGGCGTAGCTGGACGGATGAAACCGATCAAAATGGACGGACGATGTGAGGAGGAAAAACAATGGACTTCAAAAAGCTGAAAAGCGGCTCGGACGTGCGCGGAGTTGCCATGGGAGAAAATGCGGTGCTGACCCCGGCAGTGGCTCAAACGCTCGGGCGGGCTTTTGTGGCCTTTTTGTCCCAAAAACTTTTGAAAAAGCCGGAGCAGCTGACCATCGCCGTGGGACGGGACAGCCGTCTTTCCGGCCCGCAACTGCTTGAGGCCGTTCTGGAAGGAATCACCACCACCGGCGCAACGGCGGCTGATTATGAAATGTGCACCACGCCCTCCATGTATATGGCGATTCTGACGGAGGGCTTCCAGCCGGACGCCTCCATCATGATTACCGCCAGCCATCATCCATGGCAGCTGAACGGCCTGAAGTTTTTTACGAAGGAGGGCGGCTTGGGCTTCCATGAGCTGGATGAAGTGCTGGAAATCGCACAGCATTTGCTGCCTGCAGAATCGGAAAAACGCCCCGGAAAAGTGCTGCATACGCCCTTCCTGCCTACCTACCAGAAACATTTGGAAGAACTGATTATCTCCGGCGTTGACCCGGAGGTACAAAAGCCGCTGCTGGGTCTTCATGTCGTGGTGGACGCTGGAAATGGCGCGGGTGGTTTCTATGCGAATATGCTGGAGGAATTAGGCGCTTGGGTGGATGGCAGTCAGTTTCTGGAGCCGGATGGTCACTTCCCGAATCATATTCCCAACCCGGAAAACGCGGATGCTATGGCCTCTATTTCGGCAGCTGTGCGCAAATATGACGCGGATCTGGGCGTAATTTTTGATGCAGACTGCGACCGTGCGGCAATCGTGGATCATACTGGTCGGGAGATCAACCGAAACCGGCTGATCGCTTTGATCAGCGCTATTCTGCTGGAGGAAATGCCCGGCGCGACCATTGTTACGGATTCCGTGACTTCTTCGGGTTTGGCGGATTTCATTCAGGAGTGGGGTGGCGTTCATTATCGCTATAAGCGGGGCTACCGCAACGTGATTGACGAGGCGATCCGGCTGAACGAAGCGGGCGTAAACTGCCCGCTGGCCATTGAGACCAGCGGCCATGCTGCGCTGCGCAGCAATCACTTTCTGGACGACGGCATGTATCTGGTCACGGTGCTGCTGATCAAAGCCATGCAGCTCAAGCAGCAGGGCGAAGAACTGAGCAATCTGCTGGACGGCTTGAAGGAGCCGGTGGAGAGCCGCGAAATTCGTCTGAATGTGATAGCAGAGGATTTTGCCCCTGCGGCCCGTCAACTGATTGAGCGCCTGATGGAATACGCTACCGAGCACGAGGAATGGCATATTGCCCCGGATAACCGGGAGGGCGTTCGGATTTCCTTCGATATTGACAGCCATTTGAACGCAGCGTGGTTTCTGCTGCGGCTCAGCGTTCATGACCCGGTCATGCCGCTGAACGCGGAGAGCGATGTGCCCGGCGGAGTACGATATGTTTTGCAAAAACTATATGAGGCCATTCAGGACGAAACAGACGTAGTCGATCTTTCCCCGCTTCGCGCGGCGCTGCAGTAATTCAAACTTCTATCATAAAAAGGAGCGTTCCAGCAACGCTCCTTTTCTTTTTGAAAAAAATCTTCGTCTTCCGTTGAAAAATCAGAATAGCCACCCCGTCAGTCGCCCAAACAGGGAGATCAACATACATCCCAGTATGCCGATCAGGGTTGGCAGGAGCACGGCCAGTGCTGTCCAGCGCAGACTGCCGGTCTCCTTGCGAATGGTAAGCAGCGTCGTGGAGCAGGGCCAGTGAAACAGCGTGAACCATAACATGCACAGGGCAGTTTTCAGCGTCCAGCCGTGAGAAAGAAGAATCTGTTTTAATTCCAGCGTATTTCCAAGTTCAGTCAGATTCCCCTGCGAAAGATAGAGCATCAGAGCGATGGGCAGCACGATTTCATTCGCAGGAAAGCCCAATAGAAAGGCTGTCAGCAGAATGCCGTCCAGCCCCATCAGACGGCCCAGACCGTCTAAACAGCGGGTCAACCCAATCAGCAGAGAGGTTCCATTCGGTAGAAGAAGCGTTTGCAATGCCCATAAAAGCAGTCCGGCGGGCGCTGCCACTGCCGCTGCTCTGCCCAGCACGACCAGCGTTCGTTCGACGAGGGAACGCACTAAAACCTTGCCAAGCTGCGGCCGCCGATAGGGTGGCATTTCCAACGTGAAGGACGAAGGGACACCCTTCAGCAACGTCCCGGAAAGCAGACGGGATACACCGAACGTTACGGCCAGACTGACGCATAGCAGGCAAATCAACCCGAAAGCCGAAACAATGCCTGAAAGAGCACTGTTCGTCACAGGGACAAAGAACATCCCCAGCACCAACAGCAGAGTAGGAAAGCGTCCGTTGCAGGGGGTAAAGCAGTTAGTTAGAATGGCAATGAGCCGTTCACGCGGCGAATCGATAATTCGACACCCGACTACCCCGGCGGCGTTGCACCCAAGGCCCATACAGATACACAGCGCCTGTTTGCCGCAGGCATGGCAGCACTGGAAAGGCTGATCCAGATTATAGGCGATCCGCGGCAGATAGCCCGAATCTTCTAAAAGCGTAAACAACGGAAAGAAGATCGCCATTGGCGGCAGCATGACGGAAACGACCCAGGCAAGCACCCGCCACGCTCCCAATACCAGCGCGTCGTGAAGCCACGCGGGCGCACCGGCTGCGTAGAAACAGTGACTTAACCAGTCCTGTACACTGGAAAGAGCTCGATTTAGCAGGACTGAGGGAACGTTAGCGGCGGTCAGTGTCAGCCAGAACAGCAGCAGAAGCAGCAAAATCATGATGGGAAAGGCGCTTCTGCGGCCCGTTAAAAAGCGATCCAGCTTTCGATCCCGTTCAGAGTAGCCTTTATCCTTTCGGCAGATCACACACTTCCGCGCAATTTGCTCCCCATCCAGCACCAAGGTTCGAACGGTCAGGTCGCGTAAGGCTGCTCCGCTGATCCCTGCTCGTTGAAGAATCCCTCGCGCTTCGGCCATGGTCGTTTCTGCTTCCGGGGATGAAAGCGGTCGGTCTTCCGTATGCTCTTTGAGCAGTTCAGTCAGGGCGGTACTGTCCTCCAGCGCACGCAGTCCCATCCAGCGAGACTGACGGCGAAGACGCGGCCACGGGATGAAAAGCGGCTCCAGTTTTGACAATGCTTCGTTTACCGGCGAGGGATAGGGGAAAGCGGACGGTGCTTTCCCTGACTGCTCCATCAGGCGATCCAATTTTTCCAGAACAGCACCGACTGTTTTTTTCTTTCGTGCGACAATCCCGACAACAGGTACGCCAAGGTTTTCTTCTAATTTGGCAAGATTCAACTGGATGCCGCGTCTGCGAGCTTCGTCCATCAGATTAACGCAAACCAGAACATGGTCGTGCAGCTCTAAAATCTGGAGAACCAGATTCAGATTCCGTTCCAGGCAGGTTGCGTCACAGACTACCAAAACCGCCGCTGCCTGACCGAAACACAAAAAATCCCGGGTGACTTCTTCTTCCGCAGAATGGGCGAACAGCGAGTAAGCGCCCGGCGTGTCCACGAGTTCATAACGATAGCGTCTGCTCTCGCAATAGCCTCTGGCACTGCCCACCGTTTTGCCCGGCCAGTTGCCGGTGTGTTGATTCAACCCTGTCAGCGCGTTAAAAAGCGTACTTTTTCCCACGTTTGGGTTTCCGGCTACGGCAATGACAAAAGACGGTTTTTCGCCGCCTTTTTGGAAGCCGCGCCGCTGCACGTTCAATCCCATCTGGGCATTCCACCTTTCGTCTGTTTTCAGCCAATCAAGACTCCCTGGCCGTCGCTGTGGCGGATAGCCACAACAGTTTCCCGGATCAGATATGCGCTTGGGTCGCCCAATGGGCTGATTCCAACGCATTCCACTTCCGTCCCTTCGATCAGCCCTATATCCATCAGTCGCCTGCGCAAGCGCCCTGTGAGATTCAATTTGAGCACAGCGGCGCGTTCGCCGGGCAGCAGGTCTGCCAGCGTTTTCATTTTCCTGGCCTCCTTTGTTGCCATTGAGAAAAAACGTCGTTTTTCTCATATCCCAGTGTATTCTTGTTGGGGAGTCAAGTGACAAAAACAGCATTTTCCCTTGACGAAGTCAAGCGCAGCGTTGTAAAATAAGACAAAAAACAGGAGGCTGTGGTGGAATGCTTTACGATGGAAAGATCTGGGTGGCCACGGACAGCAGCCACAAGCCCGTATTTCTTCTGCCTCAAATGGCGAATCGCCATGGATTGATCGCAGGCGCTACCGGCACGGGAAAAACCGTTACATTAAAGGTGATCGCCGAGGGCTTTTCCGATATGGGTGTGCCGGTGTTCATGGGGGATATCAAGGGTGATTTGAGCGGCATGGTAATCCCCGGAACCGTTAGTGAAAAAATCGGCAAAAGACTGATGGAAACAGGCGTATCGGCGTTTCGGACAGAAACCTACCCGACGGTGTTCTGGGACGTGTACGGCGAGCAGGGTCATCCAGTACGGGCGACAATTAGCGAAATGGGGCCGCTGCTGCTTTCCCGGATGTTGAACCTGAACGAGACCCAGTCCGGGGTGCTGAATATTCTTTTCCGGGTAGCGGCAGACGAAGGCTTGCCTCTGTACACGGTGAAGGACCTAAAAGCCATGCTGGCCTATGTGGGCGAGAATGCCAGCCGGTATACGCTGCATTACGGTAATGTTTCCAAGGCCAGCATCGGAGCCATCCAGCGCGCCGTGGCCGTTTTGGAGGATCAAGGCGGCGATTGCTTCTTCAGTGAACCGTCCCTGCAGATTTCCGATTGGATGAGGACGGACGAAAACGGCAAGGGCTACATCAACATTTTAGCTTGCGATAAGCTGTTCTTGAGCCCGTTGATGTATTCCACCTTCCTGCTGTGGATGCTGAGCCGCCTTTATGAGCTGCTGCCGGAACGAGGCGATCTGGAAAAACCGTTGATGGTCTTTTTCTTCGATGAGGCGCATCTACTTTTTAACGACTGCTCCAAGCAGCTGATGGAAAAAGTGGAGCAGGTTGTCCGCCTGATTCGTTCCAAGGGCGTTGGCGTGTATTTTATTACGCAGAATCCCTCCGACGTTCCCATGAGTATTCTGGGACAGTTGGGAAACCGCGTGCAGCACGCCTTACGTGCTTTTACGCCGCTGGATCAGAAAGCGGTCAAGGTGGCGGCGCAAACCTTCCGGGTCAACCCGGAATTTGATACAGAAAACGCCATTTCCGAACTGAAAACCGGCGAGGCTTTGATTTCCTTTCTGGATGAATACGGCGCGCCCGGCGTTGTGCAGCGGGCGACGGTTCTGCCGCCTCAAAGCAGCATGGGAGCTATTTCAGCCGAGAAGCGCGCCGAGGTGATCGAAAGCAGTCCCATGGCAGGACGATATGATCTGCCGATCGTCATGGAAGGCGCCTATGCAATCCTGATGAAGGAACAGGAAGAAAGCCAGAAAGAAGAACCGCAGCAGCCGAGCGGTCCCATATTTATCGATAATATGAATGAATTTTTGGCGCAGCTGAACGCCCAGACGGCAGTTCCGGCCGGTTCCCGTACCATGGTTTATGATCCGCTCACCGGACAATATATTCAAAAGGAGCCTGAGATGATGGAAAACCAGAACAACAACCCGCAGATCCCCATGCAGGCCGATCGGACGGCCCAGCCCGTACAGTATGCACCCCAGCAATACGTACAACAGGTTCCTCAGCAGCAGCCCTACGTGCCAGTACAGCAATATGCCCAGCAGCCTTATACGCCCGTGCAGCAGGTTCCCGTGCAGTACGCAGCTCAACAGCCGGTCGTAATGCAGCAACCTGTGGCGCAGCCAGTTCAGCAGCCTGCCGCTCAGGCGCAGGTCATTACGCAGAATGTGCTGGTGCTGGATCCGACCACCGGCGGCTATGTGCAGAAGCAGATGACGCTGGCTTATAATCCCGCTACCGGCCAGTACGTGCCGGTTCAGACGGAAGCAGAAGCCAAGGCGGCTGCGAAAGCGGCCAAGGAAGCCCAAGTTGCTCAGGAAAAGGCGGAACGGGAAGCTGCCCGTAAGGCCAAAGAAGAAGAAGCTGCGGAGCGTCGCCAGCGCAACGACGAACTGCGCGAAGAACGCGCCGAACGTGCCCGTGCCAATAACAGCGTATTGGGCCGTGTGAAGAACACTGCCATCAACAGCGCCACCCGGACAGTGACCAACAAACTGACCAACGAACTTCTCAAGGGACTTGGACTCGGTAAGAAAAAATAAGTGAGCAATTAAAAAAAGCGGAGAATGATGGATTACATTCTCCGCTTTCTTCGTATGATCTCTTATTTTTCCAAAATCCAGTTGCAGAGTTCAGCCATGGAGCGAACATGCTTTTCGGCGTGGCAGTTCGGGTAAAAGTTCTCGGGGTCAAAAAGGATTCCGTCCATTCCTGCGTTATACCCGCTTTGAACGTCGATTTCCCGGTCACCGATCATGACACATTCCGATGGGTCTAAACCGTTCCGCTTCATCAATGCAAGCAGCGCGTCCGGCGCGGGCTTCATGGGAAAGCCGTCCTCGGAGGTAACGTAGTCGGTGAACAGCGGCCAAAGTCCGTCCTGCTCCAGCTGCTTTTTGGCGGTCAGGCTTCGATGCGTATACAGATAGTGCTTTATTCCGTTGCAATGCAGTGTTTTTAGGCAGCTGGCCGTCCCTTCATAAAGGGGAAAAGAGGCGATTGCATGGTGATAGCTCTGAAAACGGGTCATCAGTTCGTCCTGCGGAATGTTGCCGCCGTAGGTCGACAGCGCACGAGAAACCAAGATTTTCGTTTCCCGAAGCAGCTCGTCTTTCGGCGGCACCGGCAAAGAAAACGAGCGGAGCGTCTGCTCCATCGCATTCAATATCTGCGGATAACTATCGTACAGAGTCCCGTCAAAATCCCAGAAAAGATGTTTGTATTTCATTCTTCTTCCTGTTCCTCTTCCTGCGCCGGTTTTGGCTCCAGCTTGCTGACCAGCGCGGATTCCACACGATGGTCGCAAATTTTTTCCACCTGAATTTTCAGCCCGTTGATCTCCACCAACGGTGTACTTCCATCCTCCGGGATGCTGGAGAAGGTGCTGAATACCATACCGCCCAGCGTGTCGTATTCTTCTTCCAACGGCAGTTCCACATGGAGCGCGTCGGAAAGCGTGTCCAGATCAACGGAACCGTCCACACGCCAGAGATTTTCGCCCAGCTGCTCAATTTCGTTTTCTTCGGAAGGGTCAAACTCGTCGTAGATGTTGCCGACGATTTCTTCCAGAAGATCCTCCATGGTCACGATTCCGCTCATGCCGCCGTATTCGTCCACCACAACGGCCAGATGAATCTTCTGCTTCTGCATATTACTGAACAACGTGTCCGCCGGAACGGTCTCCGGTACCAGATAGGCGGAGCGCAGCAGCTCCCGCACCGTTTTGGGGTGGCTGGACTGAGCGTTGAGCAGAAAATCACGGGTGTTGAGAATGCCGATCACGTCGTCGATGTCGCTGTCGTAAACCGGGAAACGGCTCAGGCCGCTCTCTTTGATGACCTTGAGAATTTCCTCCCGGGTGTCGTCCACGTGGATGGAGATTACATCGATGCGGTGAACCATCACATCGGCGGCGGTCATGTTGTTAAATTCGAAAATATTTTCAATCATGTTCCGCTCGTCCTGCTCGATCGCGCCGCTCTCGCTGCCGATATCGACCATCATGCGGATCTCTTCCTCCGTGACTTCCTCGCCGGAATCGTGCGGATTGATGCCGAACAGGCGCAGCATTCCATTGGTGCTGACGGACAGCAGCCAGACGATCGGTGTAAAGATCACGGAAACAACGCGAATCACGCCGCAGGAAAAAGAGGCAACCTTTTCAGGATTCTGCAGGGCGATCCGTTTGGGCGTCAGTTCACCCAGAACAATCATGAAGTAGCTGAGAATGAGCGTGATCAGAATCACGCAGATATTGTTCAGCGCATTCAGAGAGACGAACGTCCAGCCAGCATTATGCAGCGCCTGCGCCATCATGGACGCAAAGCGGTCGGCTGCAAAGGCGCTGGCCAGAAAACCGCTCAGGGTAATACAAACCTGAATGGTAGAAAGAAATTTTGTGGGGGACTCTACCATTTTTAGCATTTGTACGGCCTTTGCGTCTCCGCTTTCGGCCTGCTTTTTGATTTTGTTTTCATTGAGAGAAACGACAGCCGTTTCCGTTGCGGCAAAGAATGCATTGATCAGAATCAGAATCAGCTGCAACAACAATTGACTGCCTATGGGGTCGCCGTCCAAAGAAACTCCTCCTTAACGTGTGCGGCAAAAGCCGCATGATGATAAATTATATCATAGCTTTTTCAAATTGAAAACGGCATTTTGTAAAATTTAGTTTTTGGCAGGGCTTTTTTCAAAAAAAGCCTCTGCGCCGGGTCGCACAGAGGCAAAGAGGTCAAGCTGTTTATTCTGTTATCGCAGGGAAAACGGCGTTTTTTGGCTGAACCATTTTTTCAAAGCCGATTTTATGGTCGCCGTTCACATAGAGCCGTACATCGTCGCCCAAAGCGATATGCCCGGCGATGATCTCCTCGCTCAAAGCGTCCTCTACAGCCCGCTGAATGGTGCGGCGCAGGGGACGGGCACCGTAAGCGGGGTCATAGCCGTCGTGGGCCAGCAGGTCGATGACCTCCCCATCGTAATGGAGATGAATGCCGCGCTCGCTCAGCCGCTTGCTGATGGTTTTGAGCATCAGTTCGGTGATCTTGTGGATGTCATCCGGCTCCAGCGCGTGGAACACGATCAGGTCGTCGATACGGTTGATAAATTCCGGGCGGAACAGGTCTTTGACCTCGTGCATGACCCGTTCCTTCATGGCTTCGTAGTCCCGGGCGGTTTCCACCGTTCCGCCGAAGCCCAGCGTGCGGCTGTTGTTGATGCTGCTGGCCCCGGCGTTGGAGGTCATGACGATGATGGTGTTTTTGAAATTCAC
>ERZ1026772.1420-NODE-1420-length-13021-cov-5.446475_pt1 | contig 13021 bp, 14 predicted proteins | sample MGYA00380124_ERZ1026772 | MGnify/ENA primary metagenome ERZ1026772 (study PRJEB33269, sample SAMEA4719760) | human gut metagenome | biome: human-associated habitat; feature: organic feature; material: feces | place: Cameroon | collected 2013-10 ...
GCCTGATTCTTATGGGTGTTGTAACTGCCACATTTATTTTTTCATGATTTTACCTCCGTAATCGGAATAAATTCTAATTTACCCTCTAACAACCAATCATAGCATTTTATTTTAAACAACAAACTGCTCTTACCACCTTTTTCTAAGTTCACAGGGATTTTAGGCATAAAAAAGACTAGAAAAAAATAACGCCCACATTTTCTGTGAGCGTTACTGTTGCAATATTGATTTCAGATACAAAATGCGGCATAGAGAGGAACGATTTTTTTGTTATCCTCAAAGCCGAAGTTTTTGGCAGAGAGCTTGATAGCATAAGCAGGCTTGTAGGTGTCCATATAGACCTTTAAGCTCTTGGCTCTGGTGTTGTCGGCAGACTTGACCTCAATAGGAATGAGCTGACCGTCACGCTGAATGATAAAATCAATTTCAGCCCCTCGCTCGGATTCCCAATAGTAGGTGTGGTAGCCGTTAATGGTAAGCTGCACATTGACATAGTTCTCCGCCATACCGCCTTTGAAGTCGCTCAATTCTTCAACCATATAGAGGATGTCATTTGCGGCTAAATCTTTCTTTGCGCAAAGTAACCCTAAGTCGGACACATAAATCTTGAACGCGTCAATATCACGGTAGTTTTCGAGCGGTTTTTTAACTTGTTCGACCTTGTAGACCTGTGATACGATACCAGACAGGCAAAGCCATTCAATCGCATTTTCAAATTCGGAAGCCCGTCCGCCTTTCTTAATCAGCTTATATTGGAAACGGGTATTCTTCTTTGAAAGCTGAACGGTAATGTTATCGTAGGCAAGTCTGGTTTTCTTGATTTCATTCAAGTTGTTATACTTGCTCATATCATTGAGATAGCTTGCAAGTATCGTATCCTGTGTATGGCGGACAAGGATATAATCCTTTGTTTCGGCAAATTGCATTACACACTCTGGCATACCACCGACCACAAGATACTGACGGTAAAGCTGCATTGCGGCATCGTGCAAAGCAGATGGCAGCGGCGTATCGGTTTAGAAGCATTTTTTAATCTGCTCTACCAAATCGTCCTCACCGAGAGCCAGCATAAATTCCTCCATGTCCATAGGATAAAGCGTTTTCATATCGACCTTTCCTACGGGGAAAGAGAATTTCGCTCTGTTGACCGCAACACCGAGCAAGCTGCCTGCAACGATGATGTGATAATCCGGAGCGTTCTCGCAAAAGTATTTGAGCGAAGTCAACGCTCTTTCGCAGAGCTGCACCTCGTCAAAGACTATCAGAGTTTTTTCCGTTACGATGGTCTGACCTGCGATATGGGACAAAATAGGTATCAGATAATCTGGGCTGATGTTTTCTTCAAAGGTTTCGTTCAGCTTTGGATTGGTTTCAAAGTTGAAGTATGCAACATTTTCGTAGTGGGTGCGCCCGAACTCCAGAATGGAATAGGTCTTTCCGACCTGTCTTGCGCCCTGTAAAATAAGGGGCTTGCGGTGAACGCTATCTTTCCACGCTTCCAAGAAACCCATAATCTTTCTATACATAAGCCGTCCTCCTTAAAGGTACTGACCATAGTATAGCAGATATTCGTGTAAAATTCAATGCAATTCCCTTGAATTTTCGCACTAATCAACACGATTATTTTTGCTAACCTCTCACGATATGACACTAACACCGCAATTTCTGCATTTTATACCTCTCCGAACTTGGTCGTCATCAACTTATAAAGCTCGGTATTGCGAGGAAACTTGTTGACAAACGGCACAAGGGAGCTACCAACCTTGAAAAGCCCACCGTTTTTGTCACCCGTTCTTGTAACACGAAAAAATGAGTTTACAATAATTTTAGGCATAAAAAAGAGCCCTATGGCTCAGATGTTAAAAATATTTTTTCACATTACAGTACATACCGTTCGGTATACGGCAGTTCAATCATATTGAGAGCATAGACTTGTACGCTTCGGATATATCTTTATATCCCCTTCGCACAAGTCTTTTGTTTGTTATGGTATAATGAAATACTCAAGTCATCCTCTCATAAATGGCTTCATATTGTTTAACATAATATCGAAATTTCCACCTTGGCTACGGGAAGTTTACTTTCACAATTTGTCCTTGGTTTTCTTCTTTGCCTTTCAGTTATTTGAATCTAATTTCGGTAACAAATAATTTTTCAAAATTTAAATTTTGCACACCATTTTACTACATAATAACACAATAAAACAGATTGTACAATTAGATTTCTTCTGCAAATATAAAATCATCTTATTGCACACAATTCAATAAAAAGCAACCTCCCACGGTAGTTTCAAATTCTACTGTAGGAGGTTTTTCTGTTTTTTTGGAAATTGTAGGATTAGTTTTCAAACAGATGCTTGTATTCTGACTTTGGAGCTGTCAATCTCCAGAATTCATCATCAGCATTCATGCACTTCCAGTATGACTTATTGACATATTCAAATGTTTTATCGGCAAAAGGAACAACCCTTGAATATGATTTCAAAAAGTCCTCATGGAGCAATTTAAGTTCTGCAATAATGCTCTTTTCATCAACGGTAAGAATCTTTCTGTCCTTCATTACCATTTTGCCTGCAATCATAACATTCTTGATATCACTGCCGTTTTCGCAATAAACAAGATGATTTTTGATATCATTAAGCGGAGTAAATGCAGGTGTATTGAGGTCAAACATCAAGATATCGGCTTTTTTCCCGACTTCAAGAGAGCCTATCTCTTTTTCACGCATAACACTTTGAGCACCGCCCCTTGTTGCGGCATCGAGAATCTGAGCACTTGTTGGCCACTTCCTGTAATTTGGCTGTGTAGCCTTGTGAATAAGTGCAGCAACCTTCATCACTTCCATAATGTTCTGACTGTCATTTCTGCTTGTACCGCCGGTACCGAGAGCAATGTTTACACCCGCCTCTTTCAGCTTTGCAAAAGGCATTATGCCGCTGCCGAGTTTGAGATTGCTGACAATATTATGCACAACCGTAGCACCTGTTTCAGCCATAACTTCAACATCTCTGTCATCAAGCCAGTTGCCGTGAGCAATTGTTGTTCTTCGTGAGAGAATTCCAATGTCTTTGCAATGCTGTAAAATAGTCTTTCCGTAAAACTCAAAACCTGCTTCTCTCTGCATCCTTGTTTCGCAGATGTGGGTATGATACGGCAAATCGTACTTTTCAGCGAGTTCAAACACCTTGATGTTGTAATCATCGTCGCATCTCTGCGGTGCAATCGGAGAAAGTGTAACCTTAAAATTATCCTTGCCGTTCCAGTTTTTGATAATCTGCTCAGCCTCTTTAAGTTCTTCTTCGGCAGGAAGAGGGTTTGCAAACTTTTTCTGAAAATCACTCGGCATATAATCACGAAGATACGGAATTGTGTCAAGAAAATTCTTGTGGAGGGCAGATGTTGAAATATTTGCCCTCATTCCAAGGTCTTTGTATGCCTTAAAAATTATGTTGTGTCCCTCGGCAGTTGTTCTCGGATGTCCCGAAACATCGTCCTGGCAACAGGTAACGCCCGATTTTATCTGCTCAATCGCACCAATCATCGTGCGAAGATACACAAGCCTTTCGGAAAAGTTTCCATACTCCGCCGTGGGAGGATATGAGTAGAGCATCCACAATTCAAGGGGCATATTGTCATATTTACCCTTGAACATATTTTCATCGGAATGAAGATGTGCATTCACAAAGCCGGGTGTAAGCAAAAGGTCTGTACAATCAATAACATTCTCATCTGCTGTCGGCTGAATGCTTTTTTCAATCTTTTTTATTTTCATCATCTTCTATAAGAATACAAGCTATGCTCTTGAGCATTCCTTCTGCAGCCGACACAGCGATGCTTAAAAATATATTTTCGCTGTCAGGCAAAAGCACTATAATTGATCCCCACTCCTGACTTTTGATAACAGGTAAGAAGGTTTTCAGTTTTTCAAAGAGAAAATCAACTATATGCTCTTTGGCACTTTTCCAGCTTTTAAAATCAATTTGAGCAAATTCGGTCAAATCGACAGTCAAAAAGCTGATTTCTTTATGCTCATATTACAAAATCAATGTGTGATAGTTCGTAAGCTTTTCTTCGAGAGTTGCTTTAAAATCTTTGTTGTCGGAAAGTATAAGTGCATTCATCATTTTGACTCTGCCTCAACAAAGGTTGATACGATTGATGCTTTTATCTTGTCCTCGCTCAGAACTGACTCTATGCAATCCGCATCTTTAAGGAAATTTGCAACTTTGGTAACAAGCGATGTCATCTTTTCACCGTCGTTTGCAAAAACTTCTTTGTTATAATCCTTTGTTGCAATATCAATACCGTCAAGCAGTGAATAGAATTCATCGTTTGTAAGCTCTGCTTTAGGAGAAATAAGGTCAACAACCGAGTCCGAATCATTATTGTATTTATCCTGTACCTGATACCACGCATCAACAATGCCCTGAACTTCATCGGCTCTGTCCTTTACAATGCTGTCCTTAATGATAAGAACATCCGAAAGTTCGCCCGGAAGGTCTTTTGAAGAAAAGATGACCTTGCCGCCGCTTTCCTTTGCCGCCTTGCTCATCTGAGGATCAAAAATTGATGCCGCATCAATTGAACCGCCCACAAGTGCTGCTGTCGCATCGCCCTCTGACATATTTGTGATATTTACATCCGATTCCGAGAGTCCTGCCTGCTCAAGTGCCGTGAGTAAAAGCATATGGTTCATAGTGCCGATATTTGTGGCAATCGTCTTGCCCTTGAGGTCTTTTACTGAGTTAATTCCCGGGTGCGGCAACAATACCCGTCCATACCTGCCGAATAGTCAGTCATAAGTACGATATCAAGATCAAGACCGTTTGCAATCGGAGTTACCGCCTCTGTAATACCCATAATTGAGGCATCTACGCTGCCTGAATCAAGAGCCTGAATAACATCGCTGTACTGAGCAAACAGAACAGGGTGATTTTCAGGCAGAATTGTACATAACCTCTAAAGCAGAATATTTTTAAGACGGTGTAATACTGTAAATATGAAACATCCTCATAGATTAAAAATCAAGGACCACCCAAGAAAAATAGGCGGTCCTTGATTTTAGAGAGATTTTATTTTTAAAAGGAGTTAGAAATTAGCTTATTTTATTTGTTTATACCAAAAATATATTTCGTAGTTTGAGTATAGTTTTCATTTGCTTTTAATATTATCGTAGGAAAAGTTTTGTGATTTACAGCATCGGGAAAGCCTTGGGTTTCAAGACAAAACGCTGAATTTTCTCCGTATGTCGCTGAATCCTTTCCCATATTGGACAAAACATCGACATAATTTGCTGTATATACATGAACACCTTTCTGAGAAGTATAGCATTTTAATGTAATTCCGCTATCAATGCCCTCAGCTTCGGCTGCAAGCACAAATTCTTCATCAGAATGATTCAGCACAAACATATGATCAATACCGTTTGCAAAACCAATCTGCTCGTTTTTTCTGTCAATACCATTTCCAATTAACTTGGGTTCGGTAAAATCAAACGATGTATTCTTAACGGGAGTTATCTCTCCTGTGGGATTGAGGTTTGAATTTATCGGTATGAAGAAATTTGCATTTATTTTCAGCTTGTGATTTTCTGTAACTTTACCGCTTTTATGTCCGTTAAGATTGAAATATGAATGATTGGTCATATTGCATATTGTGTCTTTGTCGGAAACTGCCGACCATTTTATCGTAAGTACATTTTCATCATCAAAGGTGTAGCGTACAAAGACCTTCATATTTCCGGGATAGCCCTCATCACCGTCGGGACTATCAAGCATAAACAGAACTGTATTTGGAACTTTATCATCAACTACCGCAAGCCACATTTTGCGGCTAAAGCTGTTAAATCCGCCGTGTAGATGGTTACTCCCATTGTTTACAGAAAGCTGATAATCTTCTCCGTTAAGAGTAAACTTGCCGTAAGCAATTCTTCCGCAGCATCTTCCGACAGTAGCACCGAAGTATGTTCCGTCAAATTCATAACCGTCAATGTGCTCATAGCCGAGAACTACATCTCTAATACTACCGTTTTTGTCGGGAACTTTTATCGAAACGACACTTGCGCCTAAATCACATAACGTCACGCTTGCTCCGCTGTTATTTTCTATTGTATAAAGATGAGTGTTTTCACCTTTGGATGTAGGTTCAAAATTCACTACCCTTACCTTTGACATTTTAGCACTTCCTTTACTACAGCGTCTTTATAAATTTATCAAAAGCCTTTTGTCCTTCAGGAGTTCTTTTGAATACACCTGCATCCAAAAGAACATTAAGAAACACCTTTCCTATCTCATTTTGAATTATTGAATCAATATTATTTTCATTGATTTCATCATACTGTGGAACAAATTCATTTACCCACTCGGAATGTTTGCTGATTTTCGGAATTTCGCTTACATCCTTGTAATTAAGAATAGCATCCTTTAAAATAGCCATTTCATCTTTAAGCCGTGAGGGCAATACTGCAAGTCCCATAACTTCAATAAGGCCGATATTTTCTTTTTTAATATGATGCAAATTCGCATGAGGATGAAATACTCCCAGAGGATGCTCTTCGCTTGTAATATTGTTTCTGAGAACGAGGTCAATAACAAATTTTCCATCCTTTGTAAAAGCAATCGGAGTAATAGTGTTGTGAATTTCACCGTCTGTTTCGGCAAAAATGCCAACATCTGCGTCCGTGTACGCTCTCCAACTCTTTAGAATATGAGAAGACAATGAAATAATGCTGTCCTTGTTTTTACCTGTCAATCTTACAACTGACATAGGCCACTTTACAATTCCGCACTCCACATCATCAAAGCCGTTAACAATAAACTTTCTTTCAACCTCTGCCCTATTAAGTGCAAAGCTGTATCTGCCGCCCTGAAAATGTTCATGTGTAAGTATTGAACCGCCTACAATCGGCAAATCAGCATTAGAACCGATTATATAATGCGGAAACTGTGAAATAAAATCAAACAGTTTTCTGAATGTGGAATCATTGATTACCATTGGTGTATGCTCACCGTTAAATACAATACAATGTTCATTGTAATAAACATACGGAGAATATTGCATAAACCAGTTATCTCCGTCAATGGTGAGCGGAATAATTCTGTGATTATCTCTTGCAGGATGATTTACTCTTCCGGCATATCCTTCATTTTCCTTACAAAGCAAACATTTCGGATAGCCCGACTGTTTTTGAAGTTTTGCCGCTGCAATAGCTTTCGGATCCTTTTCAGGCTTTGAAAGATTTACCGTGATATCAATATCACCGTATTCGGTTGATGTTTTCCACTTTAAGTCTTTTTTAATACGATATCTTCTTATATAATCGGTATCGCAGCTGAATTTATAGTAGCTATCGGTTGCAAGTTTAGGAGAAAAGCTATAATTCTGCCAAAATTCTCTTATTACTTCTGACGGTCGCTTAACAAGTGAAGCCATAAGTTTCACATCAAACAAGTCGCGATATGTTACTGTATTTTCGGGAATGATTCCTTTTTCGTATGCATAATCAAGAAGCCCCGACAAAATTTCTTCAAGAGTATCCTCATTATCTGCTGTAAGGCAAGTACAACTGTCATCGGGTTCATCCATATGGAACAACGACAAAAGCCTATTTTGCGTGTAGATTATATCCTCTTTTTCAATAAGCCCTGTATTGATTCCGTATGAAACAAGTCTTAATATTAAGCCGTAAACGCTGTTCTTCATAAATACCGCCTCACTTATTATAGCCGTTGGGATGTGTTGAATGCCATTTCCACGCTGTTTTAATAATTGTTCCCAGATCATCATACTCAGGTTTCCAGCCAAGTACAGTTTTCGCCTTATCGCTTGATGCAATCAATACAGCAGGATCACCGCTTCGTCTGCTTTCTTCAACAACCTTAATATCTTTCTGTGTAACCTCTTTTGCTTTTTCAATTACCTCACGAACAGAAAAACCTACACCGTTGCCAAGATTGAATATATCACTTTTACCGCCCTTCATAAGATATTCAACTGCAAGAATATGAGCCTGTGCAAGGTCAGTGACATGGATATAATCACGAATACAAGTTCCGTCAGATGTGGGATAATCAGTACCAAAAATACTTATGTGGTCACGGGTACCCTGTGCCGCTTGAAGAATAATCGGAATAAGGTGCGTTTCAGGATTATGTGCCTCACCGATTTTTCCGCTGATATGTGCTCCGCATGCATTGAAATATCTGAGAGAAACATATCTTAAACCATGTGCTTTTTCAACCCAGTAGAACATTCTCTCCATGGATTTTTTTGTTTCTCCGTAGCAGTTTGTCGGATTTGTCGGATCGGTTTCAAGAATAGGAGTTCTCTCAGGCTCACCGTATGTTGCCGCTGTTGATGAAAATACAATCTTATCAATTCCGTGAGCAACCATTGACTGAAGCAAAACCTTTGTGCCGTTGAGGTTATTATCATAATATTTGAGAGGGTTGGTCATACTTTCACCGACAAGTGAATTGGCTGCAAAATGAATTACAGCATCAATACCTTTTTCTTTATCAAAAACGCTGTCAATTTCACTTCTGTTTCTGAGATCGCCTTTATAAAATTTTGCTTTGGGATGAACCGCCTCAATATGACCTGTTTCAAGGTTATCGAATACAACAACCTCATTACCGCTTTCAATAAGTCTGTAAACTGTATGCGAACCGATATATCCGGCACCGCCTAAAACAAGAATTTTCATTTTGTCCTCCTTATTCATAAAAACAAAACCTACATAATTACATTACTTTTATTCCGCCGTATTTTCTCACTTTGAGAACATGGCAGGAGTTTTCTCCGAAAATTTTATTTATAAATTCTTTGTAATTACTTACAAAATCATTTTTGACAAACGCCTGAATTGTACCTGCAAATCCACCGCCGTGAACACGGCACACGCCGTAATTGCGAAGAAGGCTTTCGCTGAGTGCAAGTGCTACCGAGATGTTCTGATGTTGAATATCTCTTGTTGTATATACATTCTGAAGATACTTAAATGATGAATTACCGGATTTTCTGATTGCATCAAGAAATTCAGCAAACTTACCGTTTTCAAGTGACGAAACGGCATTTTTAACATTATGCTCCTCATTGAAGAAATGAATTGCACGAAGCACCGGTCTATCGCCAACAGCCTCACGAATTTCGTCAAGGCGGATATAAAATTCGTTTGAATCACAATCTCTCAGATAATCTTCTCCGAGAAAATTTGCAACCTTTTTCATTTCTGAGGGAATCATAGCATAATCATCTGTAAGATCAACATGATCACCCTTTGTGTCAACAATACAAAGACTGTAATCATATTTTTCAAATTCGGTAGGTACTTTCTTAACAATCGGCTTTGCCGGATCTTTAAAGTCAATGTTAACCATTCCTCCGACTGAACAAGCCATTTGATCCATAAGTCCGCACGGCTTTTTGAAAAATACATTTTCAGCATACTGAGAAATCTGAGCAATCTCAACTGAATTTATTTTCATATCATTATATAAACCGGAAATAATAGTTCCGACAACTACTTCAAAAGCTGCTGACGATGAAAGTCCTGCACCAACAAGTACATCACTTGTTGCATAGGCATTGAATCCACCAATCTTGTATCCATGATCCTTAAGTCCACGAAGAACACCTCTGATGAGGCTGACTGTTGTGCCTGCCTCATCATTATTAACTTCGAGATCATTTATATTGAGAGTAATCATATCATAGCCGTCAGAAACAAATCTTACAACATCATTGTTATTCTTGGATGACACAGCAATAGTATCAAGATTAATTGATGCTGCAAGCACCATTCCATGCTGGTGATCTGTATGATTACCACAAACCTCGCTTCTGCCGGGAGCGCTGAATATTGCTACTCTATCAGGGCAAAAAATTGTTTCATACTGCTCAATTGCATGAACATATCTTTTTTTCTGATAATCAATCATTGATGAATCTATATATATATCAGTGAAAAGATTATCAAATTCGCCGTTTGTAATTTTTTCAATTGCTGTTTTAGTATCAATCATTTTATTTACCTGCCTTTTCCGTAACTGTAGGAAGAAACATAGAAGGCTCTGTGTTACCGCTTTCATCAAGCTGTTGTGTCATATCAATCTTGCCTTCTCTTCTTGCACTGATTGTGTTGATAACCTTCTTCATCATACCGTCATTGAGCTTATATTTCTTTCTGTAAACAACATAAGCAATAAGCATACAAACTGCAGGAACAATGCACATAAGTGTACTGATTGATGCTACTGTTGCAAATGACTGTTCCTGTCCAGGAATATACTGTGTGCTTCCAAGTGCCGCACCAATACCGAGTGCTGTAAGAGCCGCTGTAAATTTTACGATAAGCGTCTGGAGTGAGAATACAACGCCTTCATTTCTTGTTCCAAGCTTAAATTCGCCGTAATCAACAACATCTGCAAGGAATACTGTTGCACAACCAAGTTCAAGACCTGTACCAAGTTTTACAATAACACCTGAGATTGATGTGAGCACAACATTGTGCGGAGCAAAAATACCTACGAGCAAAAGCATTACAAGACCAAATGCCGGTAAAAGACACGCAAGAAGGAACGAAGTTTTTCTTGAGAGAAATTTTGCAACCTTAGGGAATACGATAAGACCTACAACCTCTGCGATTGATGCGCTGATCATAAATGATGACATCATTCCTGCGTTGCCGCAAACATATTTGAAATAATATGTTGCAACACCCATAATGCACTGAATGCCGATGTTATAAAGGAAGATGAGGGTTACAGCCCAACGAAGTTGATCGTTCTTGCCGATGATTGAGAAAATATCTTTAAACTTAACTTTCTTTTCGGGAACAGAATCATCTCTCTTTTTCGGAAGATTGATTACTGTAATACCGATTGTAAGAATAAATACAATTGCAATTATGATTGCAAATCTGTGATAACCTGCCTGATTTGTTGTGCCGCCGCTGAGAGCCTCAATAATCTGAACACCAAAGCCTGCAATAACAAGTGACTGTCCGATACTTGCAAAGATTCTCGGAAGTACCGATACTTTTTCTCTCTCCTCAGGATTTGAAGTGAGGTTAGGAATAATTGACCAATAAGGAATATCCATAATTGTGTAAGTCATACCCCAGAGTATGTAAGCTGCTGTTGCAAATACGCAAAGTCCAACGCCATCGAGGTGGAAGTCTGTAAATAAAACAACAAATACAATTGAATTAACCAGCGTACCTATTACAAGCCATGGAATAAATTTACCCCATCTGCTGCGTGTGTTATCAACAATCATACCCATAAACAAATCATTAAAGGCATCCCATAACTTTGCAACAAAGAACATTACGCCGATAAATACCGGGTTGACCTTGATGATGTCTGTGAAATAAATCATTGAAAATGTGGCAATCATACCATAAATCATATCTTTGCCGAGGGCACCTAAAGCAAAGGTGTATTTGATTCTGCCTGGGATTTTGCCATCAAGTCTTGGTTGTGATGATGTCTGTTTCATAATTTTTTCCTCCTTTTAATTTTAAATGAAACGCCGTGACAACCTGCACAAAAGATTTCGTTATTATTTAATAATAATGTTTCTTTTGTTTTTATGTTAACTAAATTATATGTTTTGTTTCGTAAATTGTCAATAGTTTTTGGTAAACATTTTTGCTTTCTCTGTTTTTCACTAAACACGACTTGATTTTTTAGTAATATTTCACTATAATGGTAGTGAGGTGATTCAATTGGCTACAATCAGAGATGTTGCCAAAAAGGCAAATGTATCAGTAGCTACTGTTTCAAGAGTGCTTAATAACGACACTACCCTCAGCACCTCGCTTGAAACGAAGCAAAAAATATTTGCAGCAGCTAAAGAACTTAATTATGTAAAGAAAAAAAGGGTTACATCAGCACCTTCATGTCGCATTGGAATTCTACAATGGTTCTCTTCCAAACAGGAAATTGAAGATAATTATTACTTTTTGATGAGACAGGGTATCGAGGACTACTGTTCAAAAAATAATATAAGTATTGTACGAACATTTAAAACAGACAATGACTATCAGAATGTACTTTGCGATGTTGATGGCATAATCTGCCTCGGGAAGTTTAGTAAACAAGAAATAAAATTACTGCATTCATTGAATAATAAAATTGTTTTTCTTGATATGACCGTTGAGAATATTGAAATCACATCCGTATCACTTGACTTTCGTCAGGCAGTATCCGATGCAATTAAATATCTATATGATTTAGGCCATAGAACAGTTGGCTTTATCGGAGGTATTGAACAGCTTGAGGACGGAACGATATTCCCTGATAAACGACTCAACACTTTCACAAACATTTGCGATGAACTAAACATTAAATATGATGGGTTTATTATGCAGGACGAATTTTCAACATCATCCGGTTATAAAATGATGTCCGAAATGATCAGCAAAGGAAATCTCCCCACGGCTATTTTTGCAGCAAGCGATCCTATTGCAATCGGTGCAATGAGAGCTCTGCAAGAAAACGGTTACAAAATTCCTGAGGATATTTCTGTTATGGGATTTGATAACACGGAGCTTTCGGGATATACAAACCCTCCACTCACTACGGTAAACGCACCTGTATATGCAATGGGCATTTACGGCATTAGATTTATTTTGAATTTGATAAAACCTAAAAGCACCGATTATTTTTCTCCTATGCGTGTCTATCTGCCTTGTCCAATAAAAGTTCGCAACTCATGTGCAATACCTAAAAGTTTATAATTATTATCGTTATCGAACGATTGTATGCTATAATAAATTATAATTATAACTCCACAAATGATAGAATAAGCCGGAAGAATATAATTCCCTTAATGAATTATAATAACTAAAAATTCACAAAGAATCTCATATGCATTTTGGAAAATAAAAAGATCGTCACCGAAAGGGTGACGATCTTTTTGTGTTTTATTTAGTTTACAATTCAAGGGAATTTTCATTCAGCAGAAACTCATAAAGTAACATAAATATTGCAAAGCCTATCCACACTATCGGCATATAC
>ERZ1026772.1422-NODE-1422-length-12999-cov-5.810414_pt1 | contig 12999 bp, 10 predicted proteins | sample MGYA00380124_ERZ1026772 | MGnify/ENA primary metagenome ERZ1026772 (study PRJEB33269, sample SAMEA4719760) | human gut metagenome | biome: human-associated habitat; feature: organic feature; material: feces | place: Cameroon | collected 2013-10 ...
ATAAGGAGATGTCCGTGTATCATATCTGGCCGCGCAGCTTCTGCGACGGAAACGGCGACGGCATCGGCGATCTGTGGGGTGTGCTGTCGAAGCTGGATTATATAAAGAGCCTGAACGTGGACGCGATCTGGTTCTCACCCCTGTACCCCTCGCCGAACGCCGATTATGGGTACGACATTTCCGATTATATGAACATCCATCCGGATTACGGCAATCTTGACGTGTTCCGTCAGGTGCTCGACGGCGCGCATGAGCGCGGCCTGCGGGTGTTCATGGATCTTGTCGTGAACCACAGCTCGGATGAGCACCCGTGGTTCAAGGAGAGCCGCAAGTCCAAGGACAGCCCTTACCATGATTATTATTTCTGGCGTCCCGGCCGCCGCGGCGGGATAAACGGGAAAAAGCTCCTGCCGCCCAATAACTGGACGAGCCTCTTCGAAGGCGGCGCATGGGAGTATGACAGTAGCTTAGACGAATTTTATCTGCATTTGTTCGCAAAAAAACAGCCGGATCTCAATATGGATAATCCCGCCGTACGCGAGGAGGTCAAAAAGATCCTGCGCTTCTGGCTGGATATGGGTGTCGACGGCTTCCGTGAGGACGTTATCACCTTCGTCTCCAAGGCTCCCGGCCTGCCGGATGCGTATCCGAAGCTCCCCGCGGCAAACGGCATGAAGTATTATTCCAACCGTCCGGAGGTACACGCCTACCTCAAGGAATTCAAGCGTGACGTGTTCAGTAATTATGACTGCTTTGTCGTCGGCGAAAGCCCGATGACCACGGCGGATGTCGCGCTCAGCTATGTCACCGAGGGGCCGGAGCACGTGCTCGATGAGATGATCGCCTTCTCGCACATGGAGGCGGACTGCTTTTATAACGAAGTCCTCCCCAGCAAATTCAATCTCGTGAAGATGAAAAAGGCCTTCACCGATTGGCAGCTCAAGCTCGAAGGGCGCGGCTGGAACGCGCTGTATATCGAGAACCATGACCATCCGCGCATCATCAGCCGCTACGGCAGCGAGAAGTACCATGACGAGAGCGGGAAGATGCTCGCCGCCATGTACATTCTCCAGCGCGGCACGCCCTTTATCTATCAGGGGCAGGAGATCGGCATGACGAATATCGCCCTGCCGCGGCTCGATATGTATAAGGATGTGGCGACCTTCAACATCGCCCGCATCGCATCGAAGCTGCTTCCGAAGAAAACCGTCCTGAAGCTCATCCAGCGCGCGACGCGAGAAAACGCGCGCACACCTGTGCAGTGGTCGGACGCTGAAAACGCCGGCTTCAGCACTGCCGAGCCGTGGTTCAGCGTGAACCCCAACTATAAGCAGATAAATGTCGAAGCGCAGGAGGACGACCCCAGCTCGCTCCTGAATTTCTACCGGCGTCTGCTGGCCTTCAGAAAGAGCAACGCCGTCGCGCTCTACGGCATGTATAAGGAATATGCTCCTAAGGACAAGAACTTTTATGTATATGAGCGCCGCTATGGGGGTGAGCGCCTGCTGGTGATATGCTGCTTTGCCTCGGAGTTCACGCGCTTTAACGCCCCGGAGGACATCACGCTTGGCGATTGGACGCTGGAGCTTTCAAACTATGACGGCTGCTTTGTCATCGGCAACGGCTTCACCGCGCGCCCCTATGAGCTGCGCGTGTACAGCAAGGGGTGAGCGCATGGCTGCGACGAATGAAAAGGCTTATGCCAAGCTCAACATATCCCTTGACGTTACCGAGCGCCGGGAGGACGGCTACCATGACATGCTCATGGTCATGCAGACCGTCTCGCTGTGCGATGAGATAGCTGTCACGCTCGACGGGAGCGGCCGCGTGCGCGCGTGCAGCAATCTGCGCTTCATCCCCGGCGACGAGCGCAACCTTGCCGTAAAAGCGGCGCTGTGCTTCCTTGAGGAGACGGGGCACGCCGGGCAGGGCATGCTCATCGAGATAAACAAGCGCATCCCGGTCGGCGCGGGCATGGGCGGCGGTTCATCGGACGCAGCCGCTGTGCTGCGCGCGCTCAACCGCCTGTACGGCGATGTGCTCGACCGCGAGCAGCTGCGCTGCCTGAGCGAGCGCATCGGCTCGGACGTGCCCTTCTGCGTCTGGGGCGGCACGGCGCTGGCCTCCGGGCGCGGCGAGAAGCTCGAGGCGCTCCCGGATATGCCGGATTGCCGCTTCATTATATGCAAGCCCGAATTTTCTATATCCACTCCGGAGCTTTTCAGAAAGCTTGACGAGATAAAACTGCGCTGCCACCCCGATACGGCGGGGCTTGTCGAGGCGATCAGGCAGGGGCAGCTCGCGCAGATAAGCCGCCGCATGTATAATGTCTTTGAGGACGTTGACGACCGCCGCATGCGCACCGTTGCGGATATAAAGAGCACCCTGCTCGACCACGGCGCGCTCGGCGCGGTGATGACCGGCACGGGCTCCGCGGTGTTCGGCGTGTTCGAGCCGGACAGGGACGTCTCCGCCGTGCGCGATAAGCTGCGCGCGGAGTACGGCTTCTGCGAAAGCGCTGCCTGTGTGGGCGCACTTTAAAAAGTTGGTTTAGATAGGAAAAAACCGTCAATACTGTATGTATCATTACATACGGTAAGGCGGTTTTTTCTATGGATAAGAGCAGGTTTTTGAGGATATGGGAAATTTCGGCGCTCGTTTCGCTGTGCGTGTGCCTGTGCGCGGCGGTCTGGGCACAGGGGCGCAGCAGCGCCATCAGCGCGGGTCTTGTGCGCCTGCACGTGCTCGCTGTCTCGGACGACGCCTATGAGCAGGCTCTCAAGCTGCGTGTGCGCGATGCCGTGCTTGAATACATCACGCCCCGGCTCGACGGCTCCGAAAGCCCCGCTGACGCCCGCGCGGTACTGAGCCGTGAGCTTGACGGCATAAGCCGCGCCGCGGCCTCCGCGGCGGAGGGACGCAAGGTAACCGTCAGCCTCGGCACGGAGCTTTACCCCAGCCGCGAATATGAGGGCTTCACGCTCCCGGCGGGGAGGTATGAATCCCTGCGCGTTGTGCTCGGCGAGGGCGAGGGGCACAACTGGTGGTGCATCGTGTTCCCGCCGGTGTGCCTGTCGGCGGTGCAGTCCGAGCAGGTGGAGGAAGCAATGAGCGTCGAGGACTATGCCCTCATAACCCGGCAGGACGGCTATGAGCTGCGCTTTCGCACGGTCGAGCTGTGGGGCGAGCTGCTCGAAAAGCTGGAGGAAAACGGCTGGATCGCCGCCGGGGACGAATAGTCTCAGCCGCGCCGCGGCGGATCGCCGCAGAACCTGACGGCCTTGCTCTTCTGCTGCTTACCCGGCATGAGCCCTGCGGGAGCCTTGGGCTTTGCGCGCCCCGCGCTCACGCGCTTCCAGACCTCCTCAAAGCCTTGGAGCTCAGAGGAAAAGTTTTTGTCCATTATATCATCTCCATATATTTTTCTCCGCCCTATTATATGCTTGCTCTTGCAAAGCGGCTAAAGTTATGCGATAATTACGGCAAAGAGAACACTCCATATTAACTCTTAGGAGAGATGAAAATGCCGAGATTTTTCATGGCCGGTACCAATATTCTGGGCGGCATGGCGATAATGAAGGGGCGGGACGCCGAGCACGTGCGTGTGCTGCGTCTGCGTCCGGGCGAGGATATGATAATCTGCGACGGGCAGGGCACGGACTATAAATGCCGCCTTGTCAGCGCCGATAAGGAGCAGGTCGAGGCCGAGGTCATCGAGGTCGTCCCCTGCCCGGCGGAGCCGAGCATCAAGGTGACGGTGCTCTGCGGCCTGCCGAAGGGCGATAAGACCGATTATATCATCCAGAAGTGCGTCGAAGCCGGCGCGTATGAGATCATGTTCTTTGACAGCGAGCGCTGCATCGCAAAGCCCGATAAGCCCGAGAAGAAGCTCGAGCGCTGGCAGCGCATCGCCGAGGAGGCGGCAAAGCAGTCCGGCCGCGGCATCATCCCGCAGGTGAGCTGGGCGGGGGACTTCACGGCTGTGCTCGATATTGCGGTGAAGAAGGACCTCGGCCTGTTCATGTATGAGACGGGCGAGCGCGAGAAGCTGGACGATGTCCTTTCCGCGAATAAGGATATCGCGACCGCCGCGATCATCACCGGCCCCGAGGGCGGCTTCGCGCAGTTCGAGGCCGACCTTGCGCGCGTCTGCAAGCTGCACATCTGCTCGATGGGTGAGCGCATCCTCCGCTGCGAGACCGCGCCCGTCGTCGCGCTGACCGCGGCGATGTACGCCACCGGAAACCTTAGCTGAAAAACCGGACACCGAGAAAAAAGACGGAGCCTGCGCCGATAACGCGCAGGCTCCGCAAGCTAAATGAATGGATACCTTTAATTCTGTAATGCTCGCCCTCTCACTGACAGTGAGCATAGCTGCTGCCGTGTGCATGCTGCGCCGTCCCGCGGGAGCGGTGCCGATGGGCAGGCAAAGCAAAAACACATACCGTCTGTTCCTGCTGCTGATCCTCATTGCCGGCATCGCGCTGCGCGTGTGGGGCTTCGGGAGCATCCCCGGCGGTGTGAATCAGGACGGGGCGATGGCTGCGGTCGACGCCAAGGCTCTCGCCGATTACGGCACCGACCGCTTCGGCACATGGCTGCCCTGCCACCTCTACGCATGGGGCTACGGGCAGATGAGCAGCCTCATGTCATATCTGATCGCGCCGCTTGTGAAGCTCTTCGGCCTGAGCGTCGTGACCATGCGCATCCCGTCCCTGCTGTGCAGCATCGCCGGGGGCGTGTTCTTCTGGCTCTTCATGCGCGATGTTTTCGGCGAGCGCGCCGGGCTCATCGCGGCGCTGCTCGTCGCCATAAACCCGTGGCACCTGATTCAGAGCCGCTGGGCGCTCGACTGCAATCTTCTGCCGCATTTCTTCATGGGCGGGCTGTATTTCCTCAACCGCGGCCTGACGGAGAAGAAGCGCGTCCTGTACATATCCATGCTCTTTTTCGGCCTGTGTATGTACTGCTACGGCATCACGATCTATACCGTCCCGCTGTTCCTCGTTGCGGTCTGCGCGTTCTATATGATAAAGAAGCGCGTCACGCTGCGCAACGCGGCCGTCTGTGCCCTCGTGTACCTGCTTATCGCGTGGCCGTTCATCCTCACCATGGCCGTGAACTTCTTCGGCTGGGACACGATAGAGCTGCCCTTCGTCACCATCCAGCACTTTACCGCCAGCGTCCGCGCGGGGGATATCCTGTTCTTTTCGGATAAGCCCATTGAGCAGCTTATAGCCAATTTCAAAAGCCTGCTGAATGTTACGCTCCTGCAGGTGAAAGACCTTCCGTGGAACGACATGGACGGCTTCGGCACAATGTATCTTTTTACCGTACCCTTCGCGATACTCGGTCTGTTCGGCTTTTTTAAGGGGAGGGGAGCCGATAACAAGTGGCTTGCGCTGTTCGCTCTGCTGACCGGGATATGGGTCGGTATAGTTACGAACGGCGTGAACGTCAACCGTATCAATATTATATATTACGCGGAACTGATGTTCATCGCGCTCGGGGTATATTACGCCGTCACCGCGCTGCCGAAGCTCACGATCCCGACAGTCTGTGCGCTCCTGCTCTCGGGCGCGCTCATGGCGGGCACGTATTTCGGCGCCTACGCCGAGAGCGTGAAGCACCATTTCTTCTATGGACTTGAGGACGCGATAACGGCGGCGGAGGACAGCGGAGCCGACCGGCTCTATATAAGCGCCAACCTGCAATATAAGGGCTATTATAATGTCAGCGAAATTCTGACCCTGTTCTATGACGGCACGGACGCGCATTACTTCCAAGGCCTGACGGACGAGGATCACGGAAAAACTCTCCTGCCGTACAGAGAGCGGTTTCATTATCTTTCCCTGAGTTCTGAACTTATAGAAGAAACCAAGGACAGTTCCGCCGCCTATGTCGGCACAGCGTCCGACGCGGCGCTCTTCGACCCGGCAGAATTTGACGTCATCATCTCCGGCGACTACTGCGCGGCGGTAAGGAAATAAAGCGAGACCGTCACCCGGCACGGTGAACGGTCCCATAGCTTTGCTATGAACTTCATAATTAAAACCTCGCGGAGAAGCATTACTTCTCCGCGCTTTTTACTGCCGATATCACAGTAAGCACGTCCCCGTCCACCGTGAACTTCACTTCAAGCCCCGCAAACTCAAGGGCGTAGACGCGGCTGCTGTCGTGCTGATAGCGCGGGCGCGGGTCGTTTGCGAGCACGCCCGTCAGCGCGGCGCGCTTATCCTCCGGTACACGCTCCTGCACTCCCGCCGCGTATTCCACCGTGAGCCTTGCCCCGGAGTCCGGTGCGAAGCCGCCACTTGCCTCGGGGTGACAGTCGGCGTAGGGAATGTACGGCTTTATGTCGTATATCGGTGTGCCGTCCATGAGGTCGGCTCCCGCAACGCGCAGGACTGTCCCCAGCCCCTCGCGCTTTTCAATGCCCAGCAGCTTCACGCAGCTCAGCCCAAGCGCGTTCGGACGGAAGGGGGAGCGCGTCGCGAATACTCCGAGCCGCGTATTGCCGCCCAGCCTCGGCGGGCGCACCGTCGGCGACCAGTCATCACGTACGTTCTCGGAAAACTGCCATATCAGCCACAGATGGCTGAAGTCCTCTATCCCGCGCAGCGCCTCGTCATTGCGGTATTCCGGTTCGAAAACTATAAGGCTCTCAAGCTCGCTCACGATCCCGGCCTGCCGGGGAATGCCGAACTTTGTCGGAAAATCGCTCCGGATGCGGGCGATGGTTTTCAGTGTGTAGCCGCTCATAGCAGATCCTGAAGCATGGAAAGCGCCTGAAGCGATATGGCGTTTACGGTCATGTGGAAGAATATGCTGCTCCAGATAGAATTAGTGCGCTCATAGCAGCGCGCCAGCAGCAGCGACACCGGGATGTACTGTATGATGTATATCCAGTTTATCGGGTCGGCGAGCGCAAAGCCCCATACGTGATACAGCGAAAACACCAGCGCACTGACGGCGTAGGCCGCAAAGCGGCTGCGGCGGCGCAGCGTCCCGAATATGCCGGCGCGGAACATAAGCTCCTCCACCGGCGGCGCAAGAAACACCGTCATCGCCTTGACCCAGCGCATGTCTATCTCGGCCATGTCCATTATAGCGCCGTTATTAGGGTTCGAGGCGTCCGGCAGCACCGCAAGGAGGATCAGGCTCGTGCAGTAATTGCAGACCATCATCAGCAGATAGCCCGCGATTATCTCAAGCGCGCAGTGCAGCGGGTGGTCACACAGCGGGTCAAAGTCACGGCGCAGGAAGCGGAACTCGAAAATGAGCATATAGATGAAGCCTATCGAGTAGCACAGCACGTTTGCCGTTACCTCGTCCATAAGCCCTGCATAAACCGCGAGCCATGTCATCAGCAGCGGCAGCAGCACCGCATGCACCGGGATATAAGCCAGCGCCATGACGCACTCACGCTTTGTCATCTTGCTTGTGAACGGGGGTAAAGCTCTCCTGTCCATCAGCCCCTCGCTTTCTTCTGCAGCTCGAAGAGCAGGTTCATCGCCTCGATCGGGGTGAGCGTGTTGAGATCAGCGCTCTCGAGCATCTGGCGTATCTCGTCCGTGCCGACGTCGGCAAAGCTTATCTGTCCGTCGTCCGCCGCGTCAGCTCTCGGCAGCGCGCTTATGCCGTCTGCCTCAAGCTCCTTGAGGTAGCCCTTGGCCTTGCTTATCACGGCCTCCGGCAGCCCTGCGAGCTTTGCGACCTCTATGCCGTAGCTGTCGTCTGCCGCACCGCGCACTATCTTGCGCAGGAACACAAGGTTCCCACCCTGCTTTTTTGCGCTTATGCTGTAGTTGCGCACGCCCTGTATCTTGCCCTCAAGCGCGGAAAGCTCGTGATAATGCGTGGCGAACATCGTCTTTGCGCCGAGCTTGCGCTTGTCCGCGCAGTATTCCAGCACCGCGCGGGCTATCGCCATCCCGTCGAAGGTCGAGGTGCCGCGGCCTATCTCGTCGAGGATCAGGAGGGACGCGGCGGTCGCGTGCTTGAGGATCGAGGCCATCTCGCTCATCTCCACCATGAAGGTGGATTGCCCGGAGGCCAGATCGTCGGATGCGCCTATGCGGGTAAAGACCCTGTCGACTATGCCGATCGTCGCACTCTTTGCCGGGACGAAGGAGCCTATCTGCGCCATCAGCACGATGAGCGCCGTCTGGCGCATGTAGGTGGATTTACCTGCCATGTTCGGACCCGTGACTATCGCGGCGCGGTCGTCACCGTCGTTGAGGTAGGTATCGTTCGGGACGAAGAGCACGTCCTTCATTGCCTGCTCGACGACCGGGTGCCGCCCCTGGATTATCTGCAATTCGCGTGAGGTGTCGACCTCGGGCATCGTGTAGTTGTTGCGCACGGCGGTCTCGGCGAGGGAGCAGAGCGCGTCGAGCCGCGCCACGGCGTCCGCCGCGGCCTGTACGCGGTCGACCTTTTCCGCCACACTCAGGCGAACCTCAGTGAAGTACTGGTACTCCAGTTCGTTTACCCTGTTGCGCGCCGTCAGGAGCGTCGTCTCAAGCTCCTTGAGCTCGGGGGTGAAATAGCGCTCGCTCGAAACGAGCGTCTGCTTGCGTATATACTCCTCCGGGACCTTTTCAAGCCCTGCGGAATTGGGCACGTCGATGTAATAGCCGAACACGCGGTTGTAGCCGACCTTCAGCTTCTTCGCGCCGGTGCGCTGGCGCTCGCGCGTCTCAAGCTCCTGCACCATCTGCGCGCCGTTGTCGCGGATATTGCGCAGCCGGTCGACCTCCTCGGAATAGCCAGTGCGCAGTACGCCGCCCTCGCGCACGGAAAACGGCGGCTCGTCGCATATCGCGCGGTCTATCTCCGCGCGCATGTCGTCAAGCGCGTCCATCCCCGCGATGCTTTTGAGCTCCGCGCTCTCAAACGGGGCGAGCAGCTCCTTGAGCCGCGGCAGCACCGCCGCGCAGTTCGAGAGCGAACGCAGGTCGCGCCCGCCGGCCGTGCCGTATACCGCGCGGCCCACAAGCCGCTGCATATCCGTTATCTCGCGCAGCACTGCCATCAGCTCTCCGCGCGCGACGTTGTTTGAATACAGCTCATTTACCGCCGTGAGCCTGCGCTTTATCGCCACCGCCGACAGCAGCGGCCTCTCCACCCATGAGCGCAGCATGCGCCCGCCCATCGGGGTCTTCGTCTTGTCCAGCACCCACAGCAGCGAGCCTTTCTTTTCCCCGCTGCGCAGGGATTCCGTCAGCTCAAGGTTGCGGCGCGTGACCCAGTCGAGCTCCATGTACCGCCCGCCGTAGAACACGTCGAGCCGGTTTATGTGGCTGATGTCAAATTTCTGCGTTTCCTTTATGTAGCCGAGCAGCGCCCCCGCCGCGCAGACCGCGCCGGGCTGCCCGTCAAGGCCGCACTGGTCAATGTCCGTGAAGCCGAACTGCCTGCACAGCAGCACCGACGCCGGAAGGTATTCAAAGCTCTCCGACGCGCTCTCCGGCATGGCCTCGAGCTTTCGCGTGACGAACTCATATATATGCTCATTCTCCTTTGCGCCGGGAGAGAGGATGACCTCGCGCGGCGCAAAGCGGCCAAGCTCGTTTATGATGTGGCTCACCGCATCCCCGTCAAAGGCCGCGCAGCAGAACTCGCCCGTGGACACGTCGCAGAACGCGGCGCCGCCCTCGCGGGAAGCGAGGTATACCGCGCCTATATAGGTGCTCTTGCCCTCTTCGAGCATTGAGCTTTCCGTCACCGTGCCGGGTGTGATTATGCGTATGACGTCCCTCTGCACAAGCCCCTTTGCCAGCGCCGGGTCTTCCGTCTGCTCGCATATCGCGACCTTGTAGCCCTTGGCGATGAGCCGCGCGATGTAGGCTTCAGCGCTGTGGTACGGCACTCCGCACATCGGTGTGCGCTCGTCGGGGTCCTCAACGGAACGGTCGCGCGTCGTCAGCGCGAGGTCAAGCTCGCGCGAGGCGATCTTCGCGTCGTCGTTGAACATCTCGTAAAAGTCGCCGAGACGGAAGAACAGCAGGCAGTCCTGATGCTGCTGTTTTATTTCGTTGTACTGCTTTTTCATGGGTGTAAGCTCAGCCATGACAGTTTCTCTCTTTCGTTAAATGGGGTTACCGGGCGCGTTAAACTATCTCACCGTACAGCGCCCAGGTGTTGCTGGCGGTGATCTTAACGTCGATGAATTTTCCTATAAGGCTGCTCTCGCCCTTGAGGTGGACGAGCCTGCCGCCGTTTGTGCGGCTGGAGAGATTATATTCGTCGCGCCCTGTCTCGCCGTCGACGAGCACGCGCAGCGTCTTTCCCTCGTATTCCTTGTGCTTCTCACCGGAGATGCGGTTCGATACCTCGGTGAGCCGGTCGAAATGCTTCTGCTTCTGCTCGCGCGTGTATGGGTCGGGCATGGACGCCGCCGGGGTGCCGACGCGCTTTGAGTAGATGAAGGTGAACATCGCGTCATAGCGCACCTCTTCGCAGAGGCTTATCGTGTCCTCAAAGTCCTCGTCCGTCTCGCCGGGGAAGCCGACGATTATGTCCGTCGTGAGCACGAGGTCGGGCATGTAGCGCTTTGCCAGAGCAACCTGATGCAGGTACTTCTCGCGGTTATAGCTGCGGTTCATGAGCTTGAGTATACTGTCGCTGCCGGACTGCACGGGCAGGTGCAGCTGATGCGCGCACTTTTCGCACTCGGCCATTGTTTTGAAGAGCTTCTCGGTCGCGTCCTTCGGGTGGCTCGTCATAAAGCGGATGAGGAAGTCACCCGGAATATCGTTCACCATACGCAGGAGATCTGCAAAATCCACCCCGCTGCCGAGATCCTTGCCGTAGGAATTGACGTTCTGACCGAGCAGCGTAATGTCCTTGTAGCCCTCCTTGACGAGCTGGCGCGCCTCTTCTAAGATGTCCTCCGGCTTTCTCGACCTCTCGCGCCCGCGCACGTAGGGCACGACGCAGTAGGTGCAGAAGTTGTTGCAGCCGTACATGATCGACAGCCACGCCTTGACCGTGCCGTCGCGCCTGAGCGGGATGCCCTCGACTACCGCGCCGTCGTCCTTCGCCGTGGCGAAAACGCGCTTGTGGCTGTCCATAACCCGCAGCAGCAGCTCCGGGAAGCGCCACAGCTCATGCGGCCCGAACACGAGGTCGACCACGGGGTAGGACATTTTTATCTTCTCCGCCATGTGCTCCTGCTGCACCATGCAGCCGCACACGGCGATTATCTGGCCGGGCTTGTTCTTCTTCGTGTGGTTGAGCGCGCCGACATTGCCGAGCACGCGCATCTCCGCGTGCTCGCGCACCGCGCAGGTGTTCACGACTATCACGTCCGCCTGGAACTCGTCCTGCGTGAAGCTGTAGCCCATCTCGCTGAGATAACCGCGCAGCTTCTCGCTGTCGGCCTCGTTCTGCTGGCAGCCGTAGGTGTCTACCATTGCGAGCGGGCGCTGCCCGTCGGCGGTGACGCGGTCGAATATCTGCCGGCAGATATCCTCCTGCTCGTGTATCCTGCTTATATCTATCGTTTTTCTTTCGTAAGGCATGATTATCTCCTATAACGCCGAATCTGATTAGCATTTAATTTTAACATAAAAGGAGTGGAACTTTCAACTGAAATAATGTATAATAGTTCACTAATTAAAAGATATACTCACGAGGTTAAATGTTCATGGCCGTTATAAATATACTCTCCCCACACGTTGCCGATATGATCGCCGCGGGCGAGGTCGTCGAGCGTCCCGCCTCCGTCATCAAGGAGCTGATGGAAAACTCCTTTGACGCCGGGGCGAAGTCAGTCACCGTCGAAATAAAGGGCGGCGGCGCGCCGTTCATCCGCGTCACGGACGACGGCTGCGGCATGGCGCCCGAGGACGCGGGCGTCGCCTTCCTGCGCCACGCCACCTCGAAGCTCCATGACGAGCACGGGCTTGAAGCCATCGGCACGATGGGCTTTCGCGGTGAGGCTTTGGCGGCGATATCCGCCGTGTCCGAGGTGGAGCTCACCACCCGCCGCCGCGGCGACGATGAAGGCACCTTCGTCACCCTGACCGCCGGGGACATTCAGGACATGGGGCCCGCCGGCTGCCCGGAGGGCACCGTCATGGCCGTCAAGGGGCTGTTCTATAACACCCCCGCGCGGCTCAAGTTTCTGAAATCCGACCGCAGCGAGGCCTCCGCCTGTGTGCAGACGGCGCTGCGCTGCGCTCTCGGGAGACCCGAGATATCCGTCCGTTTCATCCGCGACGGGAAGGAGGAGTTCTTCTCCCCCGGCGACGGGCGCGCCGAGTCCGCGGTGTACTCCCTGCTCGGGCGAGATATCGCAAAGGACATGCTGCCCTGCTCCTGCGAGGACGGGGAGCTGCGCGTCCACGGCTTCATCTCGTCTCCCGCCGCCTGCCGCGGCAACCGCAGCGCGCAGTATTTTTACTGCAACGGCCGGTATATCCGCTCTTCGCTTCTTCAGGCCGCGGTCGAGCAGGCGTATAAAAACAGCCTTTTGACCGGGCGCTATCCCGCCTGCGTCATGTACCTTGAGCTCAGCTGCGCCGGGGTCGATGTGAATGTCCACCCGGCAAAGACCGAGGTCAAGTTCTCTCAGGAAAGGCGCGTGTTCGAGGTCGTGTACCATGCCGCTCTCGCCGCCCTGACGGGGGAGGACAGGATAAAAGCCCCCGCCGCGCTGCCTGCGGAGAAGAAGTCTCCGTCCCCCGCGGCGATACCCGCGCCTGTGCGCGCGGCCTTCACGCCGCCGCAGACGCAGACCACCGCACCCGCGCCGAAGCCGGATTTCTACCGCAGCATGACTTCCGAGCAGTTCCGTGCGCAGGGCTATACCGTGAAGGACACGCCGAAACCGGCTCCCGAGCCTGTTGAAACTGCCCCCGCGGCATCACTCGGCGCGTATGAGATACCCTACCAGACCCGGCTCGATGTGCCGAATGGCCGCCCAGCCACCGAAATTCGACCGGAAACGACTGAAATTCCTAAGAAACTGCCCACAGCATGGTCAAAGCT
>ERZ1026772.1427-NODE-1427-length-12933-cov-4.570042_pt1 | contig 12933 bp, 13 predicted proteins | sample MGYA00380124_ERZ1026772 | MGnify/ENA primary metagenome ERZ1026772 (study PRJEB33269, sample SAMEA4719760) | human gut metagenome | biome: human-associated habitat; feature: organic feature; material: feces | place: Cameroon | collected 2013-10 ...
CGGCTGCTGGATATTTTGCTGTCAGCCTGCGGCATTCTGTGCCTTTCGTGGCTGCTGCTGCTTCTGGCTGTTGCCATCAAGCTGGACTCACCCGGGCCGGTGTTTTTCCGGCAGAAGCGTGTGGGCATCGGCAAGCGGCATTTCCAGATCCTCAAGTTCCGCACCATGCGCATCGACACCCCGCACGATATGCCTACCCATCTGCTGCACGATCCGGAGCAGTATATCACCCGCATGGGGCGCTTTCTGCGCAAGACCAGTCTGGACGAGCTGCCCCAGCTGTGGAATATCCTGGTGGGGGATATGGCGGTCATCGGCCCGCGCCCTGCGCTGTGGAACCAGTACGACCTGCTGGCCGAGCGGGATAAGTACGGCGCAAACGATGTGCGCCCGGGGCTGACCGGCTGGGCGCAGATCCATGGCCGGGACGAACTGGAAATTGCCGAAAAGGCAAAGCTGGACGGCTGGTATGTGGAGCACATCAGCTTTGGGCTGGATGTGAAGTGCTTCTTTGGCACTATTACCGCCGTGCTCAAGCATGACGGCGTGGTAGAGGGCGGCACCGGCACCCTGCACGACGAAAAATGATCTATTATATGAGGACACCGGAGCCTTAGCCAACGCTCCGGTGTCTCCATTTTTACAGAAAGTGCAGCACTGACCGGCTGAAATTGGCATATCTCTTGATTTATCCCCTGAAAAGCGTATAATAAAACAGTACACAAGACGTTAAAGGAGGATTCCTGTATTATGGAACGCACCTATATCAATGAGGCTCAAAAGGCCATCGGCGGCACGGTGAAGGTGCAGGGCTTTATCGAGAACCTGCGCAACAGCAAGTATATGGCATTTATCGTGCTGAAGGATATTACCGGCAAGCTGCAGATCACGGTGGAAAAGGCCGACCACCCCGAGCTGGTGGATACCATCGACCAGCTCACCCCGGACTCTGTCATCACCGTCACCGGCAAGGTGATGGAGAACGACTACGTCAAGATGGGCGGCGTGGAGATGATCCCCGAGAGCATCGAGGTGGAGAGCACCGCCGATGCACTGCCCATCGTCCGCAAGGAGATCGCAGCCACCAAGAAAAAGAAGGCTGTGGAGCGCTCCAGCATCGACCAGCGCATCGACTACCGCTGGATCGACCTGCGCACCGACAAGAACCAGCTGATGTTCAAGGCGCAGACCGTGCTGGTGGCGGCGCTGCGTCAATTCCTGCTGGACAACCATTTCATCGAGATTCACACGCCCAAGCTGATCGGCGCGGCCAGCGAGAGCGGTGCGGACGTGTTCGAGGTCAAGTATTTCGACCGCAAGGCCTATCTGGCGCAGAGCCCCCAGTTCTACAAGCAGATGGCCATGGCCAGTGGCTTCGACCGCATCTTTGAGGTCGGCCCTGTATTCCGCGCGGAAAAGTCCTACACCAGCAAGCACACCACCGAATTTACCGGCTTCGATCTGGAGTTCAGCTACATCAACTCCTTCCGCGACGTGATGAAGATGGAAGAAGAACTGCTGACCTACGCCCTCAAGGCCGTGAAGGAAGCCTACGGCGAGGACATCCAGCGGGAGTTCGGCCCGGAGGTCATCGTGCCCACCACGCCCTTCCCCGTGGTCAAGCTGGCCGACCTGTACGACGCGTTGGAAAAAGAATACGGCTACACCGTGCCCGAATCCGAAAAGGGCGACCTGACCACCGAGGCCGAGCGTCTGAGCTACGATTGGGTGAAGAAGCATTACGACCACGAGTTCCTCTTCATCACCGATTACAGTGCCGAGAAGCGCGCCTTCTACCACATGCGGGACGAAAACGGCGTGCCCATGGGCTACGACCTGATCTGGCGCGGCGTGGAGATCACCACCGGCGCGCAGCGTGAGCATCGCTACGAGCAGCTGAAGGCCCAGGCCGACGAAAAGGGCCTGACCGATGACGTGAAGTTCTATCTGGAGTTCTTCAAGTACGGCTGCCCGCCCCACGGCGGCTTCGGTCTGGGCGTGGACCGTCTGACCATGTTGCTGCTGGGTCTGAACATCAAGGAAGCCATGTTCATCTTCCGTGGCCCCAACCGACTGAATCCGTAAAAATGGATTGATTGCAAGAAGCCCTTCCGGCGAAATGCTGGAAGGGCTTCTTTGCATAGAGGCGGGAAAAGGTTCCGTCTTTTATAACTGCGACGCAAGCAGCGGGGCATCGTACTCCCCCATCTTTGAAAGGCCGCCTGCTGCCATTCACACGTGGCTCAGATCGTCCAACGACATGGTAAAGCTGTTCACAAACAGCTTCAGGAAGGTCTCGACTTCCGGCAGATCGCTCTTTTGCAGGCTCTTCCAGATGGTTTCCTTGGCCTGCAGAAATTCCCGGTTGCCCAGCTTTTCCTCCGTGACGCACTTCAGGTAGGCGCTGATACGGTCGGCGGCCTTCACCAGCTTCCACTCCACGCTTGTCTCGTCCGGCTGCAGATAAGGCGCGAAGCCCCGCTTCATATCCTCCGGCAGCATATCCAACAGCTGCTGACGGGCGGTGAACTCGATCTCCTGATAAGCGTCCTGAATGGCGGGATTCTTGTATTTGATGGGCGTGGGCAGGTCGCCGGTGATGGCCTCGCTGGCGTCATGATATAGGGCAATGACTGTTACCCGCTCCGGGTCCACCTGACGGCCAAAACGCTCTCGGCCCAGCATGGCTAGCCCGTGGGCGATCATTGCCGTCTGCATACTGTGCTCCATATCGTTTTCCGACTCAGTATTCCGCATCAGGCCCCAGCGACGGATCAGCTTCAGCCGGTCCAAATAGGCAAAAAAAGGATAGTCCATTTCGTGCTCCTTCGTCAGCCGAAAACGGCTTTGGTAGTAGCCCGGTTCGATCGGGCGCTGCCTTATTATATCATTTTCTTTCGAAGGGGCACAACCGCAGGATGTTGCGGCACGTTTTCCACAGCGATACAAGACAGCGCCGCCCGTGTACCAGACGGGCGGCGCTGCGGAGTTGGAGGCTCCCTAAACACAAATGTGTGGAGGGACATTTTTTGTCCAGTCAGTTGGACGTCAGATGGCTTTCGGAGCCTTCAGGTCTTCGCCCAGCCAGTAGCGCTTCAGGGGCTTATAGCTCAGAGCGGCCACGATGCTGGTGATGACCATTTCGGGCACCATGTAGGAGCCGTTGTAAGCGATGGACCACACGGCGGGAGCCCAGCCGAGGCTGTTGGGCCACAGCACTTCCCAGATCAGTACGCCGCTGAGGAAGTGGCACAGCAGCCGCAGGGCAAAGGTGAACACGATGCCCACCACAATGGAGACGCAGCGGTTCTTGATCACGCCGTTGAAGCAGGCGGCGAAACCGATGACGGTATAGGCCACCACATAGTCCAGCAGGATAATGCCGACGGCGGTCAGCGCGTCAGGCGCATACTGAACGTTGCTCATGCCCAGCAGCAGCTGGATCAGGCTGTACAGCAGCGCGGAGCCCACGCCCCACTTGGTGCCGTGACGATGAGCGATCATGACCAGAGGCAGCATACTGCAGAAGGTGATGCCACCTCCCAACGCCCATGCGCCCTTGAACTCGAACAGGCTCAGTACCGTACCCACGGCCACCAGAATGGCGCACTCCACCAACCGGCGAATGTTTTTGGAATCCATGGTTTCTTCCTCCGTTTCCCGCGCAGAACGCAGTGAAAATGAAAATGCCCACCCTGCCAGCATGCAGCGTGAGCCATCAAGAAACGCGGATTTCATTGATTCCTACGCCGGCATTACCCGGATCAGGTTCGAGGGTCCCGGGCTTCGCCCGATCTCAGCCAGCCCTGTTCGGCCAGCACCCCTGCGCTCTTGGGATGAGCACGGCGTTATTATACAAAGGATGCTATCATTTGTCAATCCTCTTTTTTCGTGCTACAATGGGGCGACCCAAAAACGAAGGAAGATGAAGCCATGAAGACCTGTTATATCGTCGGTGCGGGAGATTTTACGTCCCGCGGCCTTGCACCTGCCGAAGGCGACCTGCTGATCGCTGCAGACGGCGGTTACGACTGGCTTCGGCAAAGCGGGCTTACGCCTGATTTTTTGTTGGGCGATCTGGATTCGCTGGGCGTTCTCCCCTCTCTGCCGGCGAAAACAAAGCTGCTGCGCTACCCGGTGGAAAAAGACGACACCGACACGGCGCTGGCGCTGGAGGAAGGCTGGAACCGGGGCTATCGTTCCTTTGCCCTGTACGGCTGCGGCGGCGGACGGCCCGATCATTTTATGGCCAATTTGCAGACCATGGCCCGCTATGCCAAGCAGGGGGCGCGCATTTGCCTGACCGATCCGAGCTACGATGTGTTTGCCCTGCACAACGAAACGATGGAGCTGCCCTTTCGCCCGTGCAATACGCTGGTCAGCGTTTTCTGCCATGGGAACGAAGCCCGGGGCATTACCCTCGAAGGGCTTCAATACCCCCTGCACGACGCGGCGCTTACCTGCGATATTCCGCTGGGCGTCAGCAACCATTACGCCGCCGACCATCCCCGGATCAGCGTCCGGGAAGGAACGCTGCTGGTGATCGTTTATCAAAATCAGCAATAGAAAAGCGACGCGGAAAAAATCTCCGCGTCGCCTTTCTTTTCCTTTGTTCAGGCAGCCCTTACGTCTGCCACCATCATGTCGTTGCTAACAATAGTCACGCGGGTGCCAAGCGGCAAATCGTTGGGCCATTCCTTCTTTAAGTCAAAATAATACAGGCGATCATCCTTGCCGTCGTCTTTTTCACCGATGTTGATCATCACCGGGCGGCACTCGATGCCGTTCTTTTCGCAGACCTGTTCACCCAGTTCCTTCAGCAGCCCCGTATTTTCATGCTTGCGGCCATGGATCATATTCCGCACGTGGCGCTCGTACAAGCTTACCGGACGGACGCACAGACCGTAGTAGAACAGGAAATACACGCCGCCCAACACCGTCAGCGCCGCCGTCCACCCCCACAGGGTATCGCTGCGGTTGACCTGACCGTAAACGAAAATCACGATGGCTGCCGCCAGCGCTGCGACCATCGGGATCAGAGCGATCCACCACCGTTTCTTCTTCATCTGAGAAACGGCCTGAAGTTCTTTTTCCGTATACACGCTTTCACCTTCTGTTTTACTTTTCGTCCTTGGTTTTGATATGCTGCATCAGCTTGATCGTCAGGAAAAACAGCCCCAGCACCAGAAACACGCCCAAAAGGCCGATGACAGTCGTCAAAAGTCCCTTGGTCATCAGCGGCAGAGAAGCCAGATTTCCGGCGGCGCTTTCCGCCGCGCTCAACATAAACAGAGATTTCATCGTTTCATTCCTCCCGCTTTCAGCGCTTACCACACATTCCCCAGCATCATGCCCACCAGCGTGATGACCATGCCGCCCGCCACGATGGAGCCCAGCTGGCCGGACACGTTGGCACTGATGGACTGCATCAGGATGAAGTTATAAGGGTCTTCTTCCTTCGCCATCTTCTGGATGACGCGCGCGCTCATGGGGAACGCGGAGATGCCCGCCGCACCGATCATGGGGTTGACCTTATTCTTGCGGAACAGGTTCAGGAACTTGGCGAACAGCACGCCGCCCGCCGTGTCGAACACGAAGGCGAACAGGCCCAGCGCCAGAATCAGCAGGGTATCCATCCGCAGGAAGTTCTGGGCCACCATGGTGGAGCCGATGGCCAGACCCAGCAGAATGGTCACCAGATTGGCCAGCTCGTTCTGAGCGGTCTTGCTCAGCCGTTCCAGCACACCGCACTCGCGGATCAGGTTGCCGAACATCAGGCTGCCCACCAGCGGCGCGCTCATGGGCACCACTACGCCCGCCACCACCGTCACGATCACGGGGAACAGGATCAGCGCCAGCTTGGAGGCCCGTTCTTCGGTGTAGGTCATGCGAATCATGCGTTCTTCCTTCGAGGTCAGGGCACGGATGACCGGGGGCTGGATCACGGGCACCAGCGACATATAGCTATACGCCGCCACGCTGATGGGAGCCATGTAATCCGCCAGATTGAAGTGATTCGCCACGTACAGTGTGGTGGGGCCGTCCGCCGCGCCGATGATGCCGATGGCCGAAGCAAGGCGCAGGATCAGGCTGTCATTGCCCGCCGTCTGGGGCAGAACGATGGGGATCAGCACCAGCGAAAGCAGGAACGTGGCGAAAATGCCGAACTGCGCCGCCGCGCCGAAGAAGATCATGCTGGGATCCTTCAAAAGGGGCGAAAAGTCGATCATCGCGCCAACGGCGATAAAAATCAGCACCGGGAACAGTTCATTTTTGATGCCCGCGTTGAACAGTACCGTCAGAAAGCCCTCCGAGCCCAGCACACTGGCCGTGGCGCTGCCCGTGACCTGATCGATCACCGGGGGCAGATTGGCCAGGATCGCGCCGAAGCCGATGGGCAAAAGCAGCGCGGGTTCATAGTCCTTTTTGATCGCCAGATAGATCAGCACGCCGGAAATGACGAACATCACCAGCGTTTTCAGTCCCTCCGCCGTGAACAGGTACAGCACGCCGGAAAAAAGCTCCTTCAGCAGTCCCAGAATATCCACAGTGAATCCTCCTTCAAAAGTACGGCTATATCCCAGTGGTAGATGAAGGGAGTATACCATTTTTCCCTATCCCTGTCAAAACGAAAGTGCGGTTTTTACAAGGCTTGGCAGGAATTTTGCGCTTGGCCCGCCGCATCGTCCATTCTTCATTAACCGGGCTTTTCACGGCTTTCAAAAAATGTTACAATAGCGTAGATGGGTCTTCTGCCCCACGAAAAGTGAAAGTGCGAAAGGAGCCTTTTCATGATTGATTTTTCGCTGCAAATCCCGACAAAAATTTATTTTGGCCGAGATTCTCTTTCCCATCTGGACGAGGAAGTGCGCCATTACGGCAACCGGGTGCTGCTGGTCTACGGCGGTGGCAGCATCAAGCGGATCGGCCTTTACGACAAGGTCATGGAAGTGCTGAACGAACAGAGCTGCCGCGTCTGGGAAATTTCCGGCGTAAAGCCCAATCCCCGTCTGGGACTGGTTCAGGAAGGTGCGGCCCTCTGCAAAGAGCAGCAAATTCAGCTGGTGCTGGCCGTAGGCGGCGGCAGCGTCATCGACACGGCCAAGGCCATTGCCAATGCCGCCTGCTACGATGGCGACCCATGGGATCTGTTCGACGGCACGTGCAAAAACGACCGCGTCCTGCCGCTGGGCGTTATCGTCACGATCCCCGCTGCGGGCAGTGAAATGAGCGATTCCAGCGTCATCACCCGGGAAAGCGACCTGTGCAAACGGGGCCGCAACACGCCGCTCAACTACCCCAAATTTTCCATTCTCAACCCGGAGTACACCTGCTCCCTGCCCCCTTTCCAGACGGCCTGCGGCGCGGTGGACATCATGGCGCACATGATGGAGCGCTATTTCACCAACACGCAGCACGTGGAGCTGATCGACCGCATGACCGAAGGCGCGCTAAAAACCGTCATCCATAACGCCCCTATCGCATTGAAGCAGCCGGAGAATTACGATGCTCGGGCCGAGATCATGTGGGCGGCCGCGTTGGCGCACAACGGTCTGCTGGGTACAGGCCGCGTCACCGACTGGGCCAGTCACCGTTTGGAGCACGAGCTGAGCGCCCTTTATGACATCGCCCACGGTGCGGGTCTGGCCATCGTTTTCCCCGCATGGATGAAATACGTTCTCTCCAAGGGCTGCGTCTCCAAGCTGCGCCAGTTTGCCGTTCGTGTCTTTGACGTCCCGGAGGATCTCGGCACGGACGAAGCCATTGCTTCGGAAGGCATTGCACGGCTGGAACGCTTCTATCGTTCTCTGGGACTGCCCACCACCCTGCACGAAAGCAGCATCGGCGAAGAAAACTTCGACCGCATGGCCCACCGGGCCGTTACGATGGGCGGCGGCCATCTGGGGAACTACTACCCCATTCACGAAGAAGACGCGCTGGCGATTTATCGGCTGGCGCGGTAAGTTGCAAAAAAGATTCCGCCGGAGGGAGACTTCCGGCGGAATTTTTATATAGATGAAGCAGTGTAAAACTTAAAAAGAATTTTCCGGTAAAGAACTTTTGCTCCTATTTTCAATATACTGCATACCGAGCGATTTTCCCCGGCAGCTTCACAAAGCTATGGCAGCAATAACGCGAAATGAAGCAAATCGCGTAACCCGGCGAAGCTATTCTAGCTTGGTTAAAGGAAGGACTAGTTCTTTCGGTATTTCGTCAGCTTCGATTCTCTGAAAAATTTCATCTTGACGAATGAAATATTCATCAGAAAGATAAATATCATCGGTAAATTTCTGGCCGTCTGAAAAATGACTTGGATTCGTAACGTTGAAAGACCGATAATCAACAAAGGTTAAATTCAAATGATAGGGCTTTGTATCATAGGGAGCTTTTCGGACGGAAAACCAGGAATCCCCGAGCAAATAATAAGAGCCAAACAAATGCCGCCCGGTCTCGCCGGACAGGAGAAAGCAAGCTCTGGATGCGGCCATGGCCTGCGCTTGCGGGTCATAGTACGTTTGATAATCCCACAGGGTAGAATCCGTATCTAATGCCATGAGACGGTAATTATTCCCCGATTGAAGATAATAGAATTTTGTTTCATCAGGCGCCCGATACGGCGAAAAGGAAGAATATACCCTGAAAGCCCAAACCAAAAACAGAATCCCCAAAATGAAGCCAACAAAATCCCATACTGATTTCCTTTTTTTCATTTTCTTTCCCTCTTTAGTGACTGCATTATCCCACAAACAGGCACCATTTGCAAGTTTTTTTGAAAGAAGGATGAAAACATGAGCCATTCCAAAACAGACCTGACCAATGCCATAGACGAATACGTTTTCGGCTCGCAAGCGCGGGAAATCATGATGCGGTCGATGTACGACCGACAACCCTATGAGGGGATCGCCGCCGATCTGGGGATCAGTCGTGACACGGTGGGAAGAACGGTGCGGCACTGGCGGGGCGTAGTGGAGCACCATTTGCAATCAGCAAAATTGTCATGGAAATGAGCTTTTCTGTTTTCGAGAAAATCGACCCTTCCTGTCAAAATGGGAGTATGGAAAAAGCAAAAAACATTCCGTATCACCAGAGACCTTATGCGTCTATTGCAGAAAGAACACTTGTTGATATTTCAATCTACTCTCCCAGACCCCAGATCGCGGGCACCGGTCACAGCCATAGCAAGATTTCAATCCACTCTCCCCGAGCGGGGAGAGACGTTCATACCAGCTCATAGGGTGCCAGCTGACCTTATTTCAATCCACTCTCCCCGAGCGGGGAGAGACTGACGCGCATGATGTGGTCGGCGGAAAGGCATAAATTTCAATCCACTCTCCCCGCATGGGGAGAGACAAGGACATTGCCAATCTGGCGAAAACCCTTGACCTATTTCAATCCACTCTCCCCGCATGGGGAGAGACTTGGGCGACGAATTTAAGTCCTCCGGCATTACGATTTCAATCCACTCTCCCCGCATGGGGAGAGACATATTGCCGCTTAAAAAATCCCCTTCCACCACCTCATTTCAATCCACTCTCCCCGCATGGGGAGAGACTCTACCGCGAAGTTTGATGCGATCTCCGACGTTATTTCAATCCACTCTCCCCGCATGGGGAGAGACGTAAAAATTCCGGCGCTGCCAATCACTGTCCCGATTTCAATCCACTCTCCCCGCATGGGGAGAGACGCCCGTCTCGGCGGCTGCGGTGGCCATGCTGTGCCATTTCAATCCACTCTCCCCGCATGGGGAGAGACGCATCTTCAGCGGTATCTGGGAGACGCTGTTTGAAATTTCAATCCACTCTCCCCGCATGGGGAGAGACATTCCTGCTCCGACATATCGCTGAACTTGTTGTAATTTCAATCCACTCTCCCCGCATGGGGAGAGACGGGATGAGATTCCCTGTCTGCCGCCCGAACCGAGATTTCAATCCACTCTCCCCGCATGGGGAGAGACGGGCCAAACGGAGAATTACCGGCAAACATTAAAATTTCAATCCACTCTCCCCGCATGGGGAGAGACTGCTGGCCAGCATCCAGACATTGCGGGAGTTGTTATTTCAATCCACTCTCCCCGCATGGGGAGAGACACACAAGATCACCAGCACGGACAAGGGCCAAATGATTTCAATCCACTCTCCCCGCATGGGGAGAGACATGCAATCGCGGCCGCTTTTGGCAACTGGCAAAGCATTTCAATCCACTCTCCCCGCATGGGGAGAGACTGTGGGTTCCTCCTTCGGCAGCGACGGCAAGGGATTTCAATCCACTCTCCCCGCATGGGGAGAGACACGCGTCCTGGAACTTTTTCTCGCTCTTTTGCAGATTTCAATCCACTCTCCCCGCATGGGGAGAGACATGGCATGAGCCTCGCCCGGATCGCGGACGAACTATTTCAATCCACTCTCCCCGCATGGGGAGAGACGGCCAACGTGGCGGGGGCGTAAGCATGGCCGAGCTATTTCAATCCACTCTCCCCGCATGGGGAGAGACCAAACGTGTCGCTTATCAACTACGATTGCGGGTGATTTCAATCCACTCTCCCCGCATGGGGAGAGACCGACGATGACGTAGTGGATCCGCTTATCCGACTTAATTTCAATCCACTCTCCCCGCATGGGGAGAGACCCGCACTTATCGTCCAGCACCCCCGCCACCGTTCCATTTCAATCCACTCTCCCCGCATGGGGAGAGACAATGAGGACGCTTAAGCCCGGAGATAAGGTCACAATATTTCAATCCACTCTCCCCGCATGGGGAGAGACCGCCTGAGTGGCCATGTTGTAGTTGATGTCCGCATTTCAATCCACTCTCCCCGCATGGGGAGAGACGAGACCATCGACTTCATGATCGACTACTCCAACAAGATTTCAATCCACTCTCCCCGCATGGGGAGAGACCTCTGTGATCCGCTCCCGGTGGGTGACGGTTACATTTCAATCCACTCTCCCCGCATGGGGAGAGACGAGGATGCTCACCCGCCCCCGCGAGGAGGACGGGATTTCAATCCACTCTCCCCGCATGGGGAGAGACCGCGCCGCCGCGCCCAGAAGGAGGCGGCGGAGAATATTTCAATCCACTCTCCCCGCATGGGGAGAGACGAGGGGTACGCCGTCAGCCTGTGCCACGGCTGGATTTCAATCCACTCTCCCCGCATGGGGAGAGACGGGCTTCTGTGCATGCTCGTATATACGGCGCAAGATTTCAATCCACTCTCCCCGCATGGGGAGAGACAGAAGGAGGCGGCTGCGGATGAACCCACTGTTTATTTCAATCCACTCTCCCCGCATGGGGAGAGACGTTCTACAAATTCCTGACAATCCCACCTGCTATAAGATTTCAATCCACTCTCCCCGCATGGGGAGAGACGAATTATCGCGTATAATCCCCCGGGCTACGTGATAATTTCAATCCACTCTCCCCGCATGGGGAGAGACTATGATCGAGGGCGGTAGCGGTGGCGCGGCTTATATTTCAATCCACTCTCCCCGCATGGGGAGAGACATACGGATTCTGTTCCTCCGGCTTCGGTAAAAATATTTCAATCCACTCTCCCCGCATGGGGAGAGACATGTTACAATAAAAACGTCCTCAGGAGGACAATATTTCAATCCACTCTCCCCGCATGGGGAGAGACGGTGGTAACGGTGGAGCTACTAACACTGCTCCGGATTTCAATCCACTCTCCCCGCATGGGGAGAGACGGCCAAAAATATCGTGGACTGGATAGGGAGGGAAATTTCAATCCACTCTCCCCGCATGGGGAGAGACTCCCTCCGCCGTATTCGCCGGGAACAGGGTGGGGATTTCAATCCACTCTCCCCGCATGGGGAGAGACCGGGTCCAGCGCGCTGTCCAGCTCCCCGGCCTTATTTCAATCCACTCTCCCCGCATGGGGAGAGACTACGCCCCCCAGCGGAGCGCAGAAAGACCCCAAAATTTCAATCCACTCTCCCCGCATGGGGAGAGACCAAAACAGAAATGCCGGAAAAGAAAGGAAAACAATTTCAATCCACTCTCCCCGCATGGGGAGAGACATGGAGGCCCACCAGCACGGGGACGGGCCGTTGATATTTCAATCCACTCTCCCCGCATGGGGAGAGACGAACCATCCGGGAATGCTGCGTGGTGGATGGGCAGATTTCAATCCACTCTCCCCGCATGGGGAGAGACCCAACAGATCTGTACGGACATTTTTGTGTTATTATTTCAATCCACTCTCCCCGCATGGGGAGAGACAGGCGGAGGCGCGGGAGCAGCGTTTCCTTCTGCTGATTTCAATCCACTCTCCCCGCATGGGGAGAGACCCCCCACACCGTAAACTGCATTTCCGGCCAAATATATTTCAATCCACTCTCCCCGCATGGGGAGAGACGCTTCATAGGCTTTATTATAATAATAATCCTGAATTTCAATCCACTCTCCCCGCATGGGGAGAGACTGGACGGTGCTTTCCGAGCCTTTTATGTGTTGTGATTTCAATCCACTCTCCCCGCATGGGGAGAGACTTCCCGGTCTTTCCGTGTTTCGGCCAGCTTCCGGCATTTCAATCCACTCTCCCCGCATGGGGAGAGACGATCTGCAACACGGTGCCCAGCGTTTTGCAGAACGAATTTCAATCCACTCTCCCCGCATGGGGAGAGACGCCATCATGCCCATCACGCCGCCCGCGATGGACGATTTCAATCCACTCTCCCCGCATGGGGAGAGACACCGGGAAGAAGCCATGGAGCGGTACCCGTTTTTATTTCAATCCACTCTCCCCGCATGGGGAGAGACAAGTGCGACTATCTGCTCGTCGCCGACGCAGAGGATTTCAATCCACTCTCCCCGCATGGGGAGAGACAAGACCGACAAGGGCTACACGGGAGCGACGAGGTATTTCAATCCACTCTCCCCGCATGGGGAGAGACCCGGCGACCATGAGTTCGTTGA
>ERZ1026772.1434-NODE-1434-length-12891-cov-4.023216_pt1 | contig 12891 bp, 9 predicted proteins | sample MGYA00380124_ERZ1026772 | MGnify/ENA primary metagenome ERZ1026772 (study PRJEB33269, sample SAMEA4719760) | human gut metagenome | biome: human-associated habitat; feature: organic feature; material: feces | place: Cameroon | collected 2013-10 ...
TAGATCGCTCGTCGGCAGCGTCAGATGTGTATAAGAGACAGAAGAGGAACTGGTATTTTGTCTGTGTTCCGTGGGTGTAGTCGTTTGGATACTCAAGGAACATGGCTCGTATCATCGGCTTGCCGCTTACTGCCTCATGGGCTATGGTGTAGGTATAAGGCATGAGCATCGACTTGAGCTTTAGGTAAGAGCGGTTGATGCTTGCGGCTGGCTCACCGAGCACTTCAGGATATTTCGGGTTGGCTCCCCATCCGTCCATGTTTAGTTCCATAGGTGTGAATGTCTTCCACTGGAACTCGCGCACGTTCACTGGCACGTTCTTTCCTCCGAATATGCCGTCTACGTCGGATGTGATATTTGGCTGTCCGGCAAGTCCAGAGCCGATAAAGGTCGGGATATGGAAGCGTATGTATTCCCAGTCGCCACCAGTCTGGTCGCCGCTCCACACTGTTGCGTAACGCTGTGTTCCTGCCCATCCGTCGAGAGTGATGATAAACGGACGTGCATTGGAGCCATAATAAGGCATTATCTGGGCTACGTCTGCCACACCGTTCAGTCCGAACGAGTAGCCATAGCCCACCCATGCTACGTCGGTCTTGAGCACACGCACTCCTGCATCGCGCACCTCTTTCACTATATCGCGCTGAAGCAGAGCCTCAACACCTTCCTTGGGATGCAGGTCGCTCTGTGTCCACAGTCCTATCTCAACACCCTTTGAGCGTGCATAGTCGCCAAACTGGCGCAGGTTCTCTACATTGCCGTCAAGGGTTGGTGTCTGTCCATAACCGGCTCCATAGCCGTCGTTGGGCAGGAACCATCCAAGTGGCATGTCGTTGTTGAGGTAGCGGTCGATGGCTGCACGTGCCGAGAACTGATAGTTGTTCTTCTCGCCATTCAGACTTTCCTTTATGCCGCCATTATCCTTCTGGCTCTCATTATAGCGTTTGCCGTCCTCATAGAGCATGAATCCGTCCTTTGCCTCTTTCCAGTAGTCGCGGTTGTAGGCATTAAGATGTCCTTCGTAGAATCCGAACTTAGGCATAAGCACTGGTTCGCCCGTGAGCTGATAGAAGTCGGCAAGTAGTTGCTCGGGCTTCTGGTCTACCATCACAAAGAGGTCGAGATAGTCGTCGGAGTGTTGCAGACGCACAAGGTCGGGATTCTCCGAGCCAAAGTCGTAGCGTCCTGGGCGGAACGTGTGCCACATCATGCCGTAGCCTGCTGTGCTCCAATAGAAAGGTGTTGGCGAGGCTACTCCTCCGTCTACCCAGTTGTTGGTGTTCTCTATGGCTATGCTCTCGCCACGATGTGAGAAGCGTCCATTCTGCACACCACCTCCATAGAAGTATTCGCCCTCATGCGACTTCAAAGTCACGCTTGTGGCTCCGTTTTCAGTTACCGATGGCGTCAGGTTGTCTACCACAGTCTTGCCTGTGCGCAGGTCTACTATGGTTATGTTACCGTTCTGCTTGTTTATGTTCAGGCTCACAGCAGCTGTTGTCACCTGTATTGTGCCGTCTACATCAATAGGCGAAAGCGCATTGATTGTGCGTCGTGGCGAGTCTACCAATATCTTGGCAGGAGGTGTTGCCACAGGGTCGCGCACAATGCCGCCCTTATCGTCGCGGAACAGTCGCAAGATGTTGTCGCCATAGAAGTCGATGGTGAGTCTATGTCCATTGGCATAGTTCACCTCTATTGTGTGGTTGTTGATTTGCGCTACGTTCTTTACGATGAGACTCTCTGCCGAGGGCATCGTTGCTGTCTGCGCTACAAGTCCCGAACGCAAAGGCAATGCCTCTGCCGAATGCGGCACGCCAGCAAGTGTGGCTACTGCCACCGGCAAGGCGATGGCTACCGAGGCGTGGAGCGCGATGTTTTTCTTTTTGTTCTGTTTCATAGAAAAAATCAAGTAATATTGTTGTTGTCAAATGTTTACGATTGTTTTTAATATATTCTTTTTGACGATGCAAATTTAGATAAAATTTCCGAATTATAAGCCAGTTGGGATAAAAAAACCAAAATGAATGTATCCGACAGAAAAGCTTCGTATCAAGGCATGATACGATCATTTCAAGGCACAATACGGTCGTATCAAGGCATGATACGATCATTTCATAACACGCAACAGTTCTTTATGTGGGTTGAAACATGTAGCCTGTGTTGACGAGGAGAATGAGTTGATGGGAATAGAGAATAGGGAAATCCCTACCTATTAATATGGTTTTAACCTTTATCTAATTGAAATACTTTTCTTAAATTTGCAATCAGAAAACATATTTAATCACTTAACAACGACGATTATGAAACGCATTTACTATTTCATTACACTCCTATTTCTGGCTGCAGCACCAATGACATTCACAAGCTGTGATAATGACGACCCATTTTACTGGGACGACAATTATTGGGGCAACGACTGGAGCGAAGACAATGGCTATGACAAGAACGACAAGACTCCACTTGACGTACAAATGGCACAGGTGCTAAACGGATCATGGACGGGAACTGTGGTGAACGAATACTACGACGAGGACGGAAAACGCGTGAAGACACAATGCGACGTGGACTTCGACTTCACACAATACACTGTCAACTCCAACCAAGGCAGCGGCACGGAAACCGACTATGCACCTCTCTACGACAACTACGGAAAGCCCATATACGACGAGAATGGAAAACAAATGTACGAATCGCAGACTCTGAAGTTCAAATGGAACTTCGACTCACGCTCATACATGCTCTACCTCACCTACGATAGCGGTATGCGCTTTGTCATTGACACCGACCCCAACAAACGTGAGTTCTTCCTTGGCTACGACGAGAAAGAGAAATGGGACTTCTTCGAGGCTGTGATGAACCAAGTGGGAGGCAACGAGCGCGCTACCATCAAATGTGAACGCGTGACTCAAAACCGCTCAGCCAAGAGCAAGGCTGCACAAGCAGGCATGGCTGAAACGCAGCCCAACGCTGCAAAGCTATCCTTTGGAAAAGCCTTTATTGCCAAGCAGGAGGCAGAGAATGTGCCATTTGCACTGCGCAAAAGGTAGTTGTAAAGGGCATAAATCAACAAATAAGCGCGTCTTGATGTTTTTTTAGCATTTAAAATATGTAATATCCGTTGTTTTTGCTAACTTTGCACTTTAAAACATAGAGAACTTGTTTAAAGACATCAATAATAGTAAAAGTTTTATGGCTGGAACAAAAAAAATCAAGACCGCGCTTGTATCTGTATTCCACAAGGACGGTCTCGACGAGCTCCTCAAGAAGCTCAACGCAGAAGGTGTTAAATTCCTTTCCACTGGTGGTACACAGGCTTTCATCGAGTCGCTTGGCTTTGAATGCCAGGCTGTAGAGAGCGTAACCTCATACCCGTCAATCCTTGGCGGACGCGTGAAGACTCTTCACCCACGCATCTTTGGAGGCATTCTCGCACGCCGCGAAAACGAGGGCGACCTTAACCAGATGGCTGAGTATGCCATTCCCGAAATCGACCTCGTGATTGTAGACCTCTACCAATTCGAGCAGACTGTGGCAAGCGGCGCAAGCGATGCCGACATCATCGAGAAGATTGACATAGGCGGCATCTCTCTTATCCGCGCTGGAGCCAAGAACTTCAACGACGTGGTGATTGTGCCAAGCAAGGCTGAATATCCCGTATTGCTCGACATACTCAACAAGAAGGGCGCAGAGACCGACCTCGCCGAGCGCAAGATGTTTGCAGAACGCGCATTCGGAGTGAGCAGCCACTACGACACTGCAATCCACGAGTGGTTTGCTAAATAGAATTAGGATTTAGGAGTTTTTGAGTTTTGAATTATCGGCATAGCCGATTTGGAATTGTTCAATTAGGAATTGAGAATTCACAACTTATAACTAAGAATTCATAACTCATAGCTAAGAATTCACAACTCTGAACTCCCAACTCATAATTCAAAATCGGCAAAGCCGATAATTCAAAACTCATAACTCAAAATTCAAAATTCATTAAATGGGATTTTTTTCTTTCGTACAGGAAATTGCGATGGACCTTGGCACTGCCAACACCATTATCATCAGCGACGACAAGATCGTTGTTGACGAGCCTTCGGTGGTGGCTCTTGACCGTCGCACCGACAAAATGATTGCTGTCGGCTCGAAGGCGAAGATGATGTATGAGAAGACTCACGACAACATCAAAACCATCCGACCACTCCGCGACGGAGTGATTGCCGACTTTACCGCTTGCGAACAAATGATGCGCGGCCTCATCAAAATGGTTCATACCGGAAGCCGCTTCTTCTCACCATCGCTCCGCATGGTTATTGGCGTACCTTCAGGCTCTACCGAGGTTGAGCTTCGTGCCGTGCGCGACAGCGCCGAACATGCCGACGGACGCGATGTATACCTTATCTTCGAGCCAATGGCTGCTGCCATAGGTATCGGTATCGACGTGGAAGCTCCCGAGGGCAACATGATAGTAGACATAGGTGGAGGCTCTACCGAAATCGCTGTCATCTCATTGGGTGGCATAGTGTCGAACAACTCTATCCGCACTGCGGGCGACGACCTCACTGCAGACATTCAGGAATATATGTCGCGCCAGCACAACGTGAAGGTGTCGGAGCGTATGGCTGAGCGTATCAAGATACACGTGGGTTCTGCACTCACCGAACTTGGCGACGAGGCTCCTGAAGACTTCATCGTGCATGGTCCTAACCGTATCACAGCTCTGCCTATGGAGGTGCCTGTATGCTATCAGGAGATTGCCCACTGTCTCGACAAGACTGTGGCAAAGATTGAGAACGCCGTACTCTCGGCTCTCGAAAACACTCCCCCAGAGCTTTATGCCGACATCGTGAAGAACGGTATCTACCTCTCAGGCGGCGGTGCCTTGCTTCGTGGCTTGGACAAGCGCTTGAGCGACAAGATAAACATTCCGTTCCACATTGCCGAAGACCCATTGCACAGCGTGGCAAAGGGCGCAGGCGTGGCTCTTAAGAACATCGACCGTTTCTCATTCCTGATGAGATAATATAAAAGTAAAAAAGTAAAAAAGTAAAGAAGTAAGAAGAGTGCGGCAATAAGTCGCGCTGAACAGTGGCAACAAAAAGCCACCGTCTTTACTTTTTTACTTTTTTGCTCTTTTACTTTTTTAGTTTTACAATAATGCGCAACCTATTAGATTTTCTCGCCCGCCACAACCACTGGTTTGTATTCGTACTGCTCGAAGTGATAAGCTTCGTGCTGCTGTTCCACTACAACAGCTATCAGGGCAGTGTTTGGTTTTCATCGGCAAACGCCGTGAGCGGCAAGGTATATGAATGGAATTCTGCCGTGGGACAGTTCTTCTCGCTTACCGAGGTAAACCGACAACTCACCGAGCGCAACCTCTATCTTGAACGCGAGGTGGCTCAGCTCACCGAACAGATAGAGCGCACCACAAAAGACTCCACTCTCGTTGAGCGCATGCAGCAAGACGTGATGAAAGGCTTTGAGACAATACCGGCAAAGGTGGTAAGCTCGTCGCTTGACAAAGCCAACAACTTCATAACTATCAACAAAGGTACCGCCGACGGAGTGAAGAAAGACATGGGCGTAGTGAGCGGAACGGGAGTTGTGGGCATAGTTTATCTCACAAGCGACCACTACTCGGTGGTAATACCCGTGCTCAGCCAACAGTCGAACATCAGCTGCTCCATAAAGGGCAGAGGCTACTTCGGCTACCTGCACTGGACAGGCGGCTCACCCGAATATGCCTACATCGACGACATTCCACGACATGCACACTTCAAGCTCGGCGACTACATTATCACCTCAGGCTACTCATCAGTGTTTCCAGCAGGCATCATTGTAGGACGCATAAAGCATGTCTACAACTCGGAGAACGGCATGTCCTACCGACTTAAGGTGACACTGTCGACCGACTTCGCACGACTCCGCGACGTGTGCGTTATCAATGACCGTGAGATGGACAAGAAACTTGAGATATTGCGTGCCGCAGAAGACTCGCTCAAGGCACGCGAATAACAAAATCCACATACACACATGAATTTGAACATCATCAGAAACTTCGTTTTCTTCATCATACTGCTCATAGTGCAGGTGCTTGTGCTCAACCATATCCGACTGTTCGGATGTGCCACACCTCTGCTATACACCTATTTTGTGCTGCCTATGCAGCGCAACCAGGCTAAATGGGCAACACTCGTTTGGTGCTTCGCACTCGGACTGGCTGTAGACACATTCTCCAACACACCGGGGGTGGCTGCTGCCACAATGACACTTGCAGCTCTTTTGCAGCCTTATCTGCTCGAACTTTTTGTGCCACGCGACAGTGCCGACGACCTGACACCTTCGTTTCGCACACTTGGTGTGTCGAAATTCGTGAGCTACACCATTATCCTTGTGCTTATATGCTGCATGGCGTTCTTCACCATCGAGGCGTTCAACCTCTACAACTGGATGCAATGGGCAAGCAGTATTGTTGGCAGCACGATATTGACAGTGATACTCATATTGGTAATTGAAAACGTAAGAGACAGAAAATGAGTAAATTCAACCTCGAAAATCGTCGCTTTGTGCTTAGCGGAGTGGCGGTGGCTATTGTCACCGTCTACATCATACGCCTATTCACTCTGCAACTCATGAGCGACGACTACAAGAAGAATGCCGACTCCAACGCTTTTCTCAAGAAGATAGAGTTTCCGTCGCGCGGTGCCATCTACGACCGCAACGGTAGACTGATGGTGTACAACCAACCTGCCTACGACATCATGGTGGTGATGAACGAGGCAAAAGGACGCATCGACACCACAGAGTTCTGCCAGGCTCTCGGCATAACCAAGGAGTTCTTCATAAAGCGAATGGACGACATAAAGGACTACTCCAAGAACCCAGGCTACTCGCGGTTCACACAACAGCTGTTCATGAGCCAACTAAGCAACGAGGAATTCTCGGTGTTCCAAGAGAAGATGTTCCGATTCCCAGGCTTTTATGTGCAGCGTCGAAGCATACGCCAATACCAGACGGGCGTTGCAGCACATGTGCTCGGAGATGTGGCTGAAGTGTCGCCTGCAGATATCGAGGACGACAACTACTATCAGCCGGGCGACTATATAGGCAAACTCGGTGTGGAGAAGAGCTACGAGAAGGAGTTGAGGGGCGAGAAAGGAGTGCAGATACTTCTGCGCGACGCACGCGGACGTATACAAGGCAAATACAAGAACGGCGAATACGACCGACGACCAGTGGCTGGCAAAGACCTTACTCTGGGCATAGACGAGAAACTGCAAGCTCTCGGCGAAAGACTCATGGAGGGAAAGATAGGCTCCATAGTGGCTCTCGACCCTCAGACGGGCGAAATACTTGCAATGGTGTCAGCACCAAGCTACGACCCACGCATTATGGTGGGACGCTCACGATCCAAAAACCACAAGCTGCTGTCGAAGGACGCTTGGAAACCATTGCTCAACCGCTCCATCATGGGTATGTATCCTCCGGGCTCTACATTCAAGACCTCGCAGGCTCTGACCTATATGACAGAGGGCATAATAACGCCAAGCACGGCATTTCCTTGCCACCGCGGTTTCTACTGCCGCGGATTGCACGTGGGTTGCCACTCTCATGCAGCACCCATCGCTCTTATAGACGCCATAAGCACATCATGCAATGCCTACTTCTGTTGGGGACTATACTACATGATGGGCAACCGTGCGAAATACAAGAATCCTTACGATGCCATGAACGTATGGCGCGACTATATGGTGAGCATGGGATTTGGCTATAAACTCGGCATCGACTTGCCGGGCGAGAAACGCGGAATGATTCCTAACGCCGACTACTATGACCGCAACTACAGAGGCTCGTGGAACGGACTCACCATCATATCCATCTCCATAGGACAGGGCGAGGTGACACTCACTCCATTGCAGATAGCCAACCTTGGAGCAACCATTGCCAACCGTGGCTATTACTATGTGCCTCACGTAGTGCGTAAGGTGGAAGGCGAACCGCTCGACACTCTCTACCGCAACCGCCACTACACAAAGGCTTCGCGACGTGCCTACGACTATGTGGTGGCAGGTATGCGCTCGTCGGCCTTGAAGGGTACGTGCAAGATGCTGTCGCGACTGCCTTTCGAGGCATGTGGCAAGACAGGTACTGCACAGAACCATGGACGCGACCACTCTGTGTTCATGGGCTTTGCACCAATGAACAATCCTAAGATTGCCATTGCCGTATACGTGGAGAACGGAGGATGGGGTGCCGACTTCGGTGTGCCTATAGGCGGACTGATGATGGAGCAATATCTCACCGGAAAGCTGTCACCTTCTGCCGAGGCACAAGCTGCCGCAATGCAGAAACGACGCATTGGCTATGGTCCACGATTCCCGGGACAGGAGAAGGCGGAAGCTGCAAAGAAGAAGGCAGAAGCCAAGAAAAAGGCTAAGGAGACTGCCGAGAAAGACAGCAAGGATAACAATGTGCCCGAGGCAATAGCAAAACCATCGGAGGGAAATGCCGTAGCACCATAATTCTCAATTCTTAATTTTCAATTCTTAATTGTAATTGTCATGCCAAACAAACCTCAAAGCATTTGGTCGCAAGTCGACTGGATAACAATAGGCATATACATAGCCCTGATGATATTCGGATGGATAAGCATCTGCGGAGCCAGCTACACCTACGGTGAGAACGACATCTTCAGTCTTGGCACACGTTCGGGAATGCAGATTGTGTGGATAGGCACAAGTATATGCCTGGGATTTGTCATACTGATGATGGACACGCGGTTTTTCGACACGTTCTCATATATTATATATGGTATATTGCTGCTACTGCTGTTTGCCACCATCTTCAATCCACACGACATCAAAGGCTCACACTCGTGGCTCGTCATAGGTCCGTTGCGACTGCAGCCTGCCGAGTTCGGAAAGTTTGCCACAGCACTCGCTTTGGCTAAACTCATGAGCGCATACGGCTACAACATACATAGGTGGAAGGATTTTGCCGCTGCCATGGCAGTGATATTCATCCCTATGCTTTGCATCGTAGGACAGCGAGAAACGGGTTCTGCCCTTGTCTACCTCACCTTCTTCCTTGTGCTCTACCGCGAGGGAATGCCGGGCAGCATACTGTTTACGGGTGTTGCAATGGTGGTGTATTTCGTAGTGGGCATAAAATACGAGGGTGTCATGCTGATGGCCACACCTACATCGGTGGGCAAGTTTGTGGTGCTGCTATTAGTGCAGATATTCACGGCAGGCATGGTTAAGGTGTATTGCGAGGAACAACGCATGACCAAGATAATACTGGGCTACAGCTTAGGCATCACTGCGTTGGCAATGCTCTTCTCGGTGTACGTGATACCGTTCGACGTCACATGGGTGCAACTCGCAGTATGTGTAGCAATGTTCGTGTATCTGCTACTCTATGCTCTACGCACACGATTCACCCATTCGTTCATGATTCTCGCCTTTGCCGTTGGCTCGGTGGTGTTCTTCTATTCTGCCGACTATGTGCTCAACAACGTCATGGAGCCTCATCAGCGAGTGCGCATCAACGTGTTGCTCGGTCTCGACGAAGACCTTGCCGGAGCGGGCTACAATGTTCACCAGAGCGAGATAGCCATAGGCTCGGGAGGACTAAAGGGTAAGGGATTTCTCAACGGCACACAGACAAAGCTGAAGTTTGTGCCAGAGCAAGACACCGACTTCATATTCTGCACTGTAGGCGAGGAGGAAGGATTTGTAGGTTCTGCCAGCGTATTGCTGCTCTTCCTTGCGCTTATACTGCGACTCATGAAACTTGCCGAGCGGCAACCATTCACGTTTGGGCGAGTCTACGGCTACTGTGTGGCATCGGTCTTCCTCTTCCATGTGTTCATCAATGTGGGAATGGTGCTTGGACTAACGCCCGTTATCGGCATTCCGCTGCCATTCTTCAGTTACGGTGGCTCATCGTTGTGGGGTTTCACTATTCTTATGTTTATATTCCTTAGACTTGATGCAGGACGCAATTTGGCTCAAGCATAAGATACAAGAACAAAAAAAGATATTTTCGAATGCCTATTCAGTTTGCATTCGAAAATATCTTTTTTTTGTATTAATAAAGCAACTTAATCAATCACCGATTAAGCATTCAGATTGGCAAGATAACGCTCTGCCTCAAGGGCAGCCTTGCAACCAGAACCTGCTGCAACGATAGCCTGACGATAGACTGGGTCGGCACAGTCGCCAGCAGCGAACACACCCTCAACATTAGTGCGGGGTGAAGAGCCTATGGTCTTGATATAGCCAGTGTCGTCGCAATCGACAAACGGACGGAACACATCAGTGTTAGGCTTATGACCAATAGCGAGGAAGAAGCCATCGATAGGCAAGTCGTAGTGTTGCTCGTCGGCCTCGCCCTTGCGCTTAACGAGATGAGCACCCTCCACACCATCGTCACCATAGAGTCCCTCGGTGTTATGCTCGTAGAGTACCTCAATCTTCTCGTTGTCCTCAACACGCTTTTTCATCACGTCGCTTGCACGAAGGAAAGGCTTGCGCACAATCATATACACCTTCTTGCAAAGGCCTGCAAGGTAAAGAGCTTCCTCGCAAGCAGTGTCGCCACCGCCTACAACAGCTACTGTGCGCTTGCGATAGAAGAAACCATCGCATGTGGCACATGCGCTCACGCCCTGACCATTGTACTTCTTCTCGTCATCCAAGCCAAGATACTTAGCACTTGCACCAGTGGCTATGATTACAGAGTCAGCCTCTATTTCCTTGCCAGTGTCTGTAGTAAGCACATAGGGGTTGCTTGAGAAGTCAACCTTGGCAATGCTTCCCTCGCGTATGTCGGCACCAAAACGCTCTGCCTGCTTGCGCAAGTCCATCATCATCTGATTGCCGTCAACTCCCTCAGGATAGCCAGGAAAATTCTCAACCACTGTGGTCTGTGTGAGCTGTCCGCCCGTCTGAATGCCACAGTACTCTACCGGAGCGAGGTTGGCTCGTCCGGCATATATTGCAGCCGTATAGCCAGCAGGACCGCTGCCGACGATAAGGCATTTCACATGTTCTCTCTGTTCCATTGTTATGTAGTTTATGTATGTTAAGTAAGCGTGGGGGTCTAATTACAGCAATTCCTCAATCTGCTTGGCAATGTTCTCGATGTCTTCTGTAGGCTCGAAGCGTGCCACCACCTGACCGCGCTTGTTGGTGAGGAATTTGGTGAAGTTCCACTTAATGTCGCTTGTCTCCTTATAGTCGGGAGTCTCCTTGGCGAGAATTTCCTCAAGCACTGGTGTGAGCTTATGTTCTGGGTTGAATCCGGCAAATGTCTTCTGCTCCTTAAGGAACTTGTAGAGAGCATCGGCATCGTCGCCATTCACCTTCAGCTTCTTGAAACGCGGAAACTCTGTGCCATAGTTAAGCTTGCAGAACTGGTGAATAGACTCATCAGTGCCAGGTGCCTGTGCTCCAAACTGGTTGCAAGGAAAGTCGAGTACCTCGAAACCCTGTGCGTGGTATTTCTCATAGAGCTTCTCCAGCTCCTCATACTGTGGTGTAAATCCGCACTTTGTAGCGGTGTTGACAATGAGCAGCACTTCGTTGGCATACTCCTTAAGAGACACTTCCTTACCCTTTCTGTCCTTTACAGAATAATCGTATACAGTTCTCATTTTCTTTTTCTGTGTTTTATATGTGTTCTAATTACTTCTTACCTTATAATATAAGGTACAAAATTAGATAAAAATAATGAGAAACAAGAACACTGCAAGAAAAAAATCTTGGTTAGCTATAGCAGCAGAGCCGTGTCATAGACACACGGCTCCCTCCTGCTTCTTTCCATCCATCATTATCTTCAGTGGCTTGGCAAACCTCACCACACGCACATGTTCTGTCTCCTCTACCGCTTCCATGCCATCAAGCAGGTCCTTGCGGAAGAGTCCTTGGCCACGGTTGGCATCCACAGTGAAATAGCCCACTCCAAATGAAGTGAGGTTCTGGAAGAAGTGGGTGCCTTGACTCGGGTCTACACGATAGTTCTTCAGAGTAACCTCCACAATGACACGGGCAGCCGAAATGTGCGGCCACTTAACTGGTATGCCAAGCCAAGGGTCGCTCGAGCCCCAACGTCCTGGACCAACAAGAACATAGTTGGTACCACGGTCGAGATACTCGCGGTTTATCTTTTCGATCTCTCGTGCTATAGTAGGATTGTTGGAGGCAGTGAACGAATCGTCGGTCTTGACATACACCACGTCGGTGACATCCTCGGTTACTCCATGACCCAAAGAGTTGTGAGAGCGCACTACACAATTGGCATCGGGCACTGCTGCCACATCCTCGTCGAGCATCTGCTTGGAATCGACAATGGGGCGTATCTGCAAGAGATACAAACTGCCCGTGCGGTCCTCATTAAGATTGCAGGCAAACTCTATCTCCACTGGGCGACGCATCGACTCGGCACCATACTTCATCGACATCTGCAACAGTTCGGGCAACGGGAACACTCCATGCTGCAGCACTGAGGCAAAGGTTATCACCTTGCGTCCACCATCGTATATACCGTCGCGTATCACCTGGTCGTAGGGGTCGTAAGTAGAAGCTATGTAGTTGAGCGAGTGATCGCGCTCAGCCTCCTTCACCTTAAGGTTCAGAATGTTGAACCCATCGTCCACCTTGAAGTCATTGCCCACATGCCTTGTATCGAGAGCATAGAAGCGGGTCTGAGTCTCGCGCAGAGCCGTGTCAAGCTCGCTTGTCTGCAACACCTGATGTGGATGATAAGGCGACACACGAAGGGTCTGCCCTCCGTCTACGATATACTTGCCAAGTCCGAGGGCAAGCGATGCTATGCCGTCTTCAGCACGCTCGTCGCCTATGGGATAATAGTTGAGCGAGCGCAACACTCCCG
>ERZ1026772.1435-NODE-1435-length-12877-cov-5.104118_pt1 | contig 12877 bp, 12 predicted proteins | sample MGYA00380124_ERZ1026772 | MGnify/ENA primary metagenome ERZ1026772 (study PRJEB33269, sample SAMEA4719760) | human gut metagenome | biome: human-associated habitat; feature: organic feature; material: feces | place: Cameroon | collected 2013-10 ...
GCCGGATATATCTGCCTGCATTACCTCAAGCAGCTGTAAGATTTTTTCTTCGTTGGTCGCGGTCACATTCTCGCCCCCAATCATATTGCAACAAGCATAGCACAAAGAACGTCGGATTGCAAGGGCAAACAAGCACAAAAACTCCCGCCGGGGTGTGCGCTCCGGCGGGATGGTGCGGGTTACTTTGCAAGCTCTGCCGCGGTCTTGGCCGCGACGGTCGCGTTATTGAGGACGAGCTTGATGTTGCTCTCGAGGCTGTCGCCGCCGGTCAGCTCGACCACGCGGGCGAGCAGGAAGGGCGTGGTCTCCTTGCCGTGGACATGCTGTTCCTTCGCCTCGGCAAGCGCCTGCTCGATGGCCTTGTCGATGACTTCCTTGTCCATTGCGTACTGCTCAGGGATGGGGTTGGTGACGAGCATGCCGCCCTTGTAGTTGAGCTCGCGCTGGGCGCGGAACATCGCGGCAAGCTCCTCAGGGGAGTCAACGCGGTAGTCGACACCGAAGCCGCTCTTGCGGGTGTAGAAGGCGGGAAGCTCATCCGTGCCGTAGCCGATGACGGGGACGCCCTTGGTCTCAAGATATTCAAGGGTCAGGCCGAGATCGAGGATGGATTTTGCACCGGCGCAGACGACCATGACGGGGGTCTGGGCGAGCTCCTCAAGGTCTGCGGAGATGTCCATGGTGACCTCAGCGCCGCGGTGAACGCCGCCGATGCCGCCGGTGGCAAAAACATTGATGCCCGCCATGTGGGCGATTATCATGGTGGTGGTGACGGTGGTAGCGCCGTCCGCTCCGCGCGCGACGAGCGCGGGCAGATCGCGGCGGCTGGCCTTGGCGACGCCGCGGCCGGTCTTGCCGAGATACTCGATCTCCTCATGGCTCAGACCAGCCTTGAGGCGGCCGCCGATGACGGCGATGGTTGCAGGGACTGCGCCGTTATCACGGATGGTCTGCTCGACGAGAAGCGCGGTCTCGACATTCTTGGGATAGGGCATGCCGTGGGAGATGATGGTGCTCTCAAGAGCGACGACGGGGCGGCCTTCATCGAGCGCGGCCTTGACTTCGGGGGAAATGTCCAGATACTGGTTCATAATTCTGCTCCTTTGCTGATTTTTATAAAAAAGCTGAGCTGCCGTAATTGCTTTTATACGGCTCACAGACGGTAGTGTACCTATGTCGTGAAATCATATCATAGCAGAAAAACTGGAGAAATGCAATACCTCTGCCGCACACAGTACGGCAGAGGTATAAGGAAAGGCTTATTTGGATTTTATGTACGGTTTTCCGTTTGCAGCCGGGACGCGGGACTTGCCGACGAAGAGAATAAGGACGATGACCGTGACCACATAGGGGATCATGGAGATCAGGTGCATGTTCACGGACGACGAGCCGCCGAGAACGACCTTGAGCCCGGAGCAGAAGCCGAAGAGCAGACAGCCGTACAGCGCGCCGTTCGGGCGGAACTTGCCGAAAATGACTGCTGCGATGGCGATGAAGCCCTGGCCGACGATGGAAATGGGACGGAACTGGTTAGAGGTAGTCATAGTGACGCAGGCGCCGCCGAGACCGGCAAGGAAACCGGACAGGCACACGCACAGGAAGCGCACGCCGATAACATTGATGCCCAGCGTTTCACAGGCCTGGGGATGCTCGCCGCAGGCGCGCAGGCGCAGACCGAAGCGCGTCTTGTAGAAAATGAACCAGACGAGTATCGCGACGATGAAGACAAGATAGGTCGTGGAATAGGTCGCGAAAACATTGTCCAGAAAGCGGCCGAAAACGGTGCCCGTATCGAAAACGCCGCTGAAAAGCTTGGGGATCTTCTGCGTGGGAGTCAAAGGAATGGTGTCGGTAGAGTTGAAAAGAACTTTGGCGATCATAATAACGATGCCGGGGCCGAGCAGGTTGATGGCCGAGCCCGCAATAGTCTGATCCGCACCGAGGTTGACTGTTGCGTAAGCGTGCAGCGCGCCGAAGAGCATACCCGCAAGACCGCCGCAGATGAAGCCTATCCACGGATTGCCTGTGAAGTAGGCCACGACAGTGCCGGTGAAAGCACCGGCGGTCATCATGCCCTCAATACCGATGTTGACAACGCCGGAGACCTCGGAGAAGCAGGAGCCGAGAGCGGCATAGAGCAGGGGAGTCGCATACACAAGGGTAGCATAGAGGATTATACCCAGTTCATTGATAATTCCGGTCATGCTTTCTGCTCCTCCTTGTCATCGGTTTTGCCGCCGGAGACTTCTCTTACCGGCTTTTTCAGATTCTTGAAGTATGTGAAAATAACGGAGATCGCGATGAAATAGACGACTGTGCCGACGATGACATTGACTAACTGAGTCGGTGCGCCGACAAGGTTGAGCTTGCTGCCGCCGTAGGTGAGTGCAGCATAGAACAGACCCGCAAGGAATACGCCGAAGGGATTGGAGCAGCCCATCAGCGCAACGACGATACCGGCAAAACCAAAGCCCTCCTGACTGGAGAAAATGCTTATGCGGTTGCCCATGCCCATGAGCTGCAGCGCCCCGCCGAGGCCGGCTATTGCGCCGGAGATACCGATGGCGGTGAGGATGGAGCGGTTCACATTGATGCCAGCATACTCCGCGGAGAAGCGATTATATCCGACTGCCTTGAGACGGTAGCCGAGAGTGGTCTTGTCGATCACGAGCCAGACGGCAATGGTGAATACGATAACAACGAGGATACCCCAGTTTGCTGTCGGGCAGAGTCCGGCATCCTTTATAAAGGCTTTGGACAGCAGGGTGCTGGCATTCTCGGAGATGTTCTTTGTGGCTTCGGCAGTACCGTCGGAATGGATGGCGGGAATACCGGCGATGAAGTTTGAGATATAGAAGGCGATCCAGTTGAACATTATCATGGAAAGGACTTCGTTTATGCCCCACTTCGTTTTAAGGAAGGCGACGATCAGCCCCCAGAGCATGCCGGCGAGCATTGCGGCGATAAAGCACAGCGGGATGAGCACTCCCTTCGGGAGCGAGCCGAAGAGGATGCCGACGACGGCGGCGGACATGGAGCCGACGACGAACTGCCCCTCGGCGCCAATATTGAACACGCCTGTCTTGAAGGAGAAGGCGACGGACAGTCCGGTCATTATATACGGGATAGAGTAGACAATGACATAAGAGAAGCCCTTTATGCCCGTGATGCTTGTCAGCAGACGCTGGTAGGTAACGCCGACGTCCAGTCCCATTACCACGAGGAATATCGCGCCGACAACGAAGGCAAGAATGATCGACAGGATTATATGGATGATCTTGTTATCGGATATGTAAGTAAAAAAGCTCTTTTTATTATCCATGTTTCTTACCTCCTGCCATCATCAGACCAAGCTCATTCGCGTCGGCCTGATCGCCGGGTATGGAGCTGACGATCTTGCCGCCGAATATGACATCGATCGTATCGGACAGGCTCATGATCTCGTCAAGCTCAAATGAGACAAGCAGCACAGCCTTGCCTTTGTTGCGCTGGGCAACGATGTGCTTGTGCACATATTCTATCGCGCCGACGTCAAGGCCGCGAGTCGGGTTCACAGCGATGAGCAGATCCTTGTCATTCTGCACTTCGCGCGCGATAATGACCTTCTGCTGGTTGCCGCCCGACAGAGTGCCTGCCGGACGCTTTTCGCTGCCGCGCGGGCGGATGTCGTAGGTGTCTATGGATTTTGAAGCATAGTCGGTTATCGCGTCACGCTTGAGAATGCCCTCATGTGAAAAAGGCTCGTCCCCGTGGTTCTGAAGAATGAGGTTGTCCTCGACGGAGAAATCGAGCACAAGACCGTGCTTCTGCCGGTCCGCGGGAATACTGGATACGCCGTGCTCAAAACCAAAGCGGGGCGGTTTGTTGAACACATCCGTGCCGTTGACGAGGACCTGACCGGAGGTGCCTTTGCGCAGTCCCGTAAGGACCTCGACAAGCTCCGTCTGACCGTTGCCGTCGATACCGGCGATGCCGACGATCTCACCGGCGCGCACCTGAAGGTCGATGCCCTTGAGGATCTCTACGCCGCGATAGTCGAGACAGTGCAGATCCCTGACATCCAGAACCACATCGCCGGGAGTTTTTGCGGGCTTATCAACATTAAAGCTGACATTGCGCCCGACCATCATGCTGGCAAGCTCGCTCTCGGTCACAGTGTCCACATCCACGGTGGCGATGTACTTGCCGAGACGGATGATAGTGCAGAAGTCCGCGGACTCCTTAATTTCCTTGAGCTTGTGCGTAATGAGAATGATGCTCTTTCCGTCGCGGGTGAGGTTATGCATGATGTCGATAAGCTCGACTATCTCCTGCGGAGTGAGCGAGGAGGTGGGCTCATCAAGAATGAGTATATCCGCGCCGCGGTAGAGAGCCTTGAGGATCTCGACGCGCTGTTGCATACCGACGGAGATATCTTCTATCTTCGCGTCGGGGTCGATAGAAAGGCCGTAGCGTTCGGAGATCTCAACGACATTGCGGCGCGCGGCTTCCATATCGAGAGCCGCCCCCTTTTTCGGTTCGGAGCCGAGGACGATATTCTCCGTGACGGTAAAGGGCTGGACGAGCATGAAGTGCTGATGCACCATGCCGATGCCGGCATCGATAGCGTCGCGCGGAGAATTCATCTCGATTTTCTTGCCGTTTACGAGAATGTCGCCCGAGGTGGGCTTGAACATACCGTAAAGCTGGTTCATCAGCGTTGACTTGCCAGCGCCGTTTTCACCGAGTATCGCGTGGATCTCACCTTTGTGGACAGTCAGATTTATCCCGTCGTTCGCGACAAAATCACCGAAGCACTTGACGATGTTGCGCATTTCTATCACGGGCGTATTCATGTCCACATGTTCTTTTGACAAACAGACCGCCTCCCATAGTTGGTTTTATGTACTGCCCGGTGCGGGCGTGGTTTGTGGAGTCACTTGAGCAGATTGAAGAACGCATCGACCGCAGCCGCGTGCTTGCCGAGGCAGACGAGATGATGGTTGTTTATAGGCTCGGTAAGGAAATAGGAAAAGTCGTCAAGATAGATCCTGACCTGGGTGCGGCACAGCATTTCACTGTACGGGGAGGCGGTCAGATGCCCCTCCTTGACAAAGTAGCGGGAGAGATCGCCCTCGCACTTGAAGACGGTGCAGTCGCCATCGGCAAAGGTGCCCTGTACGGCGACGCCGATGCCGGACTCAAAATGCGTGTTGAGACAGAACTCTTTAAGCATGGTGACGGGAATGGTGCAGTGGGCGAAGGTGCCGTAGCCCTCCTTGGTGTACAGACGGCTCGGGTTGCAGAGGAAAGCAGGCTCTCCGGTGACGGCGCGGAGCACGACCATGGAGACCAGAGCGGGGATATCACCCTCGCAGCCGCCGCAGATGCCCTTGGCGTTCAGAATGGCAAGGGCGAGGCAGCCTGTCGTGCGGACGGTGTCCAGCAGATCGAAGCAGCGGACGGTGACGCCGCAAAGCTCATATTTATCGACAAGGCGGCGGACTGCGCCGTAAACATAAAGCGCCTTCTCGACCTCGGCACGGTCATAGCCCTTGGAAAGGAACAGCTCGGTCTGCTCGTTGGGAACATACTCGTTCTTTGCAATCTCGTCAAAAAGCTCGCTCATGGGGATGGAGACGAAGCCCATGCCAAGCTTTTCCATAAGCGCCGTTTCGGAGCTGCTGCTTGCAATAAGCCAATCGGAGGGCGTGCCGATGATGCCTATCCTTTTGCCGCGCAGCTTTGCCTTTGCGCTGTGGGCGAGCTTGAGCGCGCGTATCTTCTCGGTTATCTCGCTGATGTCGCCGTGGAGGATCTCGCCGTTGCCGCCGTGCTTGCGCAGAAAGCTGAGGATCTCCATGGATGCGGCAAGTGAATTGCTCTCGCCGCTGGTCAGAATATAGCAGGGGCGTGCCTTGAGCTGCTCAAACACCTCAAGGAAGAAGCCCTCGCTGCCGCCGGAGGCAACATAAAGCAGGGCAAAGTCATCGCTGAGGTATTGCTCGAGAGAGACGCTGCGCAGTTCCTCACCGAGGGCGGAGGACACGGACTCAATGAAGCTGTTGATGTGACCTTCGGTGATCTGAGACAAGGGACTTTTGATCTGATAAAAATCTACCATAGTTTTCTCCTCACTGTTCTTAATAATGTATTTACCGGTAAGCGACCGAATACCCGAAAAATAAACCTATGTACCAGTATAACATGATTCTGCGTTTATTTCTACATCTATTTGATATATTATACAAAAAAGTGCCGCCGACAGAAGCCGACGGCACTTTTTTAAATTGCGAAAGGTAAATTATGCGGCCAGAGTGAACTCGGGGCACTCCTCAACGGTGGTGGGAACGGTCTTCTCACCGGCGATGATAGCAGCCTTTGCAGCCTCGACGACCTCAAGAACCTCTGCGGGGATGTGGTCACGGGTGGGAGCAAGGTCAACGCCGCCGTTGGACAGGTCGTACATATGGATACCAGCGGTGAAGCTGCCGTCCTTAACTGCCTTGGAGATATCCTGAGAAGCAGTGTCGACGCGCTTCATAGCGGAAGTGATGACGGCGTCGGGAGCGAGGATGGACTGGTCGGTGTCAACGCCGATGGCCCAGATGCCCTCTTCGGCGCAGGTGTTGATGACGCCGATGCCGGTGCCGCCGGCAGCGTGGTAAATAACGTCAGCGCCGTTGGTGATCATGTCCTTAGCAGCGGTGGAGCCGCCGGCGATGTCACCGAAGTTGTTGGCGTTGTACTGGAGAACGGTTGCATCGGGGCAAGCCTCGAGGACGCCGGCGATGTAGCCGATGCCGAAGAGGTTCATGGAGTCAGAGACCATGCCCTGAACATAACCGACGGTCTTGCTCTCGGTGACGGAGCCGGCAACGAGACCAACGAGGTAGGAAGCTTCCTGCTGAGCAAACATCAGGCAAGCGACGTTGGGCAGGTCGATGCTGGAGTCATCAATGATGGCGAAGAGCTGGTCGGGGTTAGCCTCGGCAGCCTCGCGGGTAGCATCAGCCAGCATGTAGCCGACGCAGATGATGAGGTCATAGCCTTCGTCGATGAAGGTGTTGATGTTGGTCTGGTAGTCAGCGTCGGTCTTGCTCTCAAGGTAGTTGACCTCGAAAGAAGAATCCTCAGCTGCGAGGGCCTGAAGGCCTTCCCAAGAGGTCTGGTTAAAGGACTTGTCGTTTACGCCGCCGACGTCGGTGACCATACCGATCTTGACGGTGGTAGCCTCTGCGGCAGGAGCCTCTGCGGCAGGAGCCTCGGTTGCGGGCTCGGCAGCGGGAACTTCGGTAGCTGCGGGAGCAGCGGATTCACCGCAGGCAGCCAGAGCAAAGACCATGCACAGAGCAAGAACCAGTGCGAGAATCTTTTTCATGATTTTTCCTCCATTAAAATTTGATTGACAACTTATGTAATTGTCATCCATACACTCGGCAGTATAACACAAACCGGTGCAACAAATCAAGGATTATAATGATAAAATTGCTAAATAATTGTTAACGATGGCCTTTTAGGAACTTTTTAGAGCTGCGCCATCTTGACGGCGGTGTCAAGGGCGATCTCCATCATCTGGGTGAAGGAGCTCTGGCGCTGCTCGGAGGAGAGAGCCTCGGCGCGGTAGATATGGTCGGAGATCGTGCAGATGCACAGCGCACGCTTGTGGGCGTAGGCGGCGTTGGCGTAGAGCCCGGCGGCCTCCATCTCGACGGCGAGAGCGCCCATGCGCCGCCAGCAGTCAGCATTGTTCGTGCCCTCGGCGGCATAGAAGGTGTCGTTCGAGACGATGTTGCCGACCTTGATATCAACTCCGTGCTCGTGCGCGGCCTCGACGGCCTTGCTCAGAAGAGTATAGTCCGCGATGGGGGCGAAGGTGCCGGGGCAGTTGAACTGGTTTATATAGTTGGAGTTGGTGCATGCGCCCTGCGCGGCGACGATGTCCATGACCTTTATATCGTCCTGCAGAGCGCCGGCGGAGCCGATGCGGATGATGTTGTCGACATCATAGAAATTGAACAGCTCCCAGCTGTAGATACCGATGGCGGGGATGCCCATGCCGGAGGCCATGACCGTGACGGGGACGCCCTTCCATGTGCCGGTGTGCCCCTGCACACCGCGGACATTATTGACGAGCACGGGATCGGTAAGGAAGGTATCGGCGATGAACTTCGCGCGCAGCGGATCGCCGGGCATGAGGACGGTCTTTGCGATCTGGCCTTTTTCGGACGCGATATGCGGGGTGGGAACAGACATAATATTACCTCCGTTAGAAAATCTCGTTTTGGCTTTGACACAATTATACAGTAAAAAATGCAAAAGTCAAATTGAAACGCGGAAAGATATATGCTATTATAAAGCAGATAAAGAAATACGGGGAGGGCTATGCCTGTGGATAAGGTTATGGTCATCGGTATCGCCGGGGGCACAGGAAGCGGAAAGACCACGATAACGAAGAAGCTGATCCAGCATTTCGGTGAGGATGTATCCGTCATCCATCACGACAACTACTACAAGGAGCACCATGACATGAGCTATGAGGAGCGCTCAAAGCTCAATTACGACCATCCGGATTCCTTCGACACGGATATGCTCGTCGAAGCGGTGAAGGAGCTCAAGCGCGGGCACAGCGTGGTCTGCCCGGTATATGACTACACGGTGCATGACCGCTCGGACAAGACCGTGACCGTGAACCCGGCGAAGGTCGTGATCGTCGAGGGCATACTCATTTTCTCCTGCAAGGAGCTGTGCCGGCAGATGGACATAAAGATATACGTCGACACCGACGCCGACGTGCGCATACTCAGGAGGATCATGCGCGATGTGCGCGACAGGGGACGCAGCCTTGACAGCGTCGTGAACCAGTATCTGAGCACGGTAAAGCCGATGCACGAGCAGTTTGTTGAGCCGAGCAAGCGCAACGCGGACATCATCATCCCCGAGGGCGGGCACAACCTTGTCGCGATGGAAATGGTGATGGAGCGCGTCAGGGCGCATCTTCAGCGCGCCTGATAAAACACAAAACGGAGAAAATAATGGCAAAGCTGTATTTCAAATTCGGGGCGATGGGCTCGTCAAAGTCGGCTCAGGCGCTCATAACGAAGTTCAATTATGAAGAGCTCGGCATGTCGGTATGGCTCATAAAGCCGAGCATCGACACGCGCGACGGGGCGGACATAGTCCGCAGCCGCATAGGGCTTGAGGCCCACGCGCAGATAATCACGCCGGAGCAGGACATTACCGAGGAGTACCACAAGGCGGGGAAACACGACGTGATAATTGCCGACGAGGCGCAGTTCCTCACCCCCGCGCAGATAGAGCAGCTGCGCGACCTTGTGGACGACGAGGATCTGCCGGTGCTGTGCTTCGGCCTGCGCACGGATTTCCAGACGCATATGTTCCCCGGCTCGCAGCGGCTCATGGAGCTGAGCGATTCGCTGACGGAGATAAAGACCGTCTGTGCCTGCGGGCGCAAGGCGACGGTCAATGCAAGGCTCGACGGGCAGGGCAGAGTCGTGACAACGGGGGATCAGGTCCTCCTCGGCGGAAACGACAGCTACATCGCCATGTGCCACAAGTGCTGGAAGCAGAGAATAAGAGAACAGAGGTAAGTTTTATCCCCCGGACAGTGTCCGGGGGATAGTGCTTTTACCAGTTGTCCCTGAGCTTCCAGAGGCCGCAGAGGGTGACGACGGCCGCGGCACACATGACGATGAACAGCCGGCCGGGGTCATGGCGGCCTGAGACAAGCAGAAGCGCAGCGGCAAGAGCCGTGATGCTGAGTATACGCCTGATACGGATATCCATGAAAAATTCCTCATTCCAAGATAATTGATGCGTTACCAGTTTTTACCTTGGATGAGGAATTTATTCATGGATATATTCTTATTTTATCCTGTCGAAGCGGAGCACGACCTTGAACAGATCGCCGTCGACGGTGATATCGAGCGCGCCCTTCTGGAGCTGCGCAAGGCTCTGGGCAATGCTCAGACCGAGGCCGCTGCCCTCGGTGTTGCGCGAGCTGTCGCCGCGGACGAAGCGCTCGGTAAGCTCGTCGCCGCTGATGTTCAGGCGTGTGGCGGAGATGTTGCGGAAGGTGACGGTCGCCTTGAGCGCGTCGGCGGTGAGGTCGAGGTACACACGAGTCCCACGCTGGGCGTATTTGCAGATGTTGTTCAGCAGGTTATCAAAGATGCGCCACATGTGCCGCCCGTCGGCCATGATTTTCACGGACTCCTCGGGCTTTGTGAGGATAAGCTCCAGCCCTGCGGCGGAGAGCTTTTCGCTGTATTCGCCCGCCATCTGGTCGAGCAGGATACCGAGCTCGCACTCGGTGAGGTTCACGCTCAGGCTGCCGCTCGACGCCTTGGACGCTTCAAGCAGATCGTCAATGAGCTTCTTGAGCTTTGCCGACTGCCGGTCGAGCACCTCGAGGTACTCGCGCATCTTTTCATTCTCCGGCTGCTCCTTTTCGAGCAGGTCGACGTAGTTGATGATAGAGGTGAGAGGGGTCTTGATATCGTGCGAGACGTTGGTGATAAGCTCGGTGCGGAAGCGCTCGGACTTCATGCGCTCGCCCACGGCGCGGTTCATGCCGTCGGTGATGGAGTTGAGGTCCTCGCCGTGCTCCTTGAACGGGCCGCGCAGCTTGGAGGTATCGACCTTGCAGCCAAGCTCGCCCTTGGCGATGCGCTGCCCGGCTTCGAGCAGCTGCTTCATCGACAGCAGCACATACAGCGTGGCCAGCACCAGAACCGCGCGCTCGATGAACCAGCCGAAGAGCTGCTTTCCGGGACTTGTACCGGCGATGGCGATCCATAGAAACTCGACAAAGAGGATCGCCGCAATGACGAGCACTGCGCGGGGGAACATGGGGATGGCTTTCAGCCCGTCCTTAAAGGTATAGAATACCTTTTTTATTAAACGCAGGCACCACGCGCCCACGCGGTAGATAATGCAGCTCTTTATCGTCGTGCCGAGCTTTATGCGCACGGCAAGGCTCATGCACCACAGCAGGCTTATCAGCGCCGCGATAACGCCGAGGGCGGCGATGAGGACAACGACGAGCATTGCGGTGTTGCTGTATGACACCTCTGCCATTGCGACGATAAGGAAGATGCCGGCAAAGACGGTCAGCGCGGTGTAGAGATCAAAGGGGATCTTATCGATAAAGCTGGGGCGGATCTCGCCGGCCTCGCCGTGGTGCCCGGCGGCGGAGAGAAGGAACACAAAGACGAAGGCCTCAAGGATCAGGGAGACGACCAGCACGGCGATGGAGACATAGCGCAGCTCGTAGGCGCGGGTGAAAAGCTCCTGATATTTATCGGCATTGCCGGAGGAAACGCTGCCGGAAGTATAGTAGCCGGTGATGATATAGGTGCGAGTCCCGGCGGAGCTGATGGAGTCTGTGCCGATGAGAAGCTCCGTGTCCGGCTCGTCCGGAGACGGGCTTTCGAGGACGGTGCTCGATGCGGTCGGCTCAGGCGAAGCGGACGTCTCAGGGGTAACAGACGGTTCAGGTGCAACGGACGGCTCAGGCGTAACGGCGCCGGCGTCAGCCGCGGCTTCCGGCATCGGGATGGCATACTCGGCCGGAACTTCAAAAGAGACCGGACCGGATACCCATACATGATCGCGCTTTCCGAGTCCGTCAAAAACGACCTCGCGTGTATAGTAGTCTCTTATTACAAAATAGAAGCCGTTCCTGCCGTTGAGATCGGCGGGAGAGTCGCCGTTGCCCAGGGCGTACATGACGGCGCGCAGATCGTTGGAGTTATCGTATTTGAATTGATTCAGCAGGGTCTGATAATCGTAATTGTAGCCGTTGATGCTGTCGATATATGCGATGTCCAGCACGGACACGGCGAGGGACATCAGCAGCAGTACAAAGAGCGTCACGGCTATCAGCTTTGCCGCAAGGCTGCTTTTAAGTTTGTTCATGTCAGTTCACCCTTTCCATTTTATAGCCCTGCCCCCATACGGCCTTGATGTACCGCGGCTCGGCGGGGTTGATCTCAAGCTTTTCTCTGAGGTGGCGGATGTGTACGGCGACGGTGCTCTCGGCTCCGTAGGGTTCATCCTTCCAGACGCGCTTATAGATATCGCGCGGGTGAAAGACCTGACCGGGGTTTTCCATGAGGAGCCTGAGGATATCGTACTCGGTCGGCGTGAGGGCGGCGGGCTCGCCGTCCACGGTGACGGTCTTGCTGGAATCGTCCATGCTTATGCCGCCGACGGTGAGGCAGCTCTGCCGTATCTGCGCCGCGCCGAGCATCGTATAGCGCCGCAGCTGTGAGCGCACGCGCGCAAGCACCTCAAGGGGATTGAAGGGCTTGGTGATGTAATCGTCCGCGCCGACGTTCAGGCCGAGTATCTTGTCCGTGTCCTCACCCTTGGCCGTGAGAAGGATCACGGGGACGTTCGAGCGCTCGCGTATTTTCACCATGGCGCTGATGCCGTCCATGACCGGCATCATAATGTCCATGAGCACAAGGCTGATATCGCGGCTCTCCAGCAGCGCGAGCGCCTGCGCGCCGTCATATGCGCACTCGACGGCGTAGCCCTCGCTCTCGAGATAAATTTTCAGCGCGGAGACGATATCCTTTTCGTCGTCGCAGACAAGCACAGTGTTCATGCACATCACCTCGTTCAGTATGCATATATCATAACCGATAAATTATTAAAAGCCAAGCGGCTAAGTTTTTAAGGTTTGCTTAAGAAACGGCATCGGGACAGGTATTTTAAATACCTGTCCCGATGCACAGCCTGTCAAAGAAGTCTCGCCATCGTACGAGCCTTTTGGTATAATGGGAAAAAAGAGGACAGGCGGGGAGAAAAATGGAACAGTGGCAACTGGATAACCGGCGAGACGTGGTAATGGTGGATATAGATCAGCTTG
>ERZ1026772.1436-NODE-1436-length-12871-cov-3.943196_pt1 | contig 12871 bp, 9 predicted proteins | sample MGYA00380124_ERZ1026772 | MGnify/ENA primary metagenome ERZ1026772 (study PRJEB33269, sample SAMEA4719760) | human gut metagenome | biome: human-associated habitat; feature: organic feature; material: feces | place: Cameroon | collected 2013-10 ...
GAAGTAGACATGGTCGTTTCCACCAATGCGCTGGAACTGGGCGTGGACATCGGCTCTCTGAGTGCCTGTGTGCTGTGCGGCTATCCCGGCTCCATTGCCTCCACTTGGCAGCAGGCCGGGCGCGCCGGCCGGCGCAAGGATACGGCTGTCACCATTCTGGTAGCTTCCTCCGCGCCACTGGATCAGTACGTCATCGAGCATCCGGACTATTTCTTCCGTACCTCCCCGGAAAACGCGCTGGTGCAGCCGAACAACCTCTACATTCTGCTTTCCCATCTGAAATGCTCCGCTTACGAGCTGCCCTTCCGGGACGGCGAGCGCTTCGGCGGTCTGCCGGACACGGAAGAATGTCTGGAATATCTGGTGGAGAACAACATTCTGCGCCATCTGGAGGGCAAATATTACTGGATGGAAGAGGAGCTTCCCTCGGGCGAGATCTCCCTGCGCAGCGCTACGGCGGAGAACTTCGTCATCATCGACATTACCAATCCGGCCCATCACCGGGTCATTGGCGAAATGGACCGTTTCACCGTTCCCATGCTGCTGCACGAAAACGCCATTTATATGCACGAGGCCCGGCAGTATCAGGTGGAGAAGCTGGACTACGACGCCTGCAAGGCCTTTATCCGCGCCGTGGACGTGGACTATTATACCGACGCGGATATGAACGTGAGCCTGCACATTCTGGACAAGCTGGAAGAAAAACAGGCGAAAAGCGGCGTGGAAGTGACGTTGGGCGAGCTGCGGGTCAGCACCATTGTGAAGGTATTCAAGAAAATGAAGCTGGACACCCACGAAAATCTGGGCTTCGGCGAGGTGCGTCTGCCCCAGAGCGACATGCATACCGTGGGTATGTGGTGGACGATCCCCGACAGTCTGACGTCCCGCTATTCCAACGACGACCTGCAGGGGGGGCTGGTAGGCGTGGCCAATCTTCTGTCCATCGTGGCTCCCCTGTACCTGATGTGTTCGCCTCGGGATATCCGGGTAGTGTATCAGGTCAAAGCGCCTATTACGGATAAGCCCACCATCTTCCTTTACGATTCCTTCCCCGGCGGCGTGGGCTTGAGCGAAAAAGCCTACTCCATGCAGCAGCTTCTGCTGGAACAGGCGCTGTCCGTAGTGCAGGAATGCGGCTGCGAGGACGGCTGCCCGGCCTGCGTCGGCCCGGCGGCGGAGGTAGGCGCTGACGGGAAAAAGAATGCGGAGATGATCCTCAAGGAGCTGTTGGCACAATGGCAGGACTTCTGAACAAGCTGAGAATGATGGACGCGGCCCCTGCCAAAGCTCCTGCCACCAAAAGCGAAGCTCCCGCAGAAACGGGACTGTACCGTCGCGAAGCCGTGTTTCCCCTATCCACCTTCGGCGACCAGAGCTATGCCACGCCGGAAACCCTGCGCACCGTATTCGGCTGCGATTTTCCCGCTGCCATTGCGCCGGAAGATGTGCTCTTTCTGGACACGGAGACCACAGGACTGTCCGGCGGCGTAGGCACGGTGGCCTTTCAGGTGGGGCTGGGTTATTTTGCCCCGGCAGGCTTTGTGGTGGAGCAGTTTCTCATGCGGGATTACCCGGACGAGGAAGCCATGCTGAGGCTTCTGGCTGCCCGGATGAAGCGTTTTGCCGTGATCTGTACCTTCAACGGAAAGACCTTCGATGTGCCGCTGCTCAAGACCCGTTTTCTCATGCATCGCATTCGGGACAACGGCATCCCCATCTGTCACGCGGACGTGCTTTTTCCCGCCCGCCGCCTGTGGAAGCTGCGGCTGAAACAGTGCAATCTTGGCACGCTGGAAACGGCGCTGCTGGGCGTGGAGCGGGAAGACGATCTTCCCGGCGCACTGGTGCCCCAAACCTATTTTCAATATTTGAAGGATCGAAATTTTACACCGCTGATCGGGATTCTCGATCATAACCGGCAGGATATCGTCAGTCTGGCGCAGCTGTTTTACGTGCTGTGCGTGCAGTTCAGCCACCCGGAGGAGATTGCGGAGCAGGAAGATTTGTTTTCGCTGGCCCGGGCGTTGGAAAAGCAGGGGCAGAAGGAAAAGGCCATGAAGTGTTACCATCTGTGCGAAGGAGGCTCCTTCCGTGCGCAGGCCACCCGGGCCATGGCTGTCCACGAAAAACGGGAAGGGCAGTACCGGGCTGCGGCCAAACTGTTGGAGACCATGCTGGAACGGGGCGACGACCCTGTTTTCGCCTATGAGGCGCTGGCGAAACTCTACGAGCACCAGTTTCGGAACCCGGAACAGGCGCTGCATTATGTGCGTCAGGCCCTCCTGCTGCTGGCGGAACCGAAGCTTCATAAAGACGAGGCTGTACAAGAAAAGCAAAATGAGCTACAATACCGTTATGCCCGTCTGCGGCGCAAGCTCCAACAGGAGGCTTCCGCGCCATAGCCTGTGCTTTTGAAACGGACGAATTCAGATGATTTCGGAAGGAGAAACGAATCCCATGGCGCTGAACACCCTTTTGAAGGCCCGCAAGGCCATGAAGCTCCACAATGAGGGCCAGCACGACGAAGCCCTCAAGCTCTACGAGGAATGCATGGCCGCAGGCCTGAAGGATATGAAAGTCATCCTGCCCTATTCCGTGCTGCTTCTGCGCAGCGGCCAGTACCAGAAGGCTCGGGAGGTTCTGGTATCGGTGCAGAAATATCCCATGACGGATGACCAGAAGCGGCAGCTGTATGTTAACTATGCCGTGGCCGTCTATAAGCTGGGCGATCTGGATAAGGCCCTCGAAGTGCTGGAAGTACAGCAGAAAAAAGCAGAGAGTGGTCTGGTCTACGAAACTCTCGGCTACCTGCTGGTGGAAGCGGGCGATTTTGACAAGTCGCTGGAATACAACCTGAAAGCCCTCGAATACGACGATGAAGACCCTATTACGCTGGACAATCTGGGCCAGACCTATTATCGGCTGAAGGGCGACAAGGAAACGGCCAAGGGCTATTTCGACAAGGCATTGGAACAGAAGCCCGGTCAGCTGGATACGCTGTATTTCCTCGCCCAGTACGATATCGAAGCCGGAAATCGCGAAGCGGCACGCGAAAAGCTGGAGACCGTGCGGGACGGGCGTTTCTCTCCCCTGAATTTTGCCAGCAAAGAAAAGGCCGAAGAACTTTTGAAAACGCTGTAAGACCCTTTCCGCAGCCCGGAAGAATTTTTCCGGACTGCTTTTTTGTGCAGGAATGGCGCATCGGCAGGGCGAATGTTTTTTGGCAGCATACAGAGCGAAATACCATAGCATTTTAGGGTGAATGCTCCCGCCTTAAAAGAAAGGAAGCCTGTTCGTGAAAGACCTGCTGATTGGTACTTTGACCCGCTTGGGAGGGCCGGGAATCTGCTATGTGCGCACAGATGGCGAACATCTGACGCAGCTTTGGACAGATGGCACGCTGACAGACCCGAACTGGCAGGACGTCAGCCCGGATGGGCGCATTTTTTCCGTCAGCTGCGACGGCCCCGAACCCATGGATGGCTGCATTCACGAGCTGACTATCACCCCGGAAGGCATGAAGGTAATCTCCACCCGCTCGACCGGCGGAAAGGAGCCCTGCCATCTGACCTTTTCCGAGGATGGACGTTTCCTGCTTTGCGCTAATTATGGCACGGGTTCCCTGGCCGTTTTTCCGATCAGCCCAAACGGCATCGACGAACGGCTCCAACTCATCCATCACAGCGGACATGGGCCGCATCCCACCCGGCAGACAGGCCCTCACCTGCATCAGATCACCCGGATTCCAACGCTTCCCGGATGCTTCTGCGCTGTTGATCTGGGATTGGACAGGCTGTTTGTCTATGAACAGGATGAAACGGGGCTGCTTCACGAGCGGTATCGCATTGCGGTTCCCGCAGGGCAGGGGCCGCGCCATATGGCCTATCATCCCGTCAATGGCGATGCTTTTCTGATCACGGAGCTGGGCAACCGCGTTTATCCCGTGAAGTTTGGGCGGGATTCCGGGCAAGTGCTCGGCGACGGATTGCCAATCCCGAAAAACGCCGACGATGTCAACTACGCCGCCGCCCTATGGTTCACATCAAACGGGAACAGTCTGTATGCCTCTAACCGCGGCGAAGGTTCGATCGTCCGTCTGGCAGTTTCCCCGCTACGCAAGACGCAGACGCTTTTCCTGCCTGGCAAGCTGCCCAGAGATTTTTGCCCGTTGGGGGATGAAATGCTGGTCGCTGCCTGTGAGGATCAGGGACTCTATCTGCTGCGGGAAGGAAAAGTTCTTGATTTTCTGCCCTGTCCCGGTGCCGTTCGTGTTATGGAACTGCCGCAATGTTCTTAAACTTGCCCTGAAAGGCTGCTTCTCTTTTGTTCTTTTCATGGTCATAGCTTGTCACCGAACCGAAATATACGCTATAATGAACGCCGTTGAACTTTTGAAGTTCGTTTTCCCTATACCACAGCAGGTTTGAAGGGGGCAAAGCCAATGAAGAAATTTCTGAAACAGTACTGGTTCATTCTCAGTATGCTTATCGCGATCGTAGCGGGCTGCGCCGTTGGAGCAGTTTGGCCGGGAGCAACCTGTCTGGAACCGTTGGGAACCGTTTTCATCAATATGATGTTCTGCGTTGCGGTACCTATGGTGTTCTGCTCCATTGCCTCGGCCATCGCCAATATGAAGGGGATTCGCCGCGCAGGAAAAATCATGGGTGCTACCCTTGTGACGTTTCTGGTAACGGCTGCCATCGCTGCCGTGGTGATGTACGCCGTTTGCCGGGCGATCCCGCTGGTGACGGGCGCGTATGATCCGCCGGAAGGCGAAGTAGGCAGCGTATCCGCCGCAGAAATGATCGTGAATTTCTTTACGGTGCCTGATTTTACGGCGCTGTGGAGCCGCAAGGCCATGCTGCCCCTGATCGTGGCGGCAATCATCTTCGGATTTGCGGTGCAGTGGGCCGGCGGCGCGGATACTCCGGTGGCCAAGCTGCTGTCCAGCCTGACGGACTGTATGCTCAAGGCTGTGAAGATCATCACCTATTATGCTCCCATCGGCTTTTTTGGTTTCTTCGCCTATCTGGTGGCGTTTTATGGGCCGCAGCTCATCAGCGATTATTCCCGGACGCTGGTGGTGTACTACATTATGTGCTTCGTCTATATGTTTGCCTCCTTCCCAGTGTACGCCCGTTTCGGCGGCGGCAAGGGCGGCGCGAATGTCATGTTCCGGCACCTGTTCCGGCCTGCGGCGGTCTCCTTCGGCACCTGCTCCTCTGTGGCTACCATTCCCACCAATATGGACGTGGCTGAGGAAACGGGCATTTCCAAGGATGTTTCGGACATTGTAATCCCCATGGGCGCCACCATGCACATGGATGGCTCCGCCATGGCCGCCATTGTGAAGGTGGCCTTCCTGTTCAGCATCTTCGGCATGGACTTCACCGGCTGGAATGCCATCGGGGCCATTGTGGTATCGGTGTTTTCGTCCGTAGCCATGAGCGGCATTCCGGGCGGGGGCGGCGTTGGCGAGCTGGTGCTGTGCACCATTTTCTTCCCCAACCAGATGGAGATCGCCTACCCCATCGCCATTGCGCTCGGCAATCTGGTCGACCCGCCCGCCACCATGGTCAACGCTGCGGGAGACTACGTGGTCTCCTTCATCGTGTCCCGCTTTGTGGACGGAAAGGATTGGCTGCAAAAGAAACTTAAGGCAGAAAAGCCGAACTGCTGATTGATGATTCCTTATACGCAAAAAAACGCCTGCGGTTTTCAAAGCCGCAGGCGTTTTCGATTATTTCACACAGCCACGGACTGGTCGGTGCTGTCCGCATCCGCCATAACGCCATACTCCGTCACGCCGGTAACGGTTTCACCGTCGATCTGCAATGCCGTGGGCCGGTCAAAGGCAACGGTGATCTCCTTGCCGGAAAGCACCTCCACCATCTCCGTATGCTTCACGTGCTCGCCTTCGAAAATGCTTGGGAAAACCATCAGCGTTTTCAATTTGGAAGGGCAGTGAAGCACCACCACTGATACGGTTCCGTTCTGATTCAGACGGTTTTGTGCCGGGGCCACCTCCATGCCGCCGCCATAGTAGCGGCCGTTCATGGTCGGGGCCAGCCACACGTGGCGGTAGCGATGAGAAACGCCGTCCACCGTCACCGTAGCCGAAGCAGGCTTAAAATGGAACAGCAGCCCCTTGATGGCAATGGAGGCATAATTGACGTTCTCTTTCCCCTGCATCCGCATTTGGTCGCCCGTCTCGCAGCAGTAACCGTCGATTCCGTAGCCGATGCCATTAAGGAACCTGCTTTTCTTGCCCTTAACCTCCACCACCGGCAGATTTTTCAGATAATCGTTGAGCAGGATCATTCCGTCCACGGAATTTTGACCAACATCGTTCCAAAAATCATTGCCGGAACCTGCCGGAAAATAATATAGAGGGCGATTCAGCACGCTGCTGCCATAGCGATTGATGAAATGATTCAGCGTCCCGTCGCCGCCTGCCAGCACCACGGTTTCCTCCATGGGCAGACGAGCCAGAAAATCAGCCGCGTCCATCCGGGTAACATCCCTATATTCGATCTTTTGTCCCTGTACCTTTTTCTCAATCTCCCGGGCCTTTTCTTCCCCGTGACCGTTTCCCGCCATGGGATTATAGAGAACGTACATCTTCCGTTCATCCTTCCGTCTTTTCTCGGGCCGTTCAAAGACCCTGCGAACGATTCTATTATCCATCTTTAGGACAATTTTTGCCCACGGTCAAAAAAGCAAGTCTGCCCAAACTTTTGGCATAAACACGCAACTGCCTATTTTTTAGAAGAATGAAAAGCCGTATAATCAATACTGCGTTGGTGTACGCTTGACTGTGCCGGCGCAAAAGGGGGCTATAAAATGGTACTGCTATACCTTCACCGGGTTTTGATTCCTGCGGCGGTGATTCCCGCTATTTTTCTGCTGGTCAAAATTTACCGGGCCGACCGCCGGGAAAAGGAGCCGCCGCAGCTTTTGACTTCGCTGGTCTTCTGCGGCATTCTGGCTACGGCAATCGCCCTGGTGGCAGAGAAAGTCGGATTCTGGCTGCTGGGCTGCGTTTGGTCGGAAAATTCGCTTATTTATCAGCTGATCGAATATTTCGTGATCGTGGCGTTTGCAGAAGAAGGCGCCAAGTATTATCTGCTGAAAAAGCGTACCTGGATGACGCCTGCCTTCAACTTCACCTTTGACGGCGTGGTGTATGCGGCTTTTGTGTCGCTGGGCTTCGCTCTTTGGGAGAATATCAGCTACGTCACCTCCTATGGGCTGGATGTGGCGGTGATCCGCGCCGTGACCGCGATTCCCGGTCACGCCTGCTTTGGTGTATTCATGGGCGCATTTTATGGTGCAGCCAAGAAGTACGAGGGCATGTGCGACCTGACTTCCTCCAAGAAGTATCGTCGGCTGGCGCTGATTGTTCCCGCTCTGCTGCATGGCCTGTATGATTTCACGGCCTCCATGGAGAGCCGAACCGGCGGCTGGATCTTCCTGATGTATCTGATCGCCCTGTTTCTGACGGCTTTCCTGCTGGTACGGAAGTTTTCGAGAAACGATGAAGAAATTCCCGGAAGCGTTTATTTCGGATAAATGCGGTTATGAAAAACGACGCTGAATTTTGGGTTCGGCGTCGTTTTTTGATATTTCGCTTATTCCTGCCGTCCCGCGATTTCCCGGGCCACGTGAACACCGCTGGCGGAGGCGTGGGACAACGAGTGTGTGATGCCGCTGCCGTCGCCGATGATATACAGGCCGGGATAACGGGCCTGCAGGTGCTCGTCCACTTCAACTTCCATGTTGTAGAACTTCACCTCTACGCCGTAAAGCAGCGTGTCGTCATTGGCAGTGCCGGGAGCAATCTTGTCCAGCGCGTAGATCATCTCAATAATGCCGTCCAGAATGCGCTTGGGCAGTACCAGACTCAAATCGCCGGGCGTGGCGTTCAGCGTGGGCGTAATGAAGGAGTCCTCCATCCGACTGGGGGTGGAACGCCGCCCGCGGATCAGATCGCCGAAGCGCTGCACGATGACTCCCCCGCCCAGCATGTTGCTCAGGCGTGCGATGGACTCGCCGTATCCGTTGGAATCCTTGAATGGCTCGGAAAAATGTTTGGAGACCAGCAGCGCAAAATTGGTATTTTCCGTCTGGCGGGCCGGGTCTTCGTAGCTGTGGCCGTTAACGGTTATAATGCCGTTGGTGTTTTCGTTCACCACCGCGCCCTTGGGATTCATGCAGAAGGTACGCACCAGATCGCCGTATTTTTCGGTACGGTATACGATCTTGCTTTCGTAAAGCTCGTCCGTCAGGTGAGAAAACACCTCGGCGGGCATTTCCACCCGAACGCCGATGTCCACACGATTGCTCTTGGTAGGAATTTGCAGTTCCCGGCAGATATTCTCCATCCATTTGCTGCCGCTGCGGCCTACGGAGATCACACAATCCTTGCAGGAGAAGGTCTGCCCCCGGGCGGTCAGCTCGTAACCGTCTTCCGTCACCCGTACCGTTTCCACGGGCGTATCGAAGAAGAAGTCCACCTTCTCCTTCAGATAGGCATACAGATTTTCCAGCACCACATAGTTGATATCTGTTCCCAGATGGCGGACGGAAGCGTCCAGCAGATGGAGGTCGTTCTGCAGGCACATTTTTTTGATGTGACTGCCCGCTGTAGTGTACAGCTTGGTGCCCTCGCCGCCGAACGCCATATTGATGTCATCCACATAGCGCATCAGTTCCAGCGCGTTCTTTTTGCCGATATACTCGTACAGCGTACCGCCGAAGTCGTTGGTGATATTATATTTGCCGTCGGAGAAAGCGCCTGCGCCGCCGAAACCGCTCATAATGGAGCAGCTTTTGCAGCCGATGCAGGTCTTGATTTTCTTGCCGTCAATGGGGCATTTGCGCTTGTTCAGCTCATGACCCGCTTCGAATACGCCCACCTTGAGCTGCGGATTCTGCCTGATCAATTCATAAGCGGAAAAAATTCCTCCGGGGCCTGCCCCAATGATCAGCACGTCATACATGATCGTTCTTCCTCCTTCATTTCCCGGGCGCAAAAAGAGAGCCGATTTTCTATAAAGAGAACCGGCTGACTCGTTTATCATAGCATATTTTTTGGGGGAAGTCAAAGCTTAGCCGCTGTAATTCCAGCAAAGAGAACCCCGGCTTTTAGAGAGAAGCCGGGGGCGTATTTTTAGCAGATCTCCGTGACCGTGTAGCCCTTTTCTTCCACCGCGGTCTTGAGTACACTGTCCTCCACGGGAGCGCTCATCTTGACGACCGCCGTACCGCTTTCGTGGCTGACCAGCGCTTCCTGCACGTTGGGCAGGGCTTCCAGCGTCTTTTTGACCGTAGCTTCGCAGTGGCCGCACATCATTCCCGTGATCTTCATCGTCTTTTCCATGGTTTGTTCCTCCTTTTGACTGGGGAGCTGTTTCAGCTCCGGGGTTTTGATTTTATGATCCCGGCTGGCGTCATGAACTTTGAACCAGTTCAGACGCAGCGCGTTGGACACCACACAGAAGCTGGACAGGCTCATGGCCGCCGCACCGAACATGGGGTTCAGCGTCAGGCCCAGCGGGATAAATACCCCCGCCGCCAGCGGAATACCAATGGTGTTGTAGAAGAAGGCCCAGAACAGATTCTCGTGAATGTTCCGCAGCGTGGCCCGGCTCAAACGGACTGCGGCAGGCACGTCGCTCAGGCGGCTCTTCATCAACACCACGTCCGCCGCGTCAATGGCTACGTCCGTACCCGCACCGATGGCAATGCCGATATCCGCGCGAGTCAGAGCGGGAGCATCGTTGATACCGTCGCCCACCATGGCGACCTTGCCCTGCTCCTTTAGCTGACGAATGACGCTTTCCTTGCCTTCCGGCAGAACGCCCGCGATGACCTGATCCACGCCAGCCTGCGCGCCGATGGCCTTCGCTGTGCGTTCGTTGTCGCCGGTAAGCATGACCACGTGCAGGCCCATATTCTGCAGTTCCCGAACAGCCCGGGGGCTATCTTTCTTGATTACGTCCGCTACGGCGATCACGCCCAGCAGCTTGCCGTCACGGCTGAAAAACAGCGGCGTTTTGCCGGCTTCGGCCAGCTTTTCAGCCTGACCCTTCATTTCATCCGACACGTGTGCACGACCCTCTATAAAGCGTGCATTGCCGCCGCAAAGGGTCAGACCGTTCCGAACCGCCGTCAGGCCGTTACCGGGAAGCGCCTGAAACTCCGTGACTTCTTCCGCAGTCATTCCTTCCGACTGCGCCCGTTCCAGAATGGCCCGTGCCAGCGGATGCTCGCTCTTTGCTTCCAGCGCAAGGGCGTTTTCCAGCAGTTCCCGTTCCGTTATGCCACTTTCCGGCAAAATATCGGTCACACGCGGTTCGCCGGAGGTGATGGTGCCGGTCTTATCCAGCGCCACGATCTGAATGCGTCCCGTTTCTTCCAGCGAAGCGGCGGTTTTGAACAGAATGCCGTTCTTGGCCCCCAGGCCGCTGCCCACCATGATCGCTACAGGCGTAGCCAGACCCAGTGCGCAGGGGCAGCTGATAACCAGCACGGAAATGCCCCGCGCCAGCGCGTAGCCCACTTCTTTGCCAAGCAGCAGCCAGACAATGGTGGTAATGACGGCAATAGTAATGACCGTCGGCACGAAAATGCCCGAGACCTTATCGGCGATCTTGGCAATGGGCGCTTTGGTCGCCGCAGCATCCGATACCATCTGAATGATCTGAGAAAGGGTGGTGTCCTCGCCGACCCTAGTGGCTCGGCACTTCAGGAAGCCCGACTGGTTGACCGTGGCGGCAGAGACGCTGTCGCCGGGGGCCTTGTCCGCCGGGATGCTCTCACCAGTCAACGCAGCTTCATTCACCGCGCTGGTTCCTTCCAGCACCACGCCGTCCACAGGAATGCTTTCGCCCGGACGAACCGTAAACACGTCGTCCTTCTGTACCTGCTCCACGGGGACAGTCACTTCCACTCCGTCCCGAAGCAGATGGGCTGTCTTGGGAGCCAGCTTCATCAGGCCTTTCAGTGCGTCTGTGGTTTTGCCCTTGGAACGGGCTTCCAATGTTTTGCCTACGGTGATCAGGGTCAGGATCATGGCGGCGGACTCAAAGTAGAAATCCATCATGTAGGTCATGACCGCGTCCATATCACCCCGTACCTGCGCGCCCGTCATGGCGAAAAGAGCGTAGGTGCTGTAAACGAACGCCGCCGTCGCGCCCAGCGCCACCAGCGTATCCATGTTAGGCGAACGGTGCCACAGGCTCTTGAAACCGCTGATAAAGAATTTCTGGTTGATGACCATGATGATAATGGTCAAAAGCATCTGTGTCAAGCCCATGGCCACATGATTGTCATTGTAGAAGGCGGGCAGCGGCCAGCCCCACATCATATGCCCCATGGAAAAGTACATCAGCACCAGCAGAAAGCCCACCGACCAGATCAATCGCTTTTTCAAGAGCGGCGTTTCATGATCTTCCAGCTGCTTTTCCGCTTCAGAAGGGCTGGGAGCAGTCTTGCCCGCGCCCTTCTCCGACGCGCCGTAGCCTGCCTGCTCCACAGCCGCGATTATGGCTTCGGGGTTTGCTGTGCCCTCCACGCCCATGGAATTGGTCAGCAGGCTGACGGAGCATTCCGTCACCCCCGGCACCTTGGATACCGCCTTTTCTACCCGGGCACTGCAGGCAGCACAGCTCATGCCCGTTACGTTGTATTGTTTCATCGTCTCACGCCTCCTCGTTGGCTTGTCCGCCGATAAAACCGAGTCCTGTACATGTTTCCCCCATCGGCCCTATTTCATCAGCTTTTGCAGCGTTCCCACCAGTTCGTCGATCACTTCATCCTTACCGTCGCGAATATCCTGCGCCACGCAGGTGCGGATGTGGCTCGCCAGCAGCTCTTTGTTGGAGGCATTCATAGCGGCCGTCACGGCAGCGGATTGCATCAGAATATCCGGGCAGTAGGCGTTGTTTTCCACCATCCCGCGAATCCCGCGTATCTGCCCTTCGATTCGATTCAGCCGATGGATAAGCTTCGTATACTCCTCCGGTGTTCGCTCTTTTTTGCGCTGAGAACAGCAGCAACACTTTTTAGGTTCCATGCACAGCACCTCTTTCGGTTTGCATACCCCATCCGGGTATTTTGATTATATACCCCCACAGGGTATGTGTCAATTTATTTTTTCATTTTCTCTCAAAAAAGCTGCCTGTCCTGCAAACCAGATAGAGAAGGTCGAAAATGATCCGAAAGTGTCTTCAAAAGGCATAAATGGACACTTTCCAAAATAAAACGCCCGTGCTATAATGACTTCACATCACACCAAAGGAGCGATTTTCATGGGCGTTTTTGATTTTCCCCTTTCGAAGCTGAAAACATACGAAGGTATCAATCCCAAGCCTGCTGATTTTGAAGAATACTGGGAGCGTGGTCTGCGCGAGATCGAAACCATCGACCCGCAGGTGCAGCTGACTCCCGCTGCTTTCCGCCACCCCACGTTGGACTGCTTTGACCTGACCTTCACCGGTGCGCACGGCGCGCGAATCCACGCTAAATATGTGCGACCCAAGAAATTTTCGGGCCGTTTGCCCGCAGTCATGCGTTTTCATGGTTATTCGGGCCGTGCGGGAGACTGGACCAATCATTTTGCGATGGCCAGTGCAGGCTTTGCCGTGGCGGCGCTGGATGTGCGCGGTCAGGGTGGACAGAGCGTAGACGTTGGCGGTGTCAAGGGGAACACGCTGCACGGCCATATCATCCGCGGTCTGGACGATCCTGATCCCGACCGGCTGCTGTACCGGGATATTTTTCTGGACACCGCGTTGATGACCCGCATCGTTTCGTCCTTCCCGGAGATCGACGAAGGCCGTCTGGCCGCGGACGGCGGAAGTCAGGG
>ERZ1026772.1437-NODE-1437-length-12845-cov-4.726974_pt1 | contig 12845 bp, 12 predicted proteins | sample MGYA00380124_ERZ1026772 | MGnify/ENA primary metagenome ERZ1026772 (study PRJEB33269, sample SAMEA4719760) | human gut metagenome | biome: human-associated habitat; feature: organic feature; material: feces | place: Cameroon | collected 2013-10 ...
CCCTCTCCCTGTGCGACTCTTTGGTGACTTTCTGTTCGCACAGAAAGTCACCCCGCGGAGCGACCAGCAGTTGGTCACTGCAAAAGAGCCATATCAAAAACGCTGCATTGCCCCGTCTACCGCCCCACGGCTCGGCCGCGCCGCTTATATGCAAAAACCCCGCGCCTTATTTTCAAAGCGCGGGGTCGTCGGTTTTCTGTTTTACTCAACCGGTGTCTCGGCTGCGGGAGCTTCCTCAGTGGGCGTCTCCTGCGGTGCGGCGCTTTCCGCCGCGGCGGGACTTGCGCTCACGGTCGGCGCAGGGCTGGCGCTCGCGGCCACTTTCGGAGACTGCTCCGGTGCGGCGTTCTCGCCCTTATCCTCGGTCTTGCCGCCCTCTCCGGCGGGCTCCACCGTTATCGCGGGCGTCGCGGAAGCTTCGGGTTTCTTCGGTTCCTCAGGCTCCTTCGACTCCTCGGGCTGCTTTGTTTCCTCGGGTTCCTCGGTCTCTTCGGGCTTTGCGCTCTCCTCCGGTTCCTCGGTCTCTTCGGGCTTTGCGCTCTCCTCCGGTTCCTCGGTCTCCTCGCCCTTCGCGGTGATGCTCAGCGTAAGCCCGATCTCGAGCAGAGACGCGTCGATCTTAAGCTCGCTCTTCTCCGCGTCAAAGGTGATGCCTTCCGGATTCTCCGCGCTGCCGTCGGTATAGACGGTGTACTCCGTCTCGCCCAGCATGAGCTTCAGCTCTGCGGGCAGCTTATAGCCCTCGGCGGGAACAAGCGTCAGCGTGAGGGGCAGCGCGGCGGACACGTCCCCGGCGATGCTCTCCTTCACGGTGATGTTCTCAAGCCCCGCGAGGTCGACGCTCACGCCGACCGCCGCACCGCTGATGACGAAGCTGTCCCCGTTGTTGATGACGCCGGAAGCGATGCTCAGTTCGCCCGTTTCGGCATTATAGCTGATTCCCTCGGGGTTCTCGCCGCCGTCGGTGCGCACGGAATACTCCGTGTCATTTATCTTGAGAGTAAAGACCGCCGGCATACGGAAGCCCTCATCGGCCTTGATATGCAGGACGAGCGGTTCGCCCTCGTTCCATGTGAAGGTTCTGCCCCCGGCCTGCGCCGACTGCGCGGGCGCGCTCTCCTCGGCGGCAGCACTCTCTTCGACAGCGGCGCTTTCCTCCGCGGCGGTGCTCTCCGCCGCGGGATCGCCGCTCTCGGCGGCGGCAGCCATGCCCATCATGGACACCGCCAGCGCCAGCACGAGTGACAGTATCAGCAGTTTTTGTAATGCTTTTGGAGTTTTCATTGCTTTCATCTCCCGTCAGTGTCCGTCAGCTTGCGAGGCCGAAGCCCGAAGCATCGCTGTAGCCGGTCACGCTCGATGTAGATTTCGCTTTTATATCGGTGAAGTAACCGGGTTTACCATTCACCGGATCGTCAATACGGGCGTATGTCAGATAAGTATTGCTGCTACTATATTTTGTTCCATTTCCACCTTCAAGTGACGTACAATTTTTAAACATATTCATACCTGTTGAGGATCCCTTAACTTCCCAGTCTTGGGCAGCATATATCGTTTTAAGATTTGTACTTCCCTCAAACATGCTCGCTTTAGCGCAGTTATAAGCCACATCAAAGCTGCTCAAGTCAAGTGTAGTTAAGCTACTGCACGATCTGAACATGTTCTCCATCGACGTAGCCTTGCTTGTGTTGAAACTGCTCACATCAAGCGAAGTCAAGCTGCGGCAAGTGTCGAACATTCCCTGCATAGATGTAACATTGCTCGTTTTAAAATTGCTCACATCAAGTGTTGGCAGCGCGGTACAAGCTCGGAATATAAATGCCATAGACGTGACTTTGCTTGTGTCAAAGCTGCTCACGTTAAGAGAAGTTAAGCCGCGGCAGTCTTGGAACATAGAACTCATAGTCGTGACTTTGCTTGTTTTGAAGTTTCTTAAGTCAAGTGTAGTCAATCCCTTGCACGTCTCAAACATTGATTGCATATTCGTGACATTACTGGTATTGAAGTTGCTCACATCGAGCTCAGGCAAGAGTGTACAGCCCTGGAACATGCCCATCATGGTCGTGACCTTGCTGGTATTGAAACTGCTCAGGTCAAGTTTCGTCAAAGCTGTGTTACCATTAAACATGTAAAACATCTCGCTCATGTCTGTGACATTCCTCGTATCGAAGTTCCTCAGGTCGAGGGACGACAGAGACTTGCACTGGTAAAACATACTGCTCATATTTGTTACTTTGCTCGTGTCAAGGTTATCAAAACTAATGGAAGTGAGCGACTCCACTACTGTCCCCACGTATCTACTATCAAATAAATATGCACTGTTCTTCGGAGCGTACATCACTTTATCAACGCCGTCCGCTGGAGCAATATATATAACATTGCCTTTACGGTACGCGTAAATTTTGCCGGACTTGGGTGTAATTCTGGTGTCATGGATGCTCGTTTCATATGTAGCATCTACTTTGTCTGGAACAGCACTGCCCCCAACAAACTTCAGTTCGGTTATAGTGGAATCAGCACCCAAGTCTGCCAGCGCTCTCCACATTTTTCTCTTATCGATTGTGTAATTATCCGCAGGAGTCGCAACACTGACTGTGATGCTGATCCCATCCGTCACTTTCACGCTCTTGACGTACTTACCAAACGCGATGCCCGCGGGGACGGTTGCAAGAACAAGGACGAGGAGAAGCAGCGCGCTGTGTCTCTTCAAAAATGCAGATACATTTTTCATTTTCCGCGCCCCCTCTCAGTCTATCTGCGTCGCGACAACTTCGACGCTGATGCCGCTGACGCTTCCGCTCGACGCGCCGGTGCCCGCCGTGAAGGTGAGCGTAAGGTTCTGCGTGTCGGGGCTTGCGGCCTTGAATATGCCCGCGTTGGGGAAGGTATACACGCTGCCGGTCGTGCCGACCTGGCCGCTGACAGTCGCGTCCCCGTTCTTCAGAGAAACGGTCACACCGTTCGGCAGGCTCTTCCCATCGGGAACCGTGACAACTACGTCATAGCTCACCGCCGTCTCGGTCACGTTCTCTCCGCTGCCGTTCGTCACAGTGAAGCTGTAGCTGCCGCTCTTAGTTGTGGAATTCAGCTTGAATACTGTGCTCTGACTATCAGCCTGCGCAGCCTCGATATTGAACCGCGCGACTCTTGCGCTGTCATCGCCCGAGTTCTCCGTTCTATACCCGGCAACACTTGCCCCGGTGAAGGCAAGCACGGCCACCAGCAGATAGCACAGATATACTGCCGCCGGAAGTCTCCGCCGCTTATGGGTGCCGCGTGTGTTTACCATGATATTTCTCCTCCTGTTCTCCCCTGTTGTCGGAAGCCCCGGCAAGCCGGGGAAGCTCTATAAGCGCCAGTCCCGCGAACACGATCAGCGTCATGCCGAGGGGCGTTCTGAGTTTTTCGATGAATAGCCCGAAGCCGGGCACGCGGAGCACTACCTTGCCCCGTATGTCCTCCGGTGCGGCGACGCCCATGTCCTCGGTATTGTTTGCGTCACCCTTCGTGATGAAGCCGCCGTCCGCCGTGCCGGCGATGCGGTGCGTCACCATGCTGTCTCCGCTGCGGAAGGTGATGATGTCGCCCGGCCGGTACCCGGCGCTCTCGCGGCAGACGATGAAGTCCCCCGCCTCGATGGCCGGGCTCATGCTGCCCGTCACGACCACCGCCGATGAGAAGCCGAACAGCTCCGGCATCTGCTCTCCGGTCAGCGCCCGTGCCGCGATAACGTAGATGTTCCCCGCGAGCAGCAGCGCCAGCGCCAGAGTTATGACGGCGGATATGATCTTAAGAACCGCCTTTACCGCTCGCATTTTCCGTGCCTGCGGTAGATCACGACGCTCACCGCCGCACCCGCCGCCGCGATCAGCATGAAGGCGAGGTACATGGCGATGTGCGAATCGTCGCCCGTCTTGGGTACATAGTAGTTATTGCTGTCCTCGACGACGATATAGAACCCGACAGTGACGCTGTCGCCCTCGGTCTGCTCCTTCATCGCCGCGGCAGCCGCGTTGCCGAGCTCGGTATCGGTCACGTCCTGCGCGTCGGTCACCTCATAGTTCCAGAGCCAGTTGATGTCAAAGTCCTGCAGGCCGTGTCCCGCGACCGTGCCGCGCACCGCGCGGATGACCTCGGCTCCCGTGACGCCCGCGGGGAGCTGATAGCTCGCCGTGTCATACATGCCGGTGCCGCCGAGCGAGGGCTGCACGGGGATGCGCGGGTCGGTCTTGATGCTGTAGAGCACAGCGGTGTATCTGATGCGGCCGCTGACGTTGTTCACCAGGCGGATCATGTTGCTGCCGTCCGTGCCCGGGGCGACGACCCTGCGCCCGTCGACGGATTCGACGTTGGTGTAATTTGCGTCGAACAGCGTGAGCTCCGCGGTGCCGTCGGCATTTATGCCGGTGGCGCTGTCCCACTTGAGGCTGTTCTGGTTATAAGTCAGCACATGATCCGGGGAAGTGCCGGGCGCGGCCCATGCCGGGTTTACCGCCAGCGGCAGGCTCAGCAGTGCAAGCACGGCCAGGGCCAGCAGCAGCGGCAGGATGCGCTGTCTGTTTTTTTCAAAAAAAGCAGTCATACTTCTTCGCCTCCGGGTGATTTTCCTGAAGTCATATCATGTCTGTGCCCGCACAGGCATCATATCGCTCCGGGGTGGGTGCGCCGCGTGTTTCGGCTTTAACCCACTTTCCCTGCCCCGCAAAAGCGGGGCAGGGTGGTATGTAAGAATTAGTCGATCTGGGTAACTGTGGTGGTAACTGTGAGAGAAACGGTCGGAGCTTTTTCCAGATTGCCAAGTTTGGTGTCGTTTTCGTTAGTCTGAGGATTTTTAACTCCGGTATCAGTGGAAGCACCCGTATTTTCATAAGGCCACTCCCAAATGACAGAAGGCACTCCCGCGCCACTAAGGTCAGTGCCAGCGGCATAGTTACCGCTTAATTTGCTGATTGCGTTGCTCACATCCCTTGCAAACGCGTCCGCGCTATCATAACCTGTCCCGTCAAACCATTCGCTGCCGACCTTAATATGCAGTGGGCAATAAAATTTACCGTCAACAGTCCAGCCCTCTACTTTAAAATTTGCTGCATAGTTAACACTGACTGCAACTTCAGGAGTTCCGGTAATGGTCATTCCCACCATATTGCCTTTTGTGCCGGGAGCAACAACTTTATTTGCACTTACTACAGAATTAGCAATTGTACCAGCTACATTTTCCGTGTCGGTGGCATACGTATTGGCAAAGGTAGCGCCATTAGCAGTAATAACAACGCCCCACTTTGCAACGCGTGCGGTGTCTTGGCCGATTCCGCTCGTCGTGTACTTTGCGAAAGTACCGCCGACGAAGCAGCTGGTAACGAGTGTGAGGACAAGCAGGAGCAGCGCCGCCCTCATGAGCTTAGTCTTTTTCATTGAAAGACCTCCTATAAATAATTATTGGAGTGAGGGCCCTCCCCCACAGGTTTTTATCTAAACACCGGCGTCCTTTTCTCTCCCCCGGTGAGTGATAACGTGTTTATTCCTCGCTGTGCTTCAGCCGCTCGAGCTCGCGCTGGAGCTCGTCCGCGCGGCGCTTCTCCGCCTCCTGCGCACGGCGGCGGGCTGCGGAATCGTACAGCACGAAGGCCAGCACCGGTATGCCGATGAATATCGCCATGCCTACCGGCTTCTGCATGAACATCGCCACATCCCCAAGCGCCGGGATGCGCGCCTTGTAGATACCGACGACGTTCTCCGCCGCGACGGGGGCGATGTCCTCGGTGTTGTTCGCGTCGCCCTTCGTGACGAAGCTGAGGGAACCGTCCTCCGCCGTCTCAACGCGCACGATGCGGTGCGTCACGACGATGGAGCCTTCCTTGAAGGCGATAACGTCCCCGGCCTTGAGCGCCGAGGTGTCCGCCCGCGTGACAAAGATCAGGTCGCCAACCTCAATATGGTCCTTCGCCGTACCGCTCATCGAGCCGGACTGCACGACCAGCGGCGTCACCCCCAGCACCGAGGGCGGCGCATCCGGGTTCACCGCGCCCTTGATGATAATGACAAGGTTGTTCACCAGCATCAGCCCGAACAGCACGCACAGCACGAGCGCTATTATATGTAAGGCTGTGACCTTTGTTTTGGGTGCTTTTTCTGTATGCATCGGCTTCTCCTCCGCGGGGCTCGGCTCCGGTTCCGTTGTGTGCTTGGTTTATGTTCCATGTTTGTCACTAAGTTATAGTTAATTATAACACGTGTAGTTTTGTAATGCAATAGGAAAAAGCATATTCGACCGTGCAAAATTATATATATATATATATATGGAATGATATTTTCTCTGCATGAATGGTATAAGAAAGCCGCGCCATGCAGGATGGCGCGGCTCGGTGCTTGACATTTCGCCACGCGGGCGATATAATAAGCATAGAAAGAGCGCTGCGACATGCGGTTAGCTCGGGTTGTTTAAGTTTCTATGTATTAAGAAACCGTCACTTGGCCGAGTGGCGGTTTCTGCTTTTTATGATAAACTGAAACATCAGCTTTCGCAGTGTCAGAGTTATCGTAAGCCGCATACGCTTCACCTCCTTTACGGAGATGTAGCTTAGGCTGACGGGAGCCGAACGCACACCGCCTGACAGCGTCCCTTTTCGGCGCTTTCCGCCTTTTTCTCTTTGATGGGCGGCAGCCCATCTGCATCAAAGAAAGACGAAAATCGCTCGAAAATTGCCTGCTGTCAGGTGCTTGCAGTTTTGGCAGAGCTGATTTTTGTTCAGGCGAGGCAAAGCCCTCGGCAATACTTTGTGTATTGTCGAGGGCTTTAACGACGCATGGGCGGAAATCAGCCCGCCAAAACCGGTGCGGGTTCGGCTTCCGTCAGCCAGTGCCTGCCGTTGTCCAGCGCTCCCGGTGCATCAGCACCGCTTATACTATAACATTTGTTTTGACAGTTTGCAAGTATTCCCGACGGGTTCCGCGCGTCACGCGGGCAAGCCCGGCGCTGCCGTTTCCTTATATATAACTTGAGCGTACCGTGTTTTGCGGTACGCTCTTTCTATTATTATATACTTTCCTATCAGCCGCCGAGGTAGGCCTTGCGAACCTCGTCGCTCTCGGCAAGCTCCTTGCCGGTGCCGCTGAGGGTGATCTTGCCCGTTTCGAGCACGTATGCGCGGTCAGCGACGGAGAGCGCCATCTGCGCGTTCTGCTCGACGAGCAGGATCGTCGTTCCGTTCTTGTGGAGCTGCCGGATGATGTCGAATATCTGCTCGACAAGTATAGGCGCAAGACCCATGGACGGCTCGTCCAGCATCAGCAGCTTCGGGTGGCTCATGAGCGCTCTGCCCATCGCAAGCATCTGCTGCTCGCCGCCGGATAGGGTACCGGCGATCTGCTTTTTTCTCTCGCGCAGGCGCGGGAACTGCTCATAGACCGACTCGAGATCCGCGTCGATACCGGCGTTTTTCTGCGTGAACGCGCCCATTTCGAGGTTCTCCTCAACGCTCATCTGAAGGAAGATGCGCCGCCCCTCGGGGACCTGCGCGAGCCCCTTGTACACGAGCTTGTGCGCCGGGACATGGCTGATGTTCTCGCCGTTAAACTCGATGCTGCCGGTGCGGGAGCGCAGCAGCCCGGAGACGGTCTGGAGCGTCGTGGACTTGCCCGCGCCGTTTGCGCCGATAAGGGTGACGATCTCGCCCTCGTTGACCTCAAAGGAAATGCCCTTTATCGCGTGGATCGCGCCGTAGTATACATTTATATTATCTACCTTAAGAATAGTGCCCATGCGCTCAGGCCTCCTTCTTCTTGCCGAGGTATGCTTCGATAACGACGGGGTTCGCCTGAATGTCCGCGGGCGTGCCCTTGGCGATGACCTTGCCGAAGTTCAGCACGCAGATACCCTCGCAGATACCCATGACAAGGTTCATGTCGTGCTCGATGAGCATGATGGCGATCTGGAACATGTCGCGGATCTTGATGATGTTCTCCATCAGCTCCGCGGTCTCGGAGGGGTTCATGCCGGCGGCCGGCTCGTCGAGCAGCAGCAGGCTCGGGTTCGTGCCGAGGGCGCGGACTATCTCGAGACGGCGCTGTGCACCGTAGGGCAGGGAGCCTGCCTTGGCGTCCGCAAGATCCTCCATGTCGAAGATGCTCAGCAGCTCCATCGCGCGCTCATGGGCGATGCGCTCCTGCTTCCAGTAGGACGGCAGGCGCATGATACCGGAGAACATGCCGTAGTTTATCTGGTTGTGCATGCCGAGCTTGACGTTATCCTCAACGCTGAGGTTGTCAAACAGGCGGATGTTCTGAAACGTGCGCGCCACGCCGAGCTTGTTGACCTGCGCGGTGTTCATGCTGTGGGTGTCTATGCCGTCGACCATGATAGTGCCGCGCGTCGGCTGGTAGACCTTGGTGAGGAGGTTAAAGATCGTGGTCTTGCCCGCGCCGTTCGGGCCGATGAGCCCGGCGATCTCGGTACGGCCGATGGTGAGGTTAAAATCGTCGACCGCGGTCAGGCCGCCGAAGTCTATGCCGAGGTGGCTGACTTCGAGGACGGGGGTCTTGTCAAGGTCGCGCTGCGGGATGAAAGCGTTCGTCGGCAGCGGGACGAGCGGGCTTTTATATTTCGTCTCGATGTTGGCTTCCGGGTATGCCGGGGCAAACATTGCGAGCGGGTTTCTTAATTTCAGAGCGAGATCAGGCATGTTCCTTTTCTCCTTTCTTGCCGAAGGGGACGAGCTTTGAAAGCAGCGCCTTCATCTGGGGGCTGTTCGTCGCCAGCATGACGACTATCAGGACTATCGCGTAGATGAGCATACGGTAATCGGCAAAGCCGCGCAGCGCCTCGGGCAGCACCGTCAGCACCGCCGCCGCGATGATCGAGCCCCACATGTTGCCGAGCCCGCCGAGCACGACGAACACGAGGATGAGGATCGAGGTGTTGAAATCGAATTTTGAGGAAACGAGGTTCGAGAAGTTCAGGCCGTAGAGCGCGCCCGCGCCGCCCGCGAGCGCAGCGCTCGTCACGAAGGCCATAAGCTTATACTTCGTCACATTGATGCCGACGGACTCGGCGGCGATGCGGTTATCGCGCAGCGCCATGATCGCGCGGCCGGAGCGGCTGCGCGCGAGGTTCAAGACAACGACGAGCGTGACCATGATGAGGATGAAGCCCGCGGTGAAGCTTGCGATGGTGTCCGTGCCGGTCGCGCCCTGCGCTCCCTTGATGAGCACCTTGCCCGTCTCGGTGAGGCCAAGGTCGGTGACGGTCTTTGCGCCGGTGGCGTTGAAGATGATGTGCAGGCCGTTTTCATCGTGGCCGATGATGAGGCAGTTTATAAGCTCCTTGATGATCTCGCCGAAGGCCAGCGTCACGATTGCCAGATAGTCGCCGTGCAGGCGCAGCACCGGGATACCGACAAGAGTTCCCGCAATTCCCGCGAAAATTGCGCCCATCACGATCGCGAGCGCGAGGCGCACGCCGTCCGAGGGGATAGCGCTCTGCAGGCTCATCGCGGTGACGACGCCGGTGAACGCGCCGACGCTCATAAAGCCCGCGTGTCCCAGACTCAGCTCGCCGAGGATGCCGACGGTGAGGTTCAGGGAGACGGCCATGACGATGTAGCAGCAGATTGGGACGAGCTGACCCTTCATCGAGCGGGTGAGCAGCCCTTCGTTCATCAGCGCGTTCATGACGATAAAGGCGATGACGACGCCGATATAAGTCGCGAAGTCCGCGATCTTTGTCTTGTTAAGAGTCTTTTTCATCTTGGCACCTCAGACTTTCTCCGGCACATACTTGCCGAGCAGACCGGCCGGACGCACCAGCAGCGTCACGATAAGCACCGCGAAGACGATGGAGTTTGCAAGCTGCGTGGAGATATACGCCTTTGCCAGAGACTCGATTATGCCGAGCAGCAGACCGCCGAGGAACGCGCCGGGGATAGAGCCGATGCCGCCGAACACCGCCGCGGTGAAGGCCTTGATGCCGGGCATGGAGCCGGTCGTCGGCATGAGGGAGGTGTAGGACGAGCAGAGCAGCACGCCCGCGATCGCCGCGAGAGCCGAGCCGATAGCGAAGGTAAGGGAAATGGTGCTGTTGACGTTGATGCCCATGAGCTGGGCCGCCGCCTTATCCTCGGACACGGCGCGCATAGCCTTGCCCATCTTGGTCTTGCCGGTGAAGAAGGTCAGCGCCGCCATGATGACAAGGCACATCACGACCGTCAGAAGCGCGATGTAGGAGATCGTAAGCTTGCCGTCGAAGAGCTTGAACGCGCCCTCGACCACAGGGCTGTACGCCTTGGGGTTCGCGCCCCAGATGAGCAGGGCGGAGTTCTGGAGGAAGTAGCTCACGCCGATGGCGGTGATAAGCACCGCGAGCGACGGAGCCGCGCGCAGCGGCTTATACGCCAGACCCTCGATGATAACGCCGAGCACCGTACACACGACCATTGCGACGAGTACCGCCGCCCATGCGGGCAGTCCCCATGAGCTGACCGCCATCAGCGACACATAGCCGCCGACCATTATAACATCCCCATGGGCGAAGTTCAGCATCTTGGCGATGCCGTAAACCATGGTATAGCCCAGCGCGATTATCGCGTACACGCTGCCGAGACTGATACCGCTGATGAGATATGACAGAAATTCCATAACGTCCCTCTTCTGTTTCTATTAACTGCTATGAGCTTCAATTAGGTAAACTCCGAGCAAAGCCCAGCGGAGCGGGTTTGCCAGCTTCTTCTGACGTGGCTGCGGCATTTGCACAGCCGGCAGAGGCCGTGCCGCCTCTGCAACTGCCGCAGGATGACAAGATGCCTGTCGGCAGTCGGGGGATGATCCCCCGGCTGCCTTTGTTGAGTTGTGGTTTAATATCCCGCTGTACTTATGCTGCGGGGCTGACCTCGGGTTCAGCAGCTGCTTCCGCTTCCGCGGTGGCCTCAGGCTCTGCGGCCGCTTCGGTCTCCTCGGCGGGGGCTTCCTCGGCTGCTTCGAGCTCTGCGGAGACGTAGGTGCCGTTCTTGATGATGACGGCGGCGGGCATCTTGCTCACTTCGCCCTCGGTGTTCCAGGTCATGCCCTTACCGGTCAGGCCGTCGAAGGTCAGGCTCTGGAATGCGGAGACAAGTGCATCGCAGATCTCCTCGTTGCTCATGTCGGGAGTGCAGTTGGCTGCTTCAAGGGCGGCCTTCAGTGCGTAGATAACGTCGTACTCATCGGCTGCGAACTGGTTGGGGACTTCACCATACTTCTCGGTGTACTTCGCTACGAAGCTCTGGGTCTGCTCGTCCTGTGCGTCCGCGGAGAACGGGGTCAGAACCATGACGTCCTCTGCAAGCGAGGTATCAAAGCCCTCGAGGGTCAGGATGCCGTCCATACCGTCGACACCGAAGAAGGTCGGCTCATAGCCCATGGCCTTTGCCTGGGAGAAGATGACGGATGCGGGCTGGTAGTAGATGGGCAGGAAGACGAGGTCTGCGCCGTCAGCCTGAGCTGCGTTGAGCTGGACGGAGAAGTCGGTAGCGGTGTCCTTGGTGAAGGTGCCTTCGTAGACGATCTCAAGGCCGTTCTCGGCTGCGGTGGAAACGAACTTGTCGCGGATGCCCTGGGAGTAAGCGTCATCGTTGCGGTAGATAACGGCGATCTTGCTTTCAGGCATGTTGGCTGCGATGTAGGTTGCGGAGCCTGCGCCCTGGTTGGGGTCGGTGAAGCAGAGCTGGAAGACGTTGTCCTTGCCCGCGGTGACGTCAGCGGAGGAGGCGGACGGGGTCATCATAAACACGCGCTCTTCATTGCACTTGGTGGAAACGGAGATGGAGGAGCCGGTGGTGGTGGGACCGGCCATGACCTGCATACCCCAGTCCATGAGGTTGTTGTAGGCGTTGACTGCGATCTCGCTGTCGGCCTGGTCGTCTTCGAACTTCCACTCGACCTGGCAGCCGTTGATGCCGCCGTTGGCGTTGATCTCATCGATCGCGATCTGGCCGCCGTTCTTGACTGCGGTGCCGTAGATAGCCGCGTCGCCGGTCAGGGGGCCGCTGCCGCCGATCTTGAATGTATTGCTGCCGGAGGCTTCCGCGGGAGCCTCAGTTGCGGCAGTGCCGCTGTTGCTGCTGCCGCAGCCTGCGAACAGGCACATGCACATTGCTGCGACCAAAACAAGAGCCATAAACTTTTTCATCTTTTTGTTCTCCTTACAGGAATATATTTATACAAAAAATCAGCCCCGACCGAATTGGTCGGGGCTGATTTGAAGTATACGGTAAAATCAAATCATCGCACCGCTGCCAAAACCGGTCGCCTGCTATCTGCGCCGCTAAGTATGCCTATAATTATGCATATGGATACGGTAATAACTCGTACGGCGGCAACAAAAATGGACACTGCATTAACAGTGTCCATAGTAAGCAGGAGGGCGGTATTGGTGCAGTCAGCGGACTGCTGGCGAGAAGAGCATGCAGCAGCAGACTCATCTGCGCGAGCGCATGAGCCGGTGGTGTTGAAGCGGTTTGCGAAGCGTTCAAACATCTGCTGTATCTCCTTTCGTTTGATGGGCGTACTTTAGCACCGTAATCCGCGGCTGTCAAGTCCCTTTTTTATATTTCACCCGTTTTGACAAAACGGCTAAAAATGCAGGCGTGTTTTTCTACACATTGCACAGCGTCAGAATAACATCGCAAGGTCATGCTGCGCCGCAAGCGGCACTGCATCGACCGGCGATATTATTCTTCCTTTTCCTCGCAAACCCACTTCGTTGGGCTTTGCGAGGAGCATTTGTGCTTCGCACATTGGTCGAAGCTCGCGCCGCTCTGCTGGGTTCGATTTGAGTAATTGGTATAAGAAAGGACGGGGACTTGCGGTATCCCCGT
>ERZ1026772.1438-NODE-1438-length-12837-cov-6.399781_pt1 | contig 12837 bp, 10 predicted proteins | sample MGYA00380124_ERZ1026772 | MGnify/ENA primary metagenome ERZ1026772 (study PRJEB33269, sample SAMEA4719760) | human gut metagenome | biome: human-associated habitat; feature: organic feature; material: feces | place: Cameroon | collected 2013-10 ...
TCGTCAGTTTGATGCGAATTCAAGGAAGCTAGCCCAAGGGCAAGGGGGCGTACTACGGTACGTTCCCGCCGCCCGCGTGGCGACGCTGACGCAGAAGTCGCGCAAAATGGCGAAAATGCCAGAGCCCGTATTGAGCCCAACGGGCGAGATAGGGCGAAAAAAGGAAATCATCGCAGTTGAAGAAAAGTGTTGATAAATTCCCATTTTCTCGCACAATAGATGCAGTTTGCATGTGATCCCAAAAAGATCAAATCGTGTGACTTTTCGAGTTCATGCGCCTCGTTCTCGGCGTCGATTGAGATGAACGTTTAGTTAGCGGGATTTCTCTATCGTGCTTGGGCCGATTTGTGAGCTCGATAGATTGAATCGCTGGAATGCTCTAGCGAATGGCAATGACTTAATGACCGCGAATCATGAGGAGATACGTATGGCTGGCATGTCGGAAGAAGAGTTTTTGAAACGGAGACAAGCGCGCAAAGCGGCAAAAGAACAAGGGAATAAACAAAAGAGTGAGGATGCGGCGAGTGAGCCGAGTCCGGTCGACGAGGACGCCGAGGAACGCGAAGAGCCTGTAAAGCCCGTGAAAGAGTCGGCTGAGGAAAGTGAAGAGCCTGTAAAGCCTGCGAAAGAGCCGGCTGAGGAAAGTGAAGAGCCAGCAAGGCCCGCGAAAAAGCAGCCCGAGGAAAGTGAAGAACATGCAGAGCCGTCGAAGAAGGGCAAATGGATCATCGCCGTCGTTGCCGTTTTGCTCATCGCTGGCGGTGGTGCGGGCGGCTTTGTCTATTACAAATCGATGATCGCCGATACGCTGAAGCAAATCGTCGACATAGAACAAAAGATCGCCAAAGCATATCCCGATTGCTCGGCAATTGGTGCGCTCAAAGCGGAGAACGCCGCTTTGTATCGATATGATGCTATCGGCGATACCTACGAAGCGACATCGTCGTCGATCGGCGATTACCAAAACCAACTCGGTAAACTTCGCACGGCTGAATAATCTTGTGCCGTAGAGCACGAAAAGCGCCAAGAACAAGCAAAGGCCGACGAAGACCGCAAAAAGCGCGATGAACAAATCGCGGCACTCGAGGCACAAAAGCGAGAAGCCGAGGCTCGGGCAATGCGCGCCCAGGTCGAAGCGGAAAATGCACAGAAGCAGGCCGAATCGGAACGACAAATGCGCGTCGCAGCCCAAAACGAAGCTGCAGTCGCTCAAGGATTCGCGCCCGATTTCCAAGCCCCAGTCGTCGACCCATTGATCCCCGAGCCCATCGTCACCATGGAACCGGAGATGCGCCTCACGTTCAACCGAGCCCTTCGACGCCCAAATGGTGCGCTCGAATACCTCATCTTTTACGACAAGGAACTCCAAACGCCTTGTTATATCGCCGTTCACAACTACAACATCAAAGCGCAAGACGATAACCGCTATTGCACACCGTATTCTGGGAACGATTCGGACTTGACGCATCCCGTAGCCGTCACCCAAACGGCAAAGCGTTTCGCGGACTACGCCTATTGTGGCGTCATCGTCAAACCCGAAAAACGCAATATTCCAGGGATTGCAGGATTCTTTAGGGCGTTTAATCCGACCTATTACAATGAGCACTTGGCGCGATTTATCGATAAGCCTATCGATGTAGAATCCCCCGACGTAGTCGATCTAGAAAATGACGATTCGTACGCATATTACCACAAGGGGCCAGGGTGCCAGGTTCAGTACAACGGCACAAATGACGGAGAGATTGATGAATCTTGCAAGTTCAAGAATCCCATCATCACCGAGGCGCAATATCTCCAATACGGATTGAAGCCCGGAGACGTATTTTTAACGCCATCGTCCGTCTATGGCGAACAGACAAAACACCAGTATTGGCAAGTCATGAGCGGCACTGCCGAACCGTATATCGAAAAGGATAGAACGCCAGGCATGGATGTATTTTCTGAGCCACACGACAAGCTCGTCGAAGTCAAAGACCTCGATTCGAAGGCCATTTATGAGGTTTTGATGCCGCACCTCAAGGCAGGGATGCCTGCCCGAGCGCAGTATTGCGAAGCGGTCAATCGGTCGCTCATCAACGAAGCGCGCGCAGGGAAATGGGCTCGCGTCGATAATCAATCGCCATTGATGAAGAAGAAATAGCGCGTTTGCGGGGAGCAAACCTCAATCCCTTGCCTCTGCGCTATTGCAGGGGCAATTTTGCGATGTTAAGCCATAGAACTGCGAAGGATGCATTTCTCGTCGTCATTGAGCTTTAGGTAGATCATCGCCTCTTCGAGTGTGGTGTTCATCGACGCCATCACGCGTTGAGTTATCTCTATCAGTTGCTCGAGCTTGCCCTTGATAATTCCGGTTTTCTCGCCTTCTTCGCGACCGCGCTTTTCGCCGCGCTTTTCGCCGCGCTTTTCGCCGCGCTTCTCTCCACGTTTTTCACCGCGCATCTCGCCGCGTCTTTCGCCTTCATCAAAGACCTTTTGTATAAAAGTATCCATCTTTTTGAACTCCGCTTGTTTAATCGTTGAGAATTGATTGGCAACGACTTCGTCTTTCATCTCACTGGCATTTTTGCACGAGAAGTCGTGAGATATCTTACCAACTGGCGAATCATCGTGCAAACTGCCGTTTACGAAATAAATGCGCGTGCCGACGCCTGTGTCGCGATTTGCTTCGTCTTTTAAGGCAAATCGATTCACGAGCTTATCGTCGCAGTATTTTCCACCCAAATGAACCCCGTAGGGGTTCTGGCGAGTAGCCCCCAGTTGACGCCGTAGGCGGCTACTGGGGGAAAGGAATGCCCCCCCCAAATGAACCCCGTAGGGGTTTCCGATTTAACACCCTAAAAAGAAGTATTCTTCGTCAAAAACTACACGAATATAGATTTGATCCTGCACAAAAATGAATACGCATCTGCCTTCGTTTATCATCTCGGAAACCCCTAACGGGGTTTTATATAGATTGGGGTATCTTTTTACCCCCGGCGTTGCCGGGGGCTACTCGCCGCAACCCCTAACGGGGTTTTATATAGATTGGGGTATCTTTTTACCCCCGGCGTTGGGGCGGGGCTACTCGCCGCAACCCCTAACGGGGCTTTATATGGATTGGGGTATCTTTTTACCCCCGGCGATGGGGCGGGGCTATTCGCCGCAACCCCTAACAACGAAAAACAAAAAAAGATGACGACATTTGCAACAACGATGTTGCAAATGCGTCATCTCGCTAACGATGAGAGGAACGATGATGTGCGGATTAGAACCCGAGTCCGAAGTTGAGGGCGAATATCATGCCGTGGACGGGTTTGGAGTGATCGACGCCAACGTTGGCATGACGAGTCCCGAATTCATCGGGGGCTTGATCGATGGTATATCGAACGTCGATGCCGATTTCGAGTGCACCAGCCAAAACGCTGACGCCCGCGCCAAATTGACCGCCGAATTGGAGCAAGCGACCGTCTTGATCGACGTCGTCGTTGCCGTCGTTGATGGTGGTGAAGGCAACCGATGCAGCAACGACGCCGTAGACGTCGAGCGAACCGTAATCGAAGACGTGGATTTGGAGACCTGCCGAAACGGGGACGCGGATGTAGTTGAGGTCGCCTTGGATTAAGGGTTTCACGAGACCATCTTCATCGCGGTATTTGGCGAAGAGCAAATCCGACATGAATTCGACGGAGACCCAGCGGATGGGGCGATACTTGATGTAGAGACCGATACCGCCGCCCATTTGCGACTCGACTTGATCGACACCCGCATTGCTAAGCGTCACGGGACCTTGCTGCATGCCCACGCCGCGAAGACCGAACCCCAAACGGGATCCGACTCTTTCGGCGACGGGTTGCGATTCGACTTGGGTCACGGCTTGGGTTTGTGCCGGTTGGGCTGCGACGACGACCGTCGAAGGTTGTTCGACGACGACGACGGGGCGAACCTGACGGCGAACGACTGTGCGATGATGGACGACGGTTGGCGCCGTATTATAGTGGCGAACGACGGGGCGAGGACCATAACTGGGGCCATAGCCAGGACCAGGAGCCGGCCCCGGACCAGGACCGTAACCATAGGCTATGTCGGTTTGCATATCGGGCATGAGTTCGACCGATAAACTCGTATCGACATCGACGAGATCGGAAAGCGAGATCTCAGCAAAACAGACGCTCGGCAATACACACAAGAACAAACTGAGCAATAATACTTGGAACCGTTTCATCGTTATATCTCCCATTTTAGCGGTTATAAAATCTCAAGAGATGACTTCGTGATGAAGTCTTCTAAAATTGGAATAAATGCATATGACGTGCCAAGAAGAAAAAAGTTTGATCTGGCTAGCCCACCCGAAAAGGTGCGCGTATGCGCGGCTGTTGCCGCAGGCGACAGGCGGCATAGCGCACCCGCACGCCGTATTGCGCTTGCGCAATAGGCGTGCAAAAAAAGCGAGCCGTATTGCGCTTGCGCAATAGGCTCGCCGCGCGGCGTATGTGCGCAACCGCGAAGCGGCTTCGCACATAGCCAAGCCACCTAAAAAAGACTAAAAAGGTTAGAAAAAGCTAAAAAAAGCCCAGAGAAGGCGCATTTCAGCGCGGCATAGGCTTGGGATGGGCGAATTTTGCCACGTCGAATAGTGGCTGCCGCACTAGCGTTGCAGAAAATGCCATTACAAGTCGAGATCTTGGGCTTCTTGTGCGTGTGCCATAATGAATTTGAAGCGCGGTTCGGCGTCGCGGCCCATGAGTTCTGAGACGACGTTTTCGGTTTCGTCTTCTTCGCCCGAGGCGATTTCGACGCGCAGAAGCCGGCGTGTGGCGGGATTGAGCGTCGTTTCGAAGAGCGTAGCGGGCATCATTTCGCCCAAACCTTTGAATCGCGAGATTTGGACGTCTTCGATTTTTTTGTGGTTTTTGCGCAAAACGGCGTCGCGTTCTTTTTCGTCCAGGACCCAGTACGTTTTTTTGCCGATATCGACGCGATAGAGCGGGGGTTGGCCGATGTAGACGCAACCGGCTTCGATGAGCGGGCGCATGTGGCGGTAGAAAAAGGTGAGCAGAAGCGTCGAAATGTGGTGGCCGTCGCTGTCGGCATCGGCGAGCAAGATGACTTTGTGGTAGCGCAAGTGCTCGAGCGTGCAATCTTTGCCGAGGGCACAGCCGAGGGCGTTTGCGATGTCGCAAAGCTCGCGGTTTTGGAAGACTTTGTTCGATCCTGCCGTTTCGGCGTTGAGAACTTTGCCACGCAATGGCAATATAGCTTGAATTCGACGATCGCGGCCTTGTTTTGCAGATCCGCCTGCCGAATCGCCCTCGACAATAAATAATTCGCATTCTTTTGGGTTATGAGACGAACATTCTGCGAGTTTGGCGGGGAGGTTGATGCGCTTGGCGTTTTTTCCGCCTTGGAGCACGTTTTCGGCGGCATCGCGCGAGGCTTGTCGAGCGCGCGCAGCGAGTACGATTTTTTTGGCGATTTCTTGCCCGGCTTTGGCGTGAGTGGCGAAGAAGGTAGAGACTTCGCTTTTGACGGCGTTGACGACCCAGTTTCGGACTTCGACGTTGCCGAGGCGACCTTTTGTTTGGCCTTGGAACTGAGGGTTTGCGATGAAGAGGCTGATGGCCGAATAGAGCCCCGAACGGACGTCGTCGGGCATGATGGAGACGTTACGCGGGATGAGGTCGTGCGATTCCATGTAGTCGCGAGCGGCGCGGACGATGCCTTCGCGCATGGCGGCCTCGTGTGTGCCGCCGTCGGGCGTGGGGATGGCGTTGGCGAAACTCTGGATTTGCTCGCGGTTGGAATCGGTCCAGCAGAGTGCGACGTCGACGCTGCCTTGCGATTCGTCGCGTTTGAGCGTGCAAATTTCGCTCTGAATCATGTTGACTTGGTTTTGAGCGAGCATGTGCGTGACGAGGTCGCTAAGCCCGCCATCGAAGCGGAAAGTTTCTTTCGTTTGCGCGACGCGGTCGTCGTAGACGATTTCGAGCCCCTTGAGAATGTAGGCTTTGATTTCGAGTCGCTCGCGGATGAGGTCGGAATCGAAGTGGATATCGCCAAAGATTTCGGCATCGGGGCGGAAAAAAATCGTCGTGCCACTGATGCGGCTCGATCCGACGCGTTTGACGCGCGAAAGCGGCTCACCTTTGCTATAGCGCTGCTCATAGACGCCACCATCGCGCTCGACGTGGACGCGAAAATCGGAGCTCAGGGCATTGACGACGCTCGAACCGACGCCATGGAGCCCGCCCGACGTCTTATAATTGTTGTTGTTAAATTTGCCGCCGGCGTGCAACTTCGTGAGAATGACTTGCAGCACGCTTTCCTTGGCTTGCGGGTGGATGTCGACGGGAATGCCGCGGCCGTCGTCGGCAACGGTCAGCGAGCATCCGTCTTCGTGTAGCGTGACGCGAATCGTGCGAGCATAGCCGTTCATCGCCTCGTCGACGGAGTTGTCGAGGATTTCCCACAACAAGTGGTGAAGCCCAGTTTTCCCCGTCGAACCGATGTACATGCCTGGGCGTAGACGGACCGCCTCGAGGCCTTCGAGTATTTCGATATCTTTTGCAGAATAGCTTTCGCTCATTCGCGCCCTCCGTAGTTTTGCGAAGATAATTCGGATATTTTGCGAATATAATGGTTAGAATTCGGATATTATAACATGATGCCATCGATAATTCGCCGCAGCTGGGAATGAGCCGTCGCCGGCGAACCGTTTTCGCGGAATTTACAAACACAATCGCTTCGATGGCAATAGTTTTATTTTGGCGCATCGCGATATCGTCGTTCGATGTTCGCGCCCTATCGCCGCAGGGGCGATACGGTCGCGGCTTCGCCTATTTCGCTCACGCTCAATACGGCTACGCGCGGCGCTAACTCGCCCGCCAGGGCTCATTACGCGCCGCCACCGCGGCTATGTACTCACTGCGTTGCGTGCATACGCCGCGGTTTTTGCGCCTTCGGCGCTCGATGTGCGCGAGGCGTATCGACGACTCGTGCGAAATCGTTGACAGATCGCGGCAATACATAGTAGTAATTGAGGCGGTTTTTTGTGGTTTCATAGGAGATGAAATGTCAGCACTACCCATGTTAGCACAAGCCACCGAAGTTGCATCGGATCCGAATTGGGTTTTGATAGGGAGCATCGTTGGTGCGTTTGTCATTTTAGCCATCGTCTTAATGTTTGCGTCGAAGAAGCGGCTTGGAGCCGATAAAACGCCCGACAAGGCGATTGAAGACGCGAGTGGTTCGAAAGACGCAGGCGCGAAAGCGCTCGAAGATAAAGAGCAGTTGTCTTTAGCCGAAATCAAAGTCGCCAAACGCGAAGCCGTTTCGGCCGATAAATCGAAAGAAGAATTGCGCGAATTGAGAAAAGAACGTCGCGCAGCTTCGCAGACCGACAAGGCGATCCACGATCGCGAAGAGGCCGAAGAAAAAGCGAAGGAAACGGCAGAATCTTCGACCGAAGAAAAAGACGACGACAAAAAAGTCGAAGAAAATAGCGAAACAGAAGAAAAGGTACAAGAAGAAGCCGTAGCTAGCGAATCGGATGCAAAAGCCGACGAAGCGACAGATAAAGGCGAAGAAAAGGCCGAAGAGAAGAAATCGGACGATCCACTCGGCGATCTTTTTGGTCAATCGTCGTCGGATACGGGCGACGTGTTTGCATCGCTGTTTGGGTCGAAAAATGGCTCGCTCGACATATTTGGCGGCTCGGATTTCGACGTGGATAGCGCCCCCAAGGCATCGAATGCGACGGTATTCCCGACGCTTGGTTCGGCTCTGATTCCGCTCGACGACTTGAAAAAGAGCGCCGAAAATAGCGACTCGAACCCACTCGACGAATTGACGAAACGGCTGAACGAAAAGGCTGAAAAAAAAACTCTGAGCTAAGCGAAGACGAATCTGGCGCGCCCGAAGTCGCAAAACCCGCTTGTTCTGCCGCTTTGGACGATGCCCAATCTCAAAACGACGCCGAAAAGAAATCCGACACCGACAAGGCGGACGAAAAAGCCGTCGTCGAAAAAGCCGACGAGACCAAATCGGAAGATAAAAAAGCCGACGAAAAAGCCGTCGAGACCAAATCGGAAGATGAAAAAGTAGACGACGCAAAATCGGACGATAAAAAAGCCGTCGAGACCAAATCGGACGATAAAAAAGCCGTCGAAGCAAAGTCGGAAGATAAAAAAGTAGACGACAAAGCCATCGAAGCAAAGTCGGATGACAAAGAATCGGACGATGGCAAGGCGGAAAATAAGAAATCGCAGCGTTCTCTCAACGATGGGTTGAAGACGACGCGATCGCAAGGGTTCTTGGCTCAGATAGGCAAGATTTTCAAGGGTCAGATGAAGAGCAACGTCGTCGACGAGCTCGAAGAAATCTTGTTTACGGCCGACATCGGCGTGCAGACGAGTGAATTGTTGCTAGAGCGCGTGACAGAGCATTTGCGCGACAAGGGCGATGGCAAAGAAGCGATGGCATTGCTCAAAGACGAAGTGCACAAGATATTGTCGCGTTGCGAAAAGAAACTCGAGATCGGCAGCGAGAAGCCGCATGTCATCTTGACGATAGGCGTGAATGGGGCTGGGAAGACGACGACGCTAGGGAAACTGGCGGCGCAGTTGACGGCCGAGGGCAAGAAAGTATTGCTCATCGCGGGCGATACGTTCCGCGCAGCGGCTGTCGAACAGCTCGACGAATGGGCAACGCGTTGCGGTTGTGGTATCTATAAGAATAAGCAAGGCGCCGATCCTTCGGGGACGATATTCGACGGGATTAAATATGCGACGGAGAATGGCTACGACATTGCATTAGCCGATACGGCCGGTCGTTTGCACAACAAAAAAGACTTGGTCGAAGAGCTCAAGAAGATATACCGGGTATCGGGCAAAGCGATGGAAGGTGCGCCGCACCAAGTGATTCTCGTACTCGATGCGACAAATGGGCAGAATGCACTCATCCAAGCTCGCGATTTTGGCGAAGCGATACCGTTCACGGGCATCATTTTGACGAAGCTCGATGGGACGGCCAAAGGAGGCGTGATATTGGGCATTTGCGAGGAGTTCAAGAAGCCGATTCACTACATAGGCATAGGCGAAATGATCGACGATTTGCGAGCATTCCAAGCCGATGAGTTTGTAGAAGCCCTTTTTAACGACGAAAACGTCTCATCTCATTCATAATATTTTTATCGTGTTGCACAAATATGCGAAAGTGTGGTAGAGAGGTGACCGACCCTGCAAAGGTTGCAGTGGAAGTCTGCCACCCACTTTCGTGAATGCGCAGAGTGCAGCTGTCAGTAACCTGGACCATGGACTCCATGGTACGATGAGGAGCTTTTTGATGCGCCGTGTCCTCAGTGTAGTGATATTGTCATTGGTAATGATGATGATGCCCTGTCTGGCAATGAGCCAGGAATCGGACTCATCTGCGTCGGTAGAGACCGATAGCGTGAGCGAGGGGAGTGCTAGCGACGGCAGTGCCGTGCCGAGTAGCCGTATCGTCGTCAGAGATCAAAAGAAGAAGCGCGAATTTAACGACAAGATCGTCGTCATTCAGCGCAAGCCCTTTATGCGTCGCGGTCGCTTTGAGATGGCTCCGATGTTCTACGGCGGCATAAACGACAGCCTCTTGTTCCAGGTAGGCGTCGGCGGTCAGATGAATTATCACATCTTAGAATGGCTCTATGTGGGAGTGTATGGTGGTTGGCAAGATTGGCGAGCCGCCGATCGCCAGACGAATGGGCTTTCAGATGCGTATAACGACATCGTCGACGCGACCGATGCGATTCCGACGACATCGATAGTCGATGGCTACGTGGGTGGCGTCGTGGGTTTCGTTCCCATTTATGGTAAGTTTTCGATTTTTAATTCGTCGGTCATTCACTGGGACTTCTCGCTGGGGCTCGGTGGTGGTGCGGTCTATACGCGAGCCAATGGTTTTGTGGGTGCAGGTCTCATCTCCGTCGACCATCGCTGGTATCTCTTGAAATGGCTTAGTCTCAATATCGGCCTCAAAGGATGGATTTACTACGAGGATATCGGAAATCGCAAGGGCGTGTTTACGCACTGGCAAGCCGGTATTGGCATCGGATTCTGGTTGCCGCCTTCGTGGAACTACAAGTCCGAATGGTAAGTCGAAATCAATGGTTGGTTTTTGTGTCTTTGGTGTTTGAACGAACGGCCTGTCTAGCTCGACTTGACGGTCAAAGATAAAGGATGGGACTACGCATGAAGCGATGGATTAGCCTTCTGGCGTTGATCATATTGTTTGGATTCGGTTTACCTCAAACCTCATTTGCAGGGAACGAAGAAGAGGGCATGTCTAGCCTCGAAAAAGGCGACCCCATTCGACACCTGATGCTCTTGAGATCGGGGCGATTTGAGATTCAGCCGATGGCGCAATTCGGCATCAATGAATCGTTTTATCAATCGATCGGATTTGGTGTTAACCTCTCGTATTACTTTACGAACTACTTGGGTTTGGGGGTGTCGTTCCTCTATAACCCGCTCTTCATCGATTCCGATGAAGTCGAAGCCGTAAAGAAAGACGAATACGATAAAAGTGTCCGCGAATCGTTGGCGATTTCTCGCCCGACGATGAACTTCGACGTCGGCTTGTACTACGCACCGCTGACGGGTAAGTTCAACTTGTTCTCGTGGATTTTGAACTACGACTTCCACATCTACGCCGGTTTCGGTGCCATCATGATGGGATCGGCATGTGCTGCAGGTGGCGCCATCTGCAACGAAGCGAAGAACACGGGGCTCGAAGGTCCGAAATTCGCCGGCGTCATCGGGTTGGGCGTTCGCCTCTTCTTCAACAACTTCGTCGCACTCAACCTCGAGTTCAAAGATTACATGACGAAATACGCCGATTTCTCGCGCAATCCCGCCGACGACCGCTCGCGCTTCAAGAACTTCTTGACGGGTACGATTGGCGTCAGCATCTTCTTGCCTGTCTCGGTTTACATGTCGCGTTAATCTTGGCGCACAATCTCTTTCAAAGGGCGATTTTATCGCCCTTTTTTTGTACCAAAACTGCCCCCATCCCGTTCGAGGCTACGCCCCTATGAAGTCTGTATTTTGCCCACTCTGCCCTACTCTAGCTGCCTTATCGATCGCTTTTTGCGCCATGAGTTGCTCGAATGCCTCGACGCAAAGCCCGCATCACGCCACCGACGAAGTGCCGAAGCGCGATTTGAATATTGCCCAAAAGCAAAAGCAAACTGTCGATAAGCATGCGAAAATTGGCGCGAAAGCCGAAGGTTCTTCGGATTCCAAGCCAGGCATGGATTTGAAATCGGAGAGCCGCGCATTGGGCGATGACGCGTTAGAGGCAAAAGATGCGAAGTCGCAAAAAGCGAGTCGTTCGATAGAAGTGTCGATAGAAGGTGAACGGCTTGTAGAGAGGACTTTTATTGCCTCGTCGATTCAATATGCGCCGATTTCGGGCGATAAGGTGCTGTTTGCCGCCGACGACGACAAGGGGAATGCGTGTATTTACCTGGTCGAGGGCGGTGTATTTCGCGAAGTTCGAGTCGTGGCAAATGCCCAGATATCGTGTATCGACGTGGGCGCGACGCGGTTTCGAGTGGCGACGATAGAGCGGAAATCGTCGGGGCAATCGGTTATCGTCGTCGATAGCTTTGGACTCGATGGAACGGCGGTTTCGGATGGGACTTGGACGGTCAAGACGCGCGGATTTGTGCCGGATCCGGGGAGTCGATGTGCATTTATTGGCGCTACGCCGCGGAAATTGTATGCGACGGGTTCGCGACCGCGCGGCGATAGAGGGCTAGAGCGCGGTTTATTCGTCGTCGAATCGAACCAATTGTCGCGCGTCGCCGGTAGCGATCAGCACGTGCCTCTCATCGTTGGCACGCTGCCCGACGACGACGGATCGATTATCGTGCGACGCGTGGCGCGAATCGGAGATAAGCCGCATTGGCCATATTTTTTGTATAAAATCGAACGGACTTTGGGGAGCGAGAAGGCGGGATATGTGGCAAACCGACAAATGGCAGCCGATTTCATCGTCTTCGATCGGAAACGCCAAGGGGCTGTATCGTTTAATCCGTCGAATTGCTGCTACGACAATGTCGCATTTGGCGATGGGGGAACGGCGAGCGAAGCGGGCGATGCGCGGGCGCAGTGCGATGCGTTGAATGCGGAAAAGTGCGATCATCGGGCTTTAGATTACGACATCGTCGATGCATCGCCGATATGTGGCCAAGAGGCAGATGGCTGTTTTTTGTATCGTCGAGCCTCGGGCGACGAGCTCCACATTGCAAAGGGATCGGGCGATGAGGTGTATACGATGCCTAGGGGCTTGCGCATCGTGCCTATCGCCAATGGCGATAATTGGCTGAGTTTGCGATTGGGAACGGAGCAGAGCGATAGAGGCGAGCTATATTGGGGAAAAACGTTGCCGTATTTGCAGAGCAAATAGGCAACGCGCCGGGCGTATTTGCCGCAGGCAAATAGCCGGCGAAAGTGTGGCGTATTTGCCGCAGGCAAATAGCCACACAAAAAAGGGGGCGTATTTGCCGCAGGCAAATAGCCCCCTAAAAGGCGTTGCCGTATTTGCAGAGCAAATAGGCAACGCGCCCTACATCAATCGTCGTCGACATCGGAGGCGTCGGCGCCGTCGGCAGAGATGCCGTATTTTTTCATGAGCTTTCTGAAGTATTTTCGGTCGATTTCGGATTCTCTCGAAGCTTGTGATATATTATAGCCGTTTCTTTCGAGTAAAGTTCGGATATATTCGCCTTCGAACGAAGCGAGCCATTCTTCTTTTGCCTCTTTAAAAGACATGTTGGAGAAGTCTTGTGCGGCGGGAGCGACGGCGGCGGGTGCGGGC
>ERZ1026772.1439-NODE-1439-length-12834-cov-5.118632_pt1 | contig 12834 bp, 7 predicted proteins | sample MGYA00380124_ERZ1026772 | MGnify/ENA primary metagenome ERZ1026772 (study PRJEB33269, sample SAMEA4719760) | human gut metagenome | biome: human-associated habitat; feature: organic feature; material: feces | place: Cameroon | collected 2013-10 ...
CCAGCACATCGTGACCGTTGAGAAGCGCGAAGTGCTGAAAACCATCTCTGAAACCGTCGGCGCGATCATTGATGAGCAGGTCACCGATAAGGCTCCCGGCATCGTCAGCTTCGATACATACTGGAAGCGCATCAAAGAGAATCCGTCCCTGCGTACCGATCCTGCCGTACATGAAGTGCTCTCCAAGTCCACTGTGCTGGAGTCCATCATCATCAGCAATTTCCCGAAGGCCGCATATCGGCCCATTGCTCTGCAGATCATCTATGCGCTGAGTGTGCATCGTCTGACCACCGGCACCCTGGATGCCAAGCTTGGCATCACGGAGCAGGCCCTGAAGGATGACCTGTGCCTGTATATTCCCATGCCCGTCATGGAAGAGGATTTCCTGCTGGGTACCATCCATACCATCATGCAGGACATCATGAACACCGTTTCCGGCCAGTTCATTGAGTTCAACGGCGACAACGGCCAGTACTACCTCGACCTGAAGAAGGACATTGACTACGACAAGAAAATTCAGGAGAAGGCCGACTTTCTCGGCGATGACGCGCTGGATCGGCATTTCTTCGACATCATGGTGTCTACGCTCAATTATCAGGATACTGAGAAGTATGTACCTGGCTTCAACATTTTCCAGTACAACATGAACTGGCGTGACAAGAATATCTTCCGTCGCGGTTATCTGTTCCTGGGTCTGAGCCATGACCGTCCCTCCGCCGAGCCGAAGGAGGATTTCTGGGTTTATATCGTGCCTCCCTTCAGCGGCCCGCAGCAGACCACCAGCGGCCAGAAGGACGAAGTGTATTTTACACTGCAGGCGGACAGCAAGGTGCTGCAGCTGATCAAGCTGTACGGCGGTGCCCGTGAAATGGAAATCCTCTCCGCTGCCGGAGAAACCAAGACCACCTATGTGCAGCGCGGCAGGCAATACTTGACTCAGATCCGTAAATGGATGGACGAGCATCGTACCACCCTGTTCAAGGTCACCTACATGGGCCAGAGCAAGACGCTGCTGGAAGCGCTGAAGGGCACACCCCGCATCGGCGATTTGACTGTGAAGGAAATCGTGGAGATCGCAGCTTCCAACAGCCTGAACGGCTATTTCAATGAGAAGTATCCGGATTTCCCGAAGTTCGCCAGCCCCGTCACCCAGCAGAACATGGCAACTGTTCGTCTGGAAGCGCTGAACGCGCTGGTCGGCAAGCCCACTCAGATGGGCAATTCCGTTCTGGATTCCTTTGGCCTGCGGCTTGACGGGAAGATCCGTCCGGAAAACAGTCCCTATGTCTCTTTCTACATTCAGAAGCTGAAGGAGCTGCCGGAAGGCAACGTGCTGAATTACAGCGACATCATGACTACCGAAAACGGCGACGAGTATTTCGACAAGCGGTATAAGCTCAGTGTTGTCTGGATGAGTATCGTACTGACTGCGTTAGTTTACGGCGGGCATTGTGTGCTTGTCGCGGGAAACGGGCAGCGTTACGATGCTGGCAACATGGAAGCCCTGTGCAAGATCAGCCCCACCGACATCTATAGCTTCAAGCGGCTGGAAAAGCCGAAGTCCATGAACCGTCAGATGCTGATGCGTCTGTTTGACGCCTACGGCATTTCCAGCGGTCTGCTGGCCAGCGAATCCACCTATTCCACTGCGCTGGAATCCCTGCTGAAGGTGGCGCAGGAAAAGGTAGATGCTGCCTGGAATATGAAGAACTTCCTTCAGAAGCACTACAATCTCTGGGGAAACACCATCATCCCCATGGGCACCGCCAATCAGCTGATCGAGAAGATTACCGCTGTGCATCAGATTGGTGATGACATTCGCAGCCGCTTTACCACCGTCGCCAAGATGAAAAACTTTGACTACGATGACAGCAAGCTGAAGCAGCTGGAGGACGGCATCGCTGCCATCGCCATCGGTGAGCGGGTGAAGCAGTTCCGGGATGATTTGCTGGATATCTGCAATTACATCGAGACGGCGGAGACCAAGCTGCCGGAAAGCTCAGAGCTCCGTCCAGCCTTCGCGGAACAGAAAACCGCCTATCAGGCAGTGCAGGCACGGCTGTTGGAGGATGATTGGGACAGTGAAGAAACCGACGACGTCGTGCTGGCGCTGACCGATCTGAAGAAGAAATACATTGTCTGGTACATGGCAGAGCACAAAGCCTATCGCCTGGATCATGCTGGCTCCCAGAAGAAGGGCACCATCCAGCAGAGCACCACATGGAAGTCACTGATCGCGCTGAAAGGCATCCACGGCATCTTGCCCACCAGCCAGCTGATGGATCTGACCAGCCAGCTGGTGGCGCTGAAGACCTGCTATGAGCTGACTGAGCCGGAGATGCAGAAGCAGGCTGATTGTCCGCACTGCCACTTCAACCCGGCGGACAACGATTCCAAACCTGTGCATGGTCGGCTTGGACAGATCGAAGACAAGGCGGACGAGGTACTGAACGGGTGGACGAACACGCTGAAGTCCGCGCTGGAAGACCCGATGCTGGAGTCGCAGAAGGCATTGCTGGGCAAGAACGCCAGAGCAGCCATCGACAAGTTCCTGAACAGCGGCCTGTTGCCCATTCCGGTGGATCAGCAGTTCATTGACAGCGTCAACTCCATGCTGTCCGGCCTGGAGAGCCTGGAAGTACACATGGATAAGCTGCAAGCCGTCATGACCAGCTGGGGCCCCTGTACACCGGAAGATTTCAAGCAGAAGCTGGCTCAGTGGGTGGACAGCCAGACCAGTGGCAAGGACAAGAGCAAGGTCAGGATCGTGATCAAATAAAGGACGGAGGACACACCCCATGGAAGAACGTAAGCTGACCAAGGCAGATATTGATAAGGTGCGCCATATCGAAGGCTTTCCCATCGGCAAGGACGAGGACATTATTGCGCTTTCCCGCCCGCCGTATTACACCGCCTGCCCGAATCCCTTCATTGAGGATTTCATCCGCGAGAACGGCACGCCCTACGACGAAGCGACGGACGATTACCATCGCGAGCCGTTTGCGGCGGATGTGAGCGAGGGGAAAAACGATCCCATCTACAATGCGCATAGCTATCATACCAAGGTGCCGCACAAAGCAATCATGCGATATATTCTGCATTACACCAAGCCGGGGGACATCGTGTTCGACGGCTTTTGTGGCACGGGTATGACTGGTGTCGCTGCGCAGATGTGTGGATGTCCGGATACGCAATATAAAATGGAAATTGAAGCCGAAATGGAAGGTGAAAATATACGGTGGGGTGTACGCAAGGCACTAATTAGTGATCTTGCTCCAGCCGCGACATTCATCGCCTATAATTACAACACTCCAGTTGATGTGGTGGAATACATAGCGAATATTCATTCTATATTAGAAAAAGTAAACAAGCAAATTGGTTGGATGTACGAAACGCATCATGTTGATGAGAATGGACAGACAATTTGCGGCTTGGACGGTACTCCTCAGTGTGGAACTATCAATTTTACACTTTGGTCTGACGTATTTGTCTGTCCGAGCTGTTCAAATGAATTCATTTTTTGGGACGTTGCCATAGATCGTAAAAATAGCAAAGTTCTCGAAAATTTTACTTGCCCGCATTGTCAGTGCAGGCTTAGTAAGCATGACTGCGAACATGCGATAGAAACAAAATATGATATTCTTCTTGGTAATGTACATTCAATAATTAAGCAAGTACCGGTTTTAATCAATTATTCAATAGGGAAAAAACGTTACGAGAAAAGGCCGGATGAAAACGATTTTAGTGTGCTTGCTCGTATAAATGACTACGGAATTCATGAATGGGTACCGAATGATCGTATGCCTGAGGGAGATGAAAGTCGACGAAATGATAAATATGGCATTACACATGTGCATCATTTTTATCATCGTTCTGCCCTCATAGCAATGTCGATGATCTGGAAATACGCCGTTGAATTGGAAGATAAAGATATTGGTTTGCATATCATGTTTGCTCATACAGCAGCAAATAATTATTTATCAAAAATGAGAAGATACCGCGCTGACAAAAAAGGTGGTGGCCCGCTTTCAGGAACTCTATATATCTCATCACTAATAACACCACCAAACCCAATGTTAACAATTGCACGCAATGCAGAAAACATAGGTTCTGCATTGCAAGTTGCTTCTTTTGAACGTGGCAATGCAATTATATCAACACAGAGCCTTGGCGATATGCTAAATGTTCCGGAGAATTCTATTGACTATATTTTTACAGATCCTCCATTCGGTGGAAATCTGAACTACTCTGATCTAAACTTTCTTTGGGAGGCGTGGCTGAAAGTAAAGACAGCTTCCGAGTCGGAGGCAATAGTAAGTCGTGTTCATAGAAAGAATATACAGGAATACCAGCAAATGTTGGAAAAGTGCTTTGTCCAGTATTATCGAGTACTAAAACCAAATCGTTGGATCACGGTCGAGTTCCATAATAGCCAAAATGCTGTTTGGAATGCAATAACTGAAGCGTTATCAAGGGCAGGTTTTGTCGTGGCAGATGTGAGAGTACTTGATAAGAAGCAAGGAAGTTTCAAACAAATCACGGCTACAGCAGCCGTAAAGCAAGATCTGGTCATTTCTGCCTACAAACCGAAAGAATCTTTTGTCCGAGAATTCCAGCAGCGTGCTGGCGATCCTGAAATGGTCTGGGAATTCGTTCGGCAGCATCTGCGGAATGTGCCCGTGGTTGCCGACGGCAATCATGACGGCAAATTGGACATCATTGCCGAGCGGCAGGATTATCTGCTTTTCGACCGCATGGTGGCCTGGCATATCATGAACGGCATTCCCGTGCCCATGGACGCGCATACCTTCTACGATGGCCTGCGCCAGCGCTTCCTCCAGCGCGACGGCATGTTCTTCCTGCCGGATCAGGTCAACGAGTATGACGACAAGCGGGCACATATGGAACTGGATACTGCGCAGCTTTCCTTCATCGTAACCGATGAAAAGAACGCCATCCAGTGGCTCAACTATATCCTCGCTCAAGGCCCCATGACCTATCAGGAAATTCAGCCGCTGTACATGCAGGAGCTTCATCAGTCCCGGCAGGAGAAAATGCCGGAGCTGATGGATATGCTCAAAGAGAACTTTGTGCAGGATGGCAAGGGAGCCTGGTATGTGCCTGACCTCACCAATGCCGCCGACCTGGCCAAGGTTCGCCGCAAAGCCCTGCTGAAGGAATTCTGGGACAGTTGTGCTGCCGGACGCAGCAAATTGAAGGTATTCCGTATGGAGGCCATTCGCGCCGGTTTCGACGAATGCTGGAAGCAGCGCGACTTCAAGACCATCGTCTCCGTGGGCGAGCGCCTGCCGGAAGCTGTGCTTCAAGAAGATCCGGCGCTGCTGATGTACTACGATAACGCCTGCAGCCGTGTGTAATGATTGGAGGAGACAGAGTATTGGCGAATCATATTTACTTTAGTGATTTTTTCAACATTGATCCGGAGATAATTGATAGCTATGGTGCTATGGATATATCTCTGATTAATGATCTGCCTCTTTTTATTGACCCTTTTCTTATCTTCTGCAGCGATGATCCAGAATGCCAGAAAATGCATCAGGAAATCATCAAGTACATCATGTTTCTAAGGGACCATGCGCAAGCTGATCCTAATCCAGACGCAAAATTGTTGAAGCATTATTATTGCTTTCCAGAAGTTCGCCAAACCTATTTAGGCTTCTGTGAACACGGCAACTATGGAAGTGGCCTTGGATTAGATTTTGCGAAAGCCTTACATTCCGGCTTGCGCACCAGCTTTAGTGACTTCGGTAACGAGACTATCACAAAAGGGAAACACATCGAAAAAGTATGTCTTTTAAAGGATGGTGTAGGCAGAGACAACATCAGCGACTTTATCACAAATCTGATCAAACCTTATTTGTGTTCGTTCACAGAGAAATTTGCTCGGGAGTATCTATCGCCAGAACAATGTGCAGAATTCAATGTGAACGCTTGTGAATTTAACTATGATATAGAGATATGGCGACCACGCCGTTATTACCTACCCAGAGTTATTGATGAGTGTGGACGCGAAGACTTTGTACTCCTGACTCCAACATTTCTTCTTGTGAGAGACGAAGCATGGATCAATAGAAGTGATATGATCCGCAACTTCACCAAGTTTGCAAATTCCATCCCTGATGACATGCTGCGTGACAGGGTGAATGCTTATTTTGCGTCATTACTAGCCAAGGATGCGAAGCGAGAAGATCGAGAGCGTGCGGCAGAAGCTACGATCGCAAGATTTCCCGAAGTGATCGACTACTACATCCGGTATCAAGAAGATCATGACAAGGAAGCATTGGCGAGAAGTATCGCAGATGTAACTGGAGTTAGGCAGGTTTTCATCGAGCAACTTTTGGAATTGGTCGATCAGCTTTTAAAAACTAAGTTCTATCAAACAGATGCTCCGGCCAATTCATATAAGGAAGCCATGGAACGAGTACAATACCTGAAGCATGTTGTTGAAGACTGTGATGGGTATCGATACTTCTATGACGGAGATAAACCGATTCACCGCGAATCAGATCTTCATATTATGTATCACCTCGCTTGTTGCAATACGATTTCGGATGCAAACGCAGAAGTTAACAACGGTCGTGGCCCGGTAGATTTCAAATTGTCTCGTGGAAGAAAGGATCAGACGCTTGTAGAGTTTAAGCTTGCTCGAACACTTAAGAAAAACCTGGAGAAACAGGTCGAAGTATACAAGAACGCTAACGATCATCCTAAAGCGATAAAGGTGATTATGTTTTTCTCAGACGAAGAACAGGCAAAAGTGCTCAAGATATTGAATGATCTGGGACTTACCAGCAATAAAGACATTGTACTGATTGATGCCAGAAGGGATGATAAGGTGCAGGCCTCAAAGACGAAATAGCAAAAGATAGTTTTCATAATTAGTGAGCAAGATTGGGAGAATGGAATGCCAAAGAAAATAATTGGAAAGATTAAGGTCACCGCAAAGGTTACCACCAGAAGAACGATCAGCTATCACCATCAATATCAGACAAGAAGTACGATCGGCTTCGACTCAATACCCGAGCAAACACATGTATCTGCAACGCCGGCTGTTGCTTCCCTCGAAAAAAGTGTAAAGAGCCTGGAGTCAACCATCAAAAAGGTATCAAGGCCTGCGAAGTTGCCTTCAGGAGTCTATTCGCCGCAAGTTGAACAGTTGTATGATGAGATCAACAAGCGGAGCAAATCGGAAGAAGCAGACGAAGCAGCTATGTACGATGTCTTTATTTCTCATGCTTCAGAAGACAAAAAGGATTACGTTCAGCCACTTGTGGAAGCACTTCAGGATGCAGGGATCCGAGTTTGGTATGATGCTCTTGAACTTGAATGGGGTAAAAGTCTACGCGGCCAGATAGACAATGGAATCAAACGCTCGAAGTATGCAATTCTGGTACTATCAAAGCACTTCTTTGCCAAGAAGTGGCCACAACGTGAACTGGACGGCATATTGACAAAAGAAGACGTTACAGGAGCTGCTCCTTTGCCCATCTGGTATAACGTTACACAAGAAGACGTTTATAACTTTAGTCCAACCCTGGCTGGATTGTATTCAATGACCAACGCTAGGCATTCGATTGCAGATATCTGTCAGGCTTTCAAGCTTATTCTGAACAAGGAAGCTGTGCGAAATAAGTGAGCATCAACATAGCAACGGCAGGTGATTTGTATGTTCTCAACTGGTCAGTATGTGACGGATGCACACACCGGGAAGGTTGTCAAGATCATCGGTGTACAAACTGTTTTCGGCATGACAACTTATCAGGTGTATGATGCCGATACGGGCGAAATCTATAATGCTGCTGAAAAGGCGCTCAAGGCAAACGGCTCCCTTGCGGAAGCGTCTGCCGCTTTTGTGCGCTTTGCTTCTGTCTATGCCAGAGTGAAGAATGAACTGGCCAGCGGCACAGTGGTGGATGTGTCCGAAAGTGTGATCCCTCTGCCGCATCAGCGGTATGCCCTGGAGCGTGCGTTGGAAACAAACGCTTGCCGTTACATGCTGGCCGACGAAGTCGGTCTAGGAAAAACCATCGAGGCTGGGCTCATCATAAAAGAACTGGAAACCCGTGGACTCATTGAACGCATCCTTGTCGTCTGCCCCAAGGGACTGATGACCCAGTGGGAAGCAGAAATGCAGGAAAAGTTCGGCGAGCGTTTCACCATCATCTTGCCGGAGGAGTATCAGACTCTGAAAAAGGTCACCCCGGATGAGAATCCATTCAGCAGCTTTACGCACGTCATCAGCCCCATGGACGCCATCAAGCCCATCGAAGAGAGGGCTGGCTGGACACAGGAAAAGGTGGATCAGTACAATCAGGATCGCATCGAATCCGTGGTGGCAGGCAGCTGGGATCTGATCATCATCGATGAAGCTCACCGTGTCGCCGGACAGTCCAGCGATGTGGCCCGGCATAAGCTGGGCGAGATGCTGGCCAAAGCCAGTCCACATCTGCTACTCCTGACTGCAACTCCTCATTCCGGCAAGACCGAGCCGTTTATGAGACTCATGCGCCTGCTGGATGAGGAAGCTTTCCCGAATACCAAAGCTATTGTGCGTGAGCAGGTGGCCCCCTTCCTGATCCGCACTGAAAAACGAGAAGCCGTCGATAATGAAGGAAACCCACTGTTCAAAAAGCGCCACACCCAGGTCATGGAAATCGAGTGGCTGGCCCGCCACGAACTACAGCGTCAGCTGTATGAAGAAGTGACCGAGTATGTCCGCAATGGGTATAACAAGGCGATCCGTGAAAAGCGGAATTATATCGGTTTCCTGATGATCCTGTTCCAGCGGATGGTGTCGAGCTCAACCGTTGCCATCATCGATGCCACTCAGCGCCGCCTACAGGTTCTACAGAACGAGGCGGATCAGCTGCACTCCGGCAACTATGCTGAACTGGTGGAAGGCGATACTGAAGAGTCTCTGAAGAATGCCCTTACGCTGCTGTCTACGGGTATCAAGGATGAGATCAAGCAGCTGTCCGCGCTGCTTTCCCTGGCAAAGCAGGCCAGTCTGGAATGCCGGGACGCCAAGCAGGAAGCACTGTTGGATCTGCTGGAAAAGATCCAGCGCTATGAGCCGGGTGCCAAGATCATCCTGTTTACCGAATTTGTGGCCACCCAGGAAGCGATCCAGCAGCTGATGGAATACAACGGCATCACCACCACGCTGATCAACGGCAGTATGTCGCTGGAGGAGCGTAACGCTTCTCTGCAGCAATTCCGCACCGATAAGCAGATGCTGATCTCTACGGATGCTGGCGGTGAAGGTCTGAACCTGCAGTGCGCCCACATCGTCATCAACTATGACCTGCCATGGAACCCCATGAAGATCGAGCAGCGCATCGGTCGTGCCGACCGTATCGGCCAGATGGATGATGTGCAGGTGTACAATTTCATCCTGAAGGACACCATCGAAAACCGCGTCCGTACGGTATTGGAGGAGAAGCTGGCAGTCATCCTTCAGGAGCTTGGCATCGACAAGCTACAGGACGTGCTGGATGAAGGCACCGCAGATATGGACTTCACGAAGGCTTATATCGATTCCATCGTCATGCCTCGTTTCCAGGATCTGTATGTGGGTGAGGTTGAAAAGAACGCTCAGAAGCAGGTGGATCAGTTCCGACACATCCAGCATGTGATCCACGAGAACAAGACCCTCATCAATGATGAGGATTATGAGCGGCAGCAGCATTCTTTCCATGTACTGCTGAAGGAAATGCTCTTCGATTACCGTTCCTGGAAAGGTTATGATCCGGACTGGAGACTGGACTGGGAGCTGTCCCTGTCTGACAAGCAGATTCAGGACATTCTGGCCCGGAAGCAGATCTGGCATCAAAGCCAGGGCATGCAGCAGATCCATTTCCAGAATTTGAAGACGGAAAACGGCGTCTTCTCCCTCTGGGAAGTTTCTCTTGGCCCGGAGCCTGCCGATAAGAATATCATCTCCATTTTCATCAACGAGCAGGGCGTGTATCGTCCGGCAGCTTCCCGCTTGATCTGGGAGGAATTATTGAAACCGGAATGCGCTCTGGAAATAGGTGATGTGCGGCCTGTCGTTCCTGAGTTCTGGGCTGCGCTGGAACAGCGGGCACAGGAGGTTGCGACGGATGCCTTCCTGCAAATGCAGGATGCCTATCACCAGCGCCATGAGCAGCAATATAAAAAACAGCAACGGGCGCTGACCCTGCGGATCGAAGCTGCAGAGCGCATTGGCATCGAAAACATTCGCTTATCCCGTATCGCCCGGCTGGAAGCAGTGCTGAAGGAAGCGACCGACGATTATGAGCGGCATCAGGAGATCTGTCCGACATTTTCTCCTGTGGTCGCCTTTATGACGAGGTAAAGCCATGCAGAAGAGGATTTTTTCACGGACTGGCATTCTCCGCATGAACCAGTCCATTCTGCTGGATGCAGATTCCCTCTGGCAGCGCTTTGGATGTGAGGAGAAAGCTGTCGCGGAAGGCTATAAGGTCGTCCATTTTGAAGACGATATGAAGCTGCGCCGGTATTATGAGTTTGAATGCCAGGATCAACCAGATGTCAGGCGGATATTGGTGATCGACCGGGGGGCACTATATGTGCCAATTGACATCGCAAAGCAGGTTACGGTCATCAAGCTGAGCCTTCAGGGGTTATTCCCGACGATGGACTGTGACGTACTCAATGAACTGCCGGGCCTGGACTTTGATCATCTGGCTTTTATCGCGGATCAGCTGCCGCTTCAGAAGATGGACAAGCAGCAGACATGGAAGTTCTGCACGGAAGACCTGCGCACGGCAACCTATGCGGAACCATATGCAAGTGCGCTTCTTGACGAGGCTGTCTCCCTCGCGGAAGCCGCCATGTCTCACCGGGACTGGACGCCTGTGGCCATCAGCTACGGAAAAGCTGCTATGTTCCAGCATTCAGGCGTGGTGCTCCGGGGCTTCTATAAGAAACAGCAACAGGTCGAAGCTGCTTTTGTAAAATGGATCGAAGCAAAGTACAGCCTGCTTTCCGGTGTGGTTGATCGAAAGCGGCCAGTACTTCTCAGCAAGGTCAATGACTTTATACGAAAAGGGAACGACAAAATTGCTTTGATCGTGATGGATGGCATGTCCTTCGAGAATTTCTTCACCATCCAACGGATACTGGAACATGAACCTTTTACGTATGATGTGCAGGCATCTTTTTCATTCTTCCCGACAGTGACTTCTGTGGCCCGGCAGAGCATCTTCAGTGGAAAGCTGCCCCAAGAACACAGCAAGCCATTTTCCCTGGAAAACGAGGAGAAGCAGTGGTTTGCATACTGGCGGGAGCACGGTTACCGAGATCAGGAGATCGCCTTCTTCAAAGAAGAAGAACCGGAAATCCCAATCCAGACAAAAGTGGTTGGCATCGTGGTAAATATTTGCGATGATCTGATGCACGATGAACTTCAGGGACTTGATGGGCTTCTGTATGGAATTGAAACGTGGACAAAGAATGGCCATCTTGCAAAATTGGTGGCAGACTTGCTAAGCAGGGGCTTTTCAGTCTATATTACATCTGATCATGGTAACACTTCTGCCATTGCAGAAGGACGATTCCAAAAACCAGGTGTGCTTGCCGAGCCAGCGAGTCGTCGAGCTGTGATCTATCAAAGCTATACAGATGCCATAGAACTGGAAAAGTTCACAACAGAACGGTATAGCGGAACATATCTACCGGAAGGCTATACGGCATACCTCTTTAACGCAGGAACAAGTTACGGGGATCGTGGCAAAGAATACATTACGCATGGCGGCATGACATTGGAAGAAGCACTGGTGCCGTTCATTCAGATTGGAGAGTATCATGGCTGAAAGAATCGGTTTATCCAAAAACGTAACACTTGAATGGATGGAACTGGCTGCAAACTGCAAGCTGTCTGGAAAGGCGCAAGATGAGGCTTATCCAATACTAAATGAAAAGATCGGTGAGATCATCCATTCTCCTGTTAATGCTAAACAGATCAGAGTAATTCTCTTTAATATGTGGTATAGGCCAGAGGACTGGTTCCTTGACTACAGTGCGAAAGCAGCTGAAAGCCTTACGACAGATGAAAGAATTGGTGTGCATTGGGCGTTGCTTCTGAAACGATACCAGGTCTTCTATGATCTCTGTACAGTGATTGGCGGATTGTTTGATTATCGGGAAGAGATTACTCTTGGGCAGATCCGTACCCGTATTTTTGAAAAGTGGGGCGCCCGTGATACGCTGCAAAATTGCTTGTCGAAAAATATTCAGACATTTAAAGAGCTCAAAGCAATAATTGGTGCAAAGACTCCTGGCACATATCGTCGCAATACGATAGGATTAAATGATTCTAAAGTTATGCAACTCCTCTGCACAGCTGTTATAGAACGTTCAGGCAAGGAATATATGACATGGGAAGAAATGATTCAACATCCTGCGCTTTTCCCGTTCCATATTGACGATTTAACGCAGGCTGACATGGCTTCCTGTGAGCACTTATGTTTGGAGCGCATGGGTGACGATGTTGTTATTCGAGTAAAATAATTTAGGAAGGTAGTCAAATGTTTTTTAATGAGGCCCAAAAGGTCATCTGGTTCACGCAGGATAAAGATGGACATCAGGTTCTGCACAGACCAGACGGAACCAACGCAAAAGGAAAAGAAAAATATGAAGTTAAACCTCCCATGACTTTATTGTCACAGGAGGTTCCTTTTTATGCCGTTGCGCCGCCACCGGCGAGCATCTGCAGCATCTTTACCATGTCCGGATTACTGAGCACCTTTGCCAGCTGGAGCGGATCGGGCTCTGTTCAAAAAATTCTGTAAACGCGACTTCTGTGAC
>ERZ1026772.1441-NODE-1441-length-12796-cov-4.293541_pt1 | contig 12796 bp, 9 predicted proteins | sample MGYA00380124_ERZ1026772 | MGnify/ENA primary metagenome ERZ1026772 (study PRJEB33269, sample SAMEA4719760) | human gut metagenome | biome: human-associated habitat; feature: organic feature; material: feces | place: Cameroon | collected 2013-10 ...
GTGCCGCTGGCTTTCTTTTGCACACTTTTCTTTCGCCACCGAAAGAAAAGTGTGAACGCCCCATAGGGCTGTAAGCCCTGCTCCCGCGCCGGAGTCGGCGCGTCAAGCCCCAGCAAGGGTATGCGCCTGCGGGCGCACCAAAGGACTTTCCGCTCGCCCTTTGGAAACCTTCGGGCACCGAAGCTGGCGAGAAACCCATGGGACACCAAATCCCACTCCCCAGCCAGAGTCAACGCACCAAGCCCCCAGCAGCGAATCTTCTTACGGCATAGTTGTCGTACACTGATGCAGGCAGGGGGGCTTTCTTCGGGGCAAACAATCGGCGCGGCCCGCACTGCCGTGCGCTCCGCTTGTTGTTTGCCTGAACTCCGGGTCATTTCCGCCTTCGGCGGACAGCCCACTGGGCTGATATTTCCCTCCGTTCCCCCCTGCACCCCTTCGGTTTCTCCTACCGAAAAAAGCCCATACGCCAAGTTCCACCCCCGCGCCGGAGTCGGCGCGTCAATCCCCAACGGGGTAATTTTTACAGCAAAGTTGGCTTTCTCCGTAGCTTGCAGAGGGGCTTTCAAACCTTCCAACCGTAATCGCCAAAAAGCCCATCCCTGCCGAAATCAACACGAGCTCCCCTTAAAATAAGACTTTGGCGCTTTTCCCCTATTCTCTAATCCAAAAGGACGCCGTTTTCACGGCGTCCCTTTGAGATTAGGATTCTTTACTTGTTCTGGTCTTCCTCTTCCGCGGCGTGGTAGCGCTGCATCCGGGTAGACCGGCGGCGGGGTTCCGCGCTGCCTGCGGAGGAAGCCTGCGGCTGGCCGGACTGCGCCGTCTCGCCGGAGACGGTTTCAATGGGCCGGGCGTAGGGGTTCGTCCGCTGCGCGGGCGTTCCGGCCGTGGCGGCCGGACGTTCCTCGGGCTGCTGAGAAGCCGGGGCAAAGGACGAGCGCTGGGTTTCCGTTCCGTAGGAGGACTTTGTCTCGCTGCCCACAATGCTGCCGTTGCTGTAGGGATTGTTGGACGGGCTGTACGGATTGGCGCTGCCGTAGGCGGAAGTGCCGCCGTAAGGATTCGCCGCGCTGCCCGTTCCGTTTACTGCGCTCGGATTCGATCCGCTCGCTCCATAGGAAGAACCATTATTCTGGGTTCCGTAGGGCGTGCTGGGACGGGCGTAAGGATTCGTCGTTCCCGTCGGATTCTGGTTCTGCTGCCGCTGCTGGGTGCCCGCGCCTGTTACCGGCGGAGCTGCCACAGCCCGACGTGCGTAGGGATTCTGCGCCTGTTGGCTGCTGCCGTTCTGGGCTGCGCCCGTCTGCGTGCCGGTTCCGGCTGCACGGCGGCTGGCTGCCGCACGGGCCGCAGCCGCACGACGCTTCTTGTTCTGATTGACCGCGTAGGCATAGGCACCGCCCGCGCCGCCGATCAGTACCACACCCACGCCGATCAGGCCCCACGGCACCGAGCCGGTCTGGGTTTCCTTGCTTTCGTCGTCATAGGTAATGGGGATCATCGTGCCGATGACGAAGGTCTCCGTCGGCTCCGCGCTGGCGGACGGCGATACGCTGGCCGAGGGCGCGGGGGTGGCGGTCGCATAGGGATTGAAAGGTGCGTAGCTGGTGGTCGTGGTCACGCCGGTGTTCTTCCACGTACCCACGTTCCAGTCCTCCACAGAGGAGATATTCCCCGCCGTGGCGGAGCCGGAATTGCCGCCGCTGGGCTTCACTGAAGTGTTGCCGGACGTATTGTCGGTATTGGTGCTGGTACTGCTGGAATTGTTGGCCAGCCCCTGCCGGTATTCGGCGCTGTTCAGGAAGCTGGTCAACTCCGTCAGATTCAGCTGATGGAAGTAGTCCCCGTGAACCCAGCCCATGGTGCCGTTCTGGTTGACATAGAACCAGGTAACGCCGTTGACCTCCTTGGAGCCGATGATATAGGCGAAGGCATACTTGCTCAGCGTCTTCATCTTTTTGCCGTTGGGGGTCTCCCGGAAGTTGACGGAATTGCTGGTCACATAGCCATAACTGGACTTTCCGTAGGGGTCGTAGGGCGCGGCCGTCTGATTGGGGGAGGTGGGGGCGCTGGTCTTCTGACCCGCCATATACTTGGCCACCTCCGCGTCGGTCATCTTGCGGAGCATCTGGTCGGCACGGATGTAGCCCGCGTTGCCATTATAGTAGGCCACGTACCAGCTTACGCCGTTCACCGTCTGCTGCTGCTGGACATAGACCACGCTGTCCAGCGGCAGCTGGGCGATGGTGGCCGTGTAGGCGTTGGGGCCGTAGCGCAGGGGCACGCCGTCCGCCGTGGTGATGTAGTAGCCCTCCACGGAGGTGGTGGGCTGATCCGGCGTGGTGGGATGCTCCCGGTTCCACTGGTCGATCAGGGCCTGCGCCTCAGCGGCGGTGATGTGGCGCACGTCGGAGTCCATCACAATGCCCACGTCGTCGGAGCCGAGCATGACGCGGCAGCTGTCGAACAGAGTGTTTTCCACTGTAGCCTGACCGTTGATGTAGATCAGCGTATTGGCGGTCAGCAGCTTCTTCACGGAGCTGTCCTTAAGGTTGTAAGCGCCCCGCAGGCCGGTCTGCACGGTAGTGACGGCATAGCCGGTGTAAATTTCACTTTGGGTCTTCTTGCAGTAGAAGTTCACCAGATTGGGGGTAGCAATGCCCAGATCGTCCACGGTGATCTCCGCAGACTGAGGCACATCGGTCACGATCTCATAGCCGCTGGGCACCACGGAGGAATCTGGCTCCAGCACGGTCTTGCCGGGGGTCAGTTCCTTCTTGACGCTGGCGATCATGGTCGCGTCGGAGGAGCCGGTCACCAGATAGTGGACTTCCACCGTGGCTTTCACACTGGTGCTGACCAGATGGAAGGTGATGGGCTCCACCACCAGATCATCCCCTACGGTCACGGTGTAGGACGTGGGATAATTGCTGGAGGGCTGATAGCCGGAGGGCACATAGCGGGTGTTCAGGGCCACAGTGGTGGTTCCCTTGGGCAGCTCGATATATTCGGGAGAGCCCATCACCTGCTCGCCAATGGCATCCACATAGCGCACTTCCAGCGTGGCAGTGGTCTTTTGCTTGTAGCTGAAGGTGACGGTATCGGGGTTGGCCTTTCCGTCCTGACTGATGACCTGACCGGCGCTCACGCCCTGATAGGTGTAGCCTTTGATCTCGGCCCGGTATTCGGCCAGATCGGCCTCGCCGTAGGTTCCGTTTTCCAGAGAGATTACAAGGCTCTGTTGAATCTCATTGCCCTTTTCGTCCACAAAACGGAAGGTCACGTTGGCCGCCGTGGGGGTCTGGGGCTTTTCATAGGTAAAGGTCACAGTCTGGGGCTCCACGGAGCCGTCTTCGTACAGTTTGACGGTCACGGGAGCCACATCCAGCGCGGTGTAGTCGGAGGGCACCAGACTTGCGTCAGGGGCGACGGTATTTTCACCCAACACGGTCAGCTGGCGTTCTTCGTTGCTGAACTCCACGCCGTCGGCCATGTAGACCACACGCACCTTGCCGTTCACCGGCTTGCGCTGGTAGGTGAAAATCACCTCGGCAGGATTGGCCGCGCCGTTTTCCACGGTCAGCTGGTTGGTGCTGACGCCGATGCAGTCATAGCCGTCGATGGCGGCCTGATACACGCTCAGGTCGGTATAAACGCCGTTGGCCACCGTAGTCTGCACAGCGTCCCGCAGGGGACTGCCCTGACCGTCCACAAAACGGAAGGTCACGGTTCCCTCGGTGGGAATGACAGGAGCGGCGTAGGTGAAGGTCACGTCCGTCTGCGTGGCCGCGCCGTTCTCGAAGGGAATGGTCACGGGGTTCGCGTCCACAATGCTGTAGTCCGCCGGAATCAGCTCCGGCTTCGGGCTGACCGTGTTGTTGCTCTCGGAGATTTCCACGGTGTCAGTGGCAAACTCCACGTCGCCCGCCACATAATGCACGTTCACCTTGGCGGTGGCTTCGGGCCGCTGATAGGTGAAGGTCACGTCCGTCCGAGTGGCAGTGCCATTCTCAAAGGGAATGGTCACGGGGTTCGCGTCCACAACGCTATAGTCCGCCGGCACCAGCTCCGGCTTCGGGCTGACCGTGTTGTTGCTCTCGGAGATTTCCACGGTGTCGCTGGCGAACTCCACATCGCCCGCCACATAATGCACGTTCACCGTAGCAACCGCTTCAGGCCGCTGATAGGTGAAGGTCACGTCCGTTTGCGTGACCGCGCCGTTTTCAAAAGAAATGGTCACGGGGTTCGCGTCCACAACGCTATAGTCCGCCGGAACCAGCTCCGGCTTCGGGCTGACCGTGTTGTTGCTCTCCGTAATTTCCACGGTGTCGCTGGCGAACTCCACATCGCCCGCCACATAATGTACGTTCACCGTAGCAACCGCTTCAGGCCGCTGATAGGTGAAGGTCACGTCGGTTTGCGTGGCCGCGCCGTTTTCAAAGGGAATAGTCACGGGGTTCGCGTCCACAATGCTGTAGTCCGCCGGAACCAGCTCCGGCTTCGGGCTGACCGTGTTGTTGCTCTCCGTGATTTCCACGGTGTCGCTGGCAAACTCCACGTCACCCGCCACGTAATGCACGTTCACCTTGGCGGTGGCTTCACCCTTTTCATAGGTGAAGGTCACTTCCGTCATGCTGGGCTGACCGTTGGTGAACGTGATCGTCACCGGCTCCACTGAAACGGCCTTGTAGTTTGCGGGCACCAGTTCTTCCTTGGGCGCGATAAAGTTATCGCTTTCGGTAACAGTCACCGTATCGGTGGCAAATTCCTGCCCATTGGCCATATAGTGGACCTTGATCTCCGCCCGCACCTCCGGCTTCTGATAGCGGAAGGTGATAACGGAGGGCTGGGGCTGGCCGTCCAAGAACTCCACCTGCACCGGGTCGGCCTCCACGGGCTCGTAGCCTTCGGGCACATACTTGGCCTCCGGGGCCACCATGGGTTCTTCGGTGGAGACGGTCACATAAGCGCCGCTGAATTCCGTGCCGTTTTCATCCACATAGGATACATACACCTGCGCAATGCTGCCCAGCTGCACAAAGTCGCTCACAATGTAGCCGACCTGTTCCTTCTCGCCTTCAAAGTAGCTGACGTAGTACCACTGCTTGCCGTCCACATCCACCTGACCATGCACGGTCACAGGCGTTTTCTGGCTCAGCGCGCTGATAACGTTGGTAACATCCTTGCCGCTCTTCGGAGTAGCACGGAAATTGATGGTGCCCTCTTTCGCCACGGTATAGCCGGGCACGTCATTCAGGGGCGTATAAGTGCCGTAGGATTCGGGGCCGGTCTTGGCCGGTTCCTGAGGCTCGGTGCTGCCGGTATCGCCGGTGTTTCCGTTGTCGCCGGTATTGCCAGCATCCCCGGAATTTCCCATATCGCCGGTGCTGCCAGAGTCACCGCTGTTGCCCGTATCGCCCGTATTGCCGTTGTCACCAGTGTTTCCAGCATCGCCAGTGTTGCCGCTATCGCCGGTATTTCCGCTGTCACCCGTGCTACCGCTGTCGCCGGTATCGCCGCCGGGGGCGCTGACGGGCCGCATGTAGAAGATCACGTCTCCGGAAACGCTGCCGTCCTCGTATACCGTAACCGTCTGCGGCGAAGCATCGACCGCCTCATAGCCGGGGATCTCGCCCTGCCGGTCCGGCGTGAACTGATATACGCCGGGGGCCACATCGTAGCGGGTATCGTCCAGCAGCTGCTGCATGTCCTCGGTGGCATAAAGGATCGTGATCGTTCCGTTCACCGGCGCAGCCTGAGGGAGCTGCTGGGTGGACAGATACACATAGCAACTGCCGGCGTAGTCGGTCTTTTCCTCGTTGCGGTAAAACTCCACCAACGCCACGGCCTGCGTGGCGTCCGCCGCCGTCACGTCCTGCTGGGAAACAGGGGCGGTCTGGTCGCCATTCCACCAGAGATAGGTCACATTATAGAAGTAGGGGCTTCCGTCCGCCACTCCCACGGTGATCTGCAGGGGCCACGTGGGGCTGTCCATGGTCTGGGCCCAATAATAAGTGACCCCGTCCTCCCCCACCGCCAGCTGCCCCATGGCGCTGCCGGTCAAGCCGTTGGCGTCCGTATAGCTCACATAAACTGCGGGCACGTCCGCCGTTTCCGTGGCCAGCGCCCCCAGCGGGGCCGCCAGCTGCAAAAGAATCAGCAGCAGACTGGTCAATAGAGCCAGCCCTCTTCTTCCGTATGATTGCGTCCCGAACATATTGCAGTTCCTCCTTGCCGTTTGTTCTGACCGAAGCTCCCTTCCGTCCCACAGGGCGGGTAAGGATCTCCATGTTCATTTTAAGGGGAATGATATGGCCTGTCAAGAAATTCAGACCCCGGATTCCCGTCCATTATGTTACAACTTTCGCGCCGATCTTTTTTCCGTTCCGCAAGGTATCCACCACCCCTTTAGCGAATAAGAAGAAGGTAATTTCAAGGAGGCGAACATTCATGTTGTCCGACGACCGTCAGCTGATCGAAACGCCGATCAGCGATGAAACCGTATTCCGGGGAGCCCTGATTGACGTGAGCCATATGCAGGTGCGCCTGCCAAACGGCCGCACCGCCCTGCGGGAGATCGTTCACCACAAGGGAGCGGCAGCCATCGTTCCTGTAGACGACGAGGAGTACGTCTATCTGGTGCGACAGCACCGGGTGGTCAACGATATGCTGACCTGGGAAATTCCCGCCGGTAAGCTGGACACCGCAGACGAGGATCCCCTGCACTGCGCCGTGCGCGAACTGCGGGAGGAGACCGGCCTGAAAGCCGAGCATATGGAAAAATTGAGCCATATCGTCACCACGCCGGGCTTCTGTACCGAGAAGATCGGCCTGTATCTGGCCACCGGCCTGAGCCAGCACGAAGATCATCCCGACGAGGACGAATTTCTCCGCGTGACCCGCATCCCCCTGAAGGAAGCGGTGCAGCGGGTCATGAGCGGCGAGTTTCAGGACGCGAAGACCGCGCTGGGGCTGCTCATGGCGTGGCAGAAGCTCCATCCTTCCTATAAATAAACGCGGAGTCGGAACGATTTCATGCAAAACCATCTGAATCTTTTTTCCAGTCTTCCAACGCTGCGCACGAAACGGCTGACCCTTCGCCCGGCCCGCATGAGCGACGCGGCGGATCTTTACGAATACTCCAAAGATCCCGAGGTGGCGCGGCACGTGCTTTGGGACGCGCACACCTCCATTCACCAGACCCGTTCCTATCTTCGGTTTCTCATCCGGCAGTACCGGGCCGGTCAGCCCTCCACCTTTGTGATCGTATGGAACGAAAATCGTAAAGCCATCGGCACCATCGGCTTTATGTGGGTGCAGCAGGAGAACCGCTCCGCCGAGGTGGGCTACAGTCTGAGCCGGGCCTATTGGAACCGGGGCATCATGACCGAAGCGCTGCAGGCCGTGCTGCAATTCGGCTTTGACACTCTGAATCTGAACCGTATCGAAGCCCAGCATGAAAGCGATAACCCCGCCAGCGGCCGGGTGATGGAAAAAGCGGGAATGATCCATGAAGGGCGGCTGCGCCAGCGGGTCTACAACAAGGGCCGCTACGCCGACGTGGAGCTTTATGCCATTCTTCGGCAGGATTTGCGTTTTTCCGCTCGTTAGATTACAATGAACAGGGCGATTGCCGAAGAAGGGAGCTGCGGCCATGAAGCGATGGAAACGATTTCTGCTGTTGGGGTTCGTGTTTATCCTGCTGACCGGCTGCACGGCCAACCATTCCGAGTCCTACCGCCGGGCGTTGGATATTTTTGCCTCCGGCGAATATGAAGAAGCGGCGCAGGCCTTCGAAAAGCTGGGAGACTATCAGCAGTCCGCCCAATACGCCGCCTATTCCAGGGGGCTGGTGCTGTGGGAGCAGGGCGACTATCTGAACGCCGAACCGTACTTTGAGCAGTGTCAAACGCTTCTGATGGGCGGACAGCGGTACGCCTACTGCCATGCCTGTGCGCTGGAAGCGGCGGGAGACGCTGCGGGTGCGGCCGAGGCTTTCGGCAAGCTGGGCGACTTTGAGGACGCGGCCCTGCACCAGTACTACAACAAAGGCGTGGACGCGGAAAACCGCAAGGACTACGAAAAGGCTCTTTACGACTATTCCGCCGCCGGGAACGTGGCCGACGCTTCCGACCGGCTGCTGAACCTGCAGGGGCAAATCTACAACCGGGCCATCGAGCTTCGGGAGGAACGTTCCTACGAAGAAGCTATTTACCTGTTCACCATTTTGGGAGATTATCTCAGCAGCGCCCGTCAGGCGGTGGAATGCGAGCAGATTTTCCGGGACGAGCAGTACAGTCAGGCGGACGCAATGGAAATGGCCGGAGACCTGCAGGGGGCCTACGATCTTTTTTCCACGCTGACCGGGTTCCGGGACGCGGCTCAGCGGGCTTCTGATCTGGCTTCCCGGCTGGGCATCCCCGATACCAGCGAAAGCGACTGATTATCACTTACGAACGGAGGCCATTTCAATGGCAAAGCTTTATTTCCGCTACGGGGCCATGGGCTCCAGCAAAACGGCCAACGCCATCATGGTGCGCTACAACTATCTGGAGCGGGGCCAGAAGGTGCTCATGCTCAAGCCTAAGCTGGACAGCCGGGACGGCGAGACCATGGTGGCCAGCCGCTGCGGCCTTTCCTGCGCCTGCGGCTACATGGAGGACATCGACACCTACCCCGTAGAGGAATACGACTGCGTCATCGTGGATGAGGCCCAGTTTTTGACCAAGGCGCAGGTGGAGAAACTGGTGGAGATCGTGGATGACCGGCATGTGCCGGTGATCGCTTACGGTCTGCGCACGGACTTTCAGGGCAACCTGTTCGAAGGCAGCCAGTGGCTGCTGGCCTGGGCGGACACCATCGAGGAGGTCAAGACCATCTGCTGGTGCGGCAAGAAGGCCACCTGCAACGCCCGCATTCTGGACGGCAAGGTCGTCAAGGACGGCGCGCAGGTCATGCTGGGCGGCAATGAGAGCTACGTCAGCCTGTGCCGCAAGCACTGGACCGAGGGTAAGCTGAAGCCCTGACCCCGCGCGGGCCGATCACATCCCGAAAGGAGGCGCCGTCATGGAAAGATTGCGCCGGTTCATCTGGTATCTGGCGGGCAGACTGTTTCTGCTGCTGACGCTGCTGAGCCTGTTTACCGTCACGTTTTATTACGCCATGAACGCTACCAACATTTATATTGTCCTGAAGGACGGCATGGCCAAGCGGGCGCAGGTCATCATGATGGACGAGGACGCTTCCGAGCTGACCAAGTTTTTCCAGTCCAGCTACCTGCAGCGGGATCAGAACCTGCAGATCGCGCTGGAAGGGAAAAGCCCCTACACCTATTACACGGTGCGCGGCATCGACCACCGGCTGAAAATGACGTGGATGTGGTGCTGGCCCTGGGACACCACCGCCCGGGCGGAATTTACCGAGACCATCCCCCGCATCGACGGACGGGTAAAAAGCTCGTCGGCAGACGCGGCCCGAGCCCTGTATGGCGACGGCTTCGAATATCCGCCCAAATGGCAGGGCGGGCGCTATGCCGCCACACTGGTGAAGGAAAACGGCCAGTGGCACGTGCGCAGCCTGACGTTACTGGCACAGGTGGACGAATAACCTTTCTTTTTAGCCTTGAAGCAGGCACCGTCTCGCGGTATAATGAGACGGTGCTTTTTCGTGTTCTTTTGCATAGATGCGGCAAAGCGAAAACAGAAAAAGGTGGAGTTTTCATGGTGTTGTACATCGGTACGGGAGCCGCGCCGCTCCGAGGGAGCTTTCTGCTGGCCGGGCTGGTTCTGTTTTGGGGTCTGGGCTTCTGGCAGGGAAAAAAGCGGGGCTTCGACGCCCTCACGCTGGTGCTGGCTTCCGTCCTGACGCCTCTTTTGAGCGTATTCTGCGCCCACTTTTTCTACCGGCTGGTCAATCTGGCCTATGACCCGCCCGCCTTTACGGAGCTTTTCGCCCTGTGGCAGAACGGGCACATGCTGTACGGCGGACTGGTTGGCTGCCTGCTGGCGCTGTGGTGCTGCGGCGGAAAGCGCGCCCTTCGCCTGATGGACGCCTATGCGCCCTCTATGGCCCTGATGATCGCCTTCTTCCGGCTCAGCGAAGGCTTTGCCGGACAGGGGTACGGCGAATACGTCTACGAAGAAACCTTTCTGTGCCGCTTTCCCTTTATGATGTACGATCCCTCCTACGAATTGTGGGCATGGGCGCTGTTCATGGCGGAGGCGCTGGTGGCGCTGGTGCTGTTTGTGGTGCTGCTGTGCCGCAAAGACCGGCGGGACGGAGACGGCATTCTGCTGCTTTTGGGGCTTTTCGCCGCCGCGCAGATCGTGCTGGAAAGCCTGCGCCGGGACGAGTTCCTTCGCTGGGGCTTTGTCCGCTGCGAGGAACTGTTCAGCGCTCTGACCGTTGGAGCGGTGCTCTTTGGCTATCAGCGGCTTTCAAAAAAAGGCAAAGCGCTGCAAAAGAGCCTTTGCTGGGTGCTGTTCGGGGTGCTGGTGGCATTCTGCATCCTGCTGGAATTTGCCACCGAAGGCCGCATTCCCTTCCTGCGCTTTTTGGACGTGGAAGGCTGCTATGGCTGCATGGCCGCCGCTTGCGTCGGTCTCATGGGCTGTGTGCTGTGGATGCGTTCGCTGGGTTCGGAACGGGGGAAGCGTGCCGGGAAGAATGGACGAGCCGCAGTTCAGGCCGTCTGTCTGCTGCTGGCGCTTTGTGCGCTGCCTGGCTTTTCACTGGCAGAAAGCGCCGAGCTGCCCCACTTGGAACCTGTTACCTTTTCCGATATTTCCTATGAAGCTTCCGAAGACGCGAAGAACAATTACAAGCCGGACAGCAGCGCCTTCAGCGAGGACAATCTGTCCTACCATGACGATTCCATTGATGTGAAGCTTCACCGCATTCGCGTCCATGACACCGACGTAGTGGTAGCCTTCATCCAAATCGCCAACGCCAACCAGATCCGCAGCGAACTGGCCAAACCCTATCCGCAGAAGGCTACCATGCGGGCCAGCGTTATCGCCCAGAAGGTGAACGCCGTCTTTGCCATCAACGCCGACTGGTTCACCTATCATGACGCTGGGATCATCTACCGCAACGGCGCGCTTCTGCGGGAGCGGGAGGATGAAAGCTACGATGGGCTGGTCATCGACGATCAGGGCGATTTCCACATTGTGTCGCCCATGACGAAGGAAAACTTCGCCAAGCTGGAACGGCCCGTGCTGCAGTCCTTCGCCTTTGGCCCCGCGCTGGTGCTGAACGGCGAAGCGCAGACCTTCCCCGACCGGAAAGTGACCTATGCCCAGCGGGTCGCCATCGGCCAGATCGACCGCCTGAAATACGTCGTCGCCGTGTCCGACGGCTACATGCAGGAGAACTCCACCGGCCTGACCATGGATCAGATGGCCCATCTCATGGCGGAACTGGGGGCCGTCACCGCCTACAATCTGGACGGCGGACAGTCCTCCAGCATGATCATGCACAACATCAAGATGAACGCTGACTCCAAGGTCATGCGGGCCGTCGGCGACATCCTGTACTTTGTCACCGCGATCCCCAACGACTGACAGACCTAAAAAACAAAGGAGGATTTTCTTTTATGAAGCACTTGATTCGTGTGTTATCCCTGATCCTGTGTGCGGCGCTCCTGCTGGGCGTATGCGCCGCGTCGGCGGAAACACTGCCCGAGGTCGGCAGTGAGATCACCTTCGGTCACTACGAGCAGGACGAAGACCTGACCAACGGTCAGGAGCCCATCGAATGGATCGTTCTGGATGTGGACGAAGAAAACCAGAAAGCGTTCCTGCTGAGCAAATATTGTCTGGAAACCAGGGTGGTCTACCCGGAGCGGGTGCCCATGTACTGGGGTGCTTCCACCCTGCGGGAGTGGATGAACGGCGAATTTCTGAACGCGGCCTTCACCGCTGAGGAGCAGGAAAAGATTCTGACCACCACCGTGACGAACGAAAATCCCCATGGCATGAAGGGGGCGGGCGCTGACACAGAGGACAAGCTGTATCTGCTCAGCCATGAAGAAATTCTGCATTACTTCCCGGAGCAGTCCAGCCGGATGGCCTACGCCACGGAACATGCGAAGGCACAGGGCTGCACCATCGGCGAAACGACCGGTGCGTGCCGCTGGTGGTTGCGCACCTCGGGCGCGCGCAAGATGGACATGTGGGGCGTTCGGGTGGACGGTCGTCTGACGGCCTACGGGATGCAGGATGTGGACTGGCCCACCAACACGGTTCGGCCGGTATTCTGGATGGACTATTCGAAGTAAACAGCAAATGTAAAAAGAGACTGCGGAGAGCAGTCTCTTTTTTGATGGGGAGAAAGGAGCAATGCGCTTTTTGGCTTTAAAGGGAAGGAAAAAACAAGAGAAATATTCTTATGGTTCTTGTTTTAGGACTATTTGTCCTATTTTACAAAGTGAACGGAGGGGTGCAGGAGGAAAGTAAGGATTCGACGAACACGGCTGCTGAAGGCGGTTAGCGCCACGGGTTTCTGGCAAACAACGAACAGAGCGCACGGCAGTGCGGGCCGTGCTGATGGTTTGCTCTGAGGAAGTCCCATGCTTGTGACGGCGGGCGCTGGCTTTGCCGTATAAGAACCCTCGCCGGGGGAGGCGCCGACTACGGCGCGGACTGAGACTTACTATCCTATGGGTTTCTCGCCCACTTCGGTGCCCGAAGATTTCCAAAGTGCGAGCGGAAAGCCCGTTGGTGCGCCTGTGGGCGCATACCCCCTTGCCTCGGTTGGAGCATGACGCGCCGACTACGGCGCGGATGGTGGGGCT
>ERZ1026772.1448-NODE-1448-length-12738-cov-13.637467_pt1 | contig 12738 bp, 10 predicted proteins | sample MGYA00380124_ERZ1026772 | MGnify/ENA primary metagenome ERZ1026772 (study PRJEB33269, sample SAMEA4719760) | human gut metagenome | biome: human-associated habitat; feature: organic feature; material: feces | place: Cameroon | collected 2013-10 ...
CTGTAGCCTTACAATATCTTCACGCAAATGTCGATTTTAAATCAGAGTTTCCCTAGGGAGGAAGAAGATTCTGCGTCCGGGCATTTGGGAGATATTAATGCAATCACATCTATTGCAAACTCCAACAAGACAGAGGCTTCCATTGGTAAATTTGGCGTCGGTTTCAAAGCTGTTTTTCAGTATACCGCTACACCGCATATTTACGACCCAGAATTTCGTTTCAGAATAGACCGATTCATTGTTCCAACCCCCATAGATGGTGATTTTCTCGGACGTAAGAAAGATGAAACGCTCTTTGTTTTCCCATTTGATCATCTTGAAAAAAATGCAGAAGAAGCTTATGGGGACATCTCTGATAAATTGAAAAATCTTTCTTTCCCCTTGCTGTTTTTATCTCAATTAAAGGAAATTGAATTTGAGATTGGAAACACTATTGGATTGTACGGAAAGAGTGTCAAAAAGACATTGACCTATGGCGATACAACTGCAGAGCACATTTGTTTGACACAAAATGCCGGCGATGAGTTGTATGATGAAAATCTTTGGCTTTTCTCTCGAGTAGATGACTGCCAGAGACGATATTCTGTCGGCTTTTTTATGAATGCTGATGGGCATTTGAAACCTGTCAATGAGCCGGCATTTTGTTTCTTTCCCACAAAGGAGGTCACTGGATTAAACTTTATTCTGCACGCCCCCTTCCTGCTAACCGATAGCCGTGAGGGTATTCGCGCCGGCGTAGCGCATAACGATAAGATGATACAGCGTCTTTCAGAACTTGCTGCCGATTCTTTTGAGCATCTGCGAGACATCGGTGAGGAAGCATCTGTGCGTCTGATTGAGGATAATATCGTAACGATCATCCCTGTAGACAAGGAAAAATTTAGTGATCCTTCGGACAAGCGCAAGGTTTCCTTTCTACCCTTTTATCAAGCAATCAAGGAAAAGTTTAAAATAGCGGACTTGCTGCCTTCAACAGAAGGGTACATATCTTCGAAAGATGCCTACTGGGCAGCAGTGCCCCAGTTACCTCAATTGTTCTCTAATACCCAATTGGCGGACATTACTGACAACAAAAATGCACACTGGGTTTTCACGTCTTTAGGTCGTGATGAAACTCAGAGAAACAATCGAGCCCTGTATTCTTATATTGATTCATTGGTACGTACGAACATTAATGAAGATGCGATTATCAGCGGTCGTTCAAAAGAGCCTTATTATAACCGAACGCTTAGTGCTACGCAGTCACTTGAGAACATTAGGGGCATTACAGCCGCCTTTATTGAAGCACAATCCTTTGAATGGCTACATGGCTTCTACAAGTGGTTGTCTGAGACAAAGCATAGAAAGGAAATCTCTATAACCAAGCCTATTTTCTTAGATCAGGACGGAAAATCTGTAGCTGCATTTGATAGAAAAAATCGACCTATCTTGTTCCTACCGATAAAGGATGTTGAAGGGTATTTTGTTGTCCATCCAGAGCTTCTCAAAAATCCGGGAACAAAGCAATTTGTAATTGATATCGGAATAAAGCAACCCTCTCTTGAAGATCAGATTTATCATAAAATTCTTCCTCAGTATAAAAAAGGCGAAGAAATAGACACTGATCCGCACTTCATGCTGTTCTTTAAGTATTACCGTGAATGCTCAAATGATGAAGTAGATAAGTTCATCGCTTTAATCAAAGAATATGAATTCCTGACCTATTACGAAGAAGGCGACCCACAGCCATACCGCGGTAGTGCCGCCTCCATGTATCTTCCAACAAAGGAATTGAAGGATTATTTTGAAACAACGAAGGATATCCGTTTTATCGCAATAAATGAATATCTGGAACTTGTTGGCTCAGCAGCTAAGGAGCAATTGATATCCTTCCTTACGAAGCTCGGAATAAAGAAAGAAATCTCTATTGTATCTCACAATATAGACCCCGAGTCTTCTGGAAGAGATGACCTCCCGTACCATTATTATACAAAGTATATCACATATGAGGAAACTGTCATTGAAGGTTGCAAGGAAATTGTAGAATACATTCTGGATAACGATGATGCCGAAAAATCTATCGTTCTGTGGAACAGCTTGCTGAGAATCATTGAGAACTATTGCATTCAGTGGCGTTCTCTAGGAGATGTTCTTCGGGGTACTTTTAGATATTTTTACTACTCGGAACAATGTATTTACTTTACATCATCTGATGTAAAACGTCTCAAAGAAAGTGCGTGGATCAAAAATATTGATGGAGTTTTTGCCTCGCCTTCTGATCTCTATTTAGATACGATTTCAGATGCCTATGATGTAACATCTGACTATGCTATCCAATTACTGAATTTCCTTGGCATAAGGGCAAACAACACATCTGAAAACAACGAGGATGAGGAAGATAACAGCAATCTCACTGATGCTCAGCGAGAGAAAATTGCTCTAGCTGATAAGTTGAGGGAATACGGTATCGAAAATGAGGAGGACTTAGCCGAGTTTCAGGAGTATCTCCATCAGAAAGCAGCGGCAAAAAAAGCTTCGGAACAGGGGCGTGGTGACAGTCATGCGGACTCAAACTATTTCGGAAGCGGCGATTCCACTGACGATTTTGACCGTGCATTCGATGATTGTGATGATAGCGATACATCTGGTGATGCTTCTTTCTCTAACTCTATTGAAAAGAGCACCCGCCGCAAGGCGACTGTTGATATCATAAAAGATATCGCCCGGAGAACAAAAGACAAACCTTCCGAGCCTGTATCTGCAACTGTGGAAGATGACGAGGATACAGATGAAGATGAGTTTATGCCATCTGCGGTTGATTACAGCAAAAAGATCGAGCGTGCAAAAGAAAGAAGTGCGGCTGAGATCGACCGAATTACGTATTTTGAAGAGATTCACAATAAGGCTGCTCAGCTTACGCAAGAAGGAAAATATACAGTAGCCTGGTTCAATACCTTGCTGGAAATGGAGAGTGTCAACAGAGGTGAGGCAAACGCCAACAGCAAGGAAGTATCCATCAGTTTTGCACGAGTCGAACGTGATCCAGGCACAAAACGTACTCTCGTTTTAAAATATCCAAACCGATACATTCCTCAGTTCATGGAGGACTTAGCGGACATCCCGCTGGTTCTTCACATGGGCGATCAGAAAAAAACGGTTGCCATTGAGGTTGCCAATATCAAGTCCTATACGTTGCGTGTCAAACTAAAGAACGGTGCAGATATCGAGGGGGTTGATCTGGCCGCTGTTACTGCGGCAACAATTGACGCAAAGAGTCCCTCTTTCCTTTTGGAAGAGCTGAGAAGACAGTTTACCAAGTTAGAATTAGCAAATGACTTCAATATGAAGGACAACCTGTGTGAAAATATCGAATTCGTGTTCGGCCCTCCGGGCACAGGTAAGACGACACATCTTGCACGGAACGTACTCATTCCCATGATGAAAGAGAACCCAAAATGCAAAGTGCTTGTCCTCACTCCGACGAACAAGTCGGCAGATGTTCTGGTGAAGAGAATCATGGAAGTTTCTGGCACCGATACTTCGTATACAGATTGGCTTGTACGCTTTGGTGGAACCGCTGATGAAGAAATTGAGCAAAGTCCTATATTCAGAGATAAAACTTTTGATATCCGCACTCATGCTAAGAATGTCACGGTCACAACGATTGCAAGATTCCCATATGATTTCTTTATGCCGCGTGGTGCCAGAGTATTCTTGAATGGAATACATTGGGATTACATTGTGATTGACGAGGCTTCGATGATCCCAATTGCAAACATCATATTCCCATTGTATAAAAAGACGCCTCGCAAGTTTATAATAGCGGGTGATCCATTCCAGATTGAGCCAATCACATCAGTTGAACTCTGGAAAAATGAGAATATTTACACCATGGTTGAACTGAATTCCTTCGTGAACCCCAAAACCAAGCCATACCAATATAAGGTTGAGCTGTTAACTACGCAGTATCGAAGTGTGCCTGCTATTGGAGACATCTTCAGTAATTTTGCATATGACGGCATCTTGAAGCACTATCGTTCTGCGGACACTCAGCGTCAGCTAAATGTTAGTAACGATCTTGGAATTGAGACGCTAAACATTATCAAATACCCCGTAAGTAAATACGAGAGTATTTATCGGGCAAAGCGTTTACAGCACAGCAGTTCTTATCAGGTGTACTCCGCACTGTTTACCTTTGAGTATGTCTGCTATTTATCCAGGGCTATTTCTGCAAGCAATTCCGGAAGTTTGTTTAAGATCGGAATAATTGCACCGTATCGTGCGCAGGCGGATATGATTGACAAGCTCCTTTCATCGGAGAAGCTGCCATCTGAGGTCGATGTTCAGGTGGGTACAATTCACGGTTTCCAGGGAGATGAATGCGACATCATCTTTGCTGTATTCAATACTCCGCCCACGATTTCTAGCTCAAAAGAAATGTTCTTGAACAAACGTAACATAATCAATGTTTCCATCAGCCGAGCGAGAGATTATTTGTTCATCGTAATGCCGGATGACGAAACAGAAGGTATTTCCAATCTTAGTCTTGTAAAACGAGTTGAAAGTCTGATTCAAAGTACAGATGACTGGAATGAGTTTCTGTCGCCATACCTCGAGGACTTGATGTTTTCTGATCCAAACTACTTGGAAAACAATGCGTTTTCTACAAGTCATCAGAGTGTTAATGTTTATGGATTGCCAGAGAGACGTTATGAGGTTCGCACTGAGGATAATGCAGTCGATGTTCAGATACACAGAGGTGCGCCTGAAGTAATCGTGTCGCCAACAGTCTAGGGAACCTCTGATTTAAAATCGACATTTGCGTGAAGACATAGTAAAGTTACAGTCGGCTATCTTAACGGAGGTGGGTGATGGCGCAGTTGAGTTTTTCAGATTTCGAAAAGAATTTGCAGAGAAAGAAATCCCGTAAAGCAGAATTTCTTGAAGCTTTGAAAATGTCAAATTTGGTTGACACATTTTTAACAAGGCTACGATTTATACCACATTCTCTATTGAGGCATAGTACTTTTGTCTTTTGACCATTGGCGGTAATCCCCCATTGGCCGTACAAATTCTTCTGTGATTCCAGTAACTCATGAAATATCTCCAAACCATCTCTTTGAGTTCCTCGACCGTGTAATCCTCTGTCCGAATTCGGCCATAGAATAGCTCTTCCTTCATCCTTGCCCACATACTCTCGCATCTTGTATTGTCGTGGCAACGTCCGCCGTCACTGTTCATGCTCTGGCGAATGCCATATTGGCTGATTACCTCACGGTATTCTTTACTTGTGTACTGCGATCCTCTATCCGAGTGAACGATAGCGTTTCTTAGTTCAGGATAATGTAAACAGGCATTGGCAAGCGTTTTGATGCATAGTGGTGTCTTCATATTTGTATCCATTGCCAGTCCGAGAACTGCCGTGTCAAAGCAGTCAAATATGCATGAAACATAGAGTTTTCCATCTTTTCCCTTGATTTCAGTGATATCCGTGACACACTTTTCCGCTGGGGCACTGGCTGAAAAGTCGCGCTTAAGCAGGTCTTCTGATTTACGTGCGTTTCGTTCCGCTTTTGTAAGTGCATTCGGCTTATGCTTTTTGGAATGCCCGATTCCAGACGCATCCATTATCTTTTGGAGAGTATTCTCACATGGAATAACTGTTCCCTCTGGAAGCCGCTGCTTCAACGCCTGATGCATGTGGACTCGACCATACGTGTCGTTACACACGTCCTCTGATCTGATTGCTTTCATCGCTTCTGCTATCTCCTGATATTTCCAGGGCTGTTTGCTCGTTTCAAGATAGTCATAGAATCCCTGCCGACTGACATCAAGCATCCGGCAATAAAAAGCCTGTTTGCCTTTCTTCGTGCCGTCGCAAGTCTTAAGTGCAATGAAACGCATTCTCACGTCTTTGCTGACTTCCGACGGCTGGCTGCGAAAAAAGCGCTTGCTTCCTGAAGAAACTCATTCTCTTCTTCGAGACGCCTAACTTCTTTTGACAACTCTTTCACCTGTTTTCGAAGCTCAACCAGTTCTTCATTCATCGTCAAGGCACGTGCTGGTGTCTGCGTTCCTAGACCGAGATCAAGCCGTCCATGACGATAAGCATGCACCCAGCTATAAAGCGTGTTTTCCGGCAATTTCAGTTCATTGCAGGTTTTGGCTTGGCCAATCTCAAGCACCAATTTGACTGCTTGAACTTTGAACTCATGATCATAGCATTTTCTCTTACTCATACACTCCCTCCTAAGGCTTTGCCTGTACAGCAAAATCCTTGCTTAAAGTGTGTCAACTTTTTCTGTACAGGATCACTCGAGATCATCTCGTTTTTTGATGCTATCTGTCATAGATTTGATGCTATCTGTCATAGAATAGATGGAGTGGTGGAGCATTTTGCCCCCTCATGCTTTATTCCCGCGCGAGAAGCAAACGGCGACGGCCAAATAAGAACGCCTCTCACGCCCTATTCCACAGGATCCCACATGCAACTCGAATTCATTGCCCACGCGACATTTCTTTTGCGCCTCGACTCGGGGCGAAGCATCGTCATCGATCCCTATAAAGCGCACGAATTCAACGGGCGATTCGACTACCCCACATTCGCGCCACTGTGCGATTTCGCCGTCATCACACACGAACACATCGATCACGCATGGTTGGGCGATTTGCGCGGAAACCCCGTCGTCGTGCGCCAAGCCTGGTGCGACCGCGAACTGCGCATTTCGTCGGTTTTCGCCTACCACGACGCCTTTGGCGGCACCAAATTCGGCGGCTATGTCCTCATGAAAGTCATCGAAGCCGACGGCCAACGCCTCTGCCACCTAGGCGATGTGGGCGAACCACTGAGCGACGCACAAATTGCAGCTCTTGGTCGTTGCGACGTCGCCATCGTCCCCATCGGCGGTTTCTACACCATCGACGCCCACGCCGCCCACGCACTCGCCACACGACTCGCCGCTCGCACCACGATTCCCTGCCACTTCAAAACGCCACTCTGCACACTTCCCATCGCCGACGCCACGCCATTTCTCCGCCTTGCCGGCACATACACACACCTCCCACACGCTACCTACACCATCGATAGCCTCCCCCCCGGCATCGTCCTCCTCGACGACGCATTTAACCCCTAACAAAACCTCTGCCCTGCGGGCTATGGGCACAGGCTATGTGCTCGTTTCACTGCGCGCATACGCCTGGTGTGGCACAGGCTATGTGCTCGTTTCACTGCGCGCATACGCCTGGTGCCGCTGGGCTATTTCGCTTGCGCTCAATACGCCCAGCCACGCGCCTATTTCGCTTGCGCTCAATACGGCGCTTTCATGGGCACCGGCTATGTGCTCGTTTCACTGCGCGCATACGCCTGATGCCACTGGGCTATTTCGCTTGCGCTCAATACGCCCAGTTTTTGCAATGCGACCCCATCATGCCTTTCAGCATTCTGCACAATCTGCGCGACATTCATCGTGAGCAATCGCAAAGAGAAACGCTATGTTGACTTTGATAACGAAATCATTCATAATATCATTGTGTTAGTATTTACATCGAGTCGATGGAGATGCAAAATGGACTACATGAAAGAGCTTGCAACAATAGCACGTGAACATGGTGGCATTATCGAAACAAAGACGGCGATCCTACATGGCATATCTAAAGCCATGCTCTCTAAACTGTGCAAAAACGACCAAATACATCGCATAGTCCAAGGGCAATATGTGCTTAACGACGATTTACAAGACGACCTTTTATCGATCAGCAAGCGTTCGGGGTCGATCGTTTTCTCGCACGAAACGGCACTGTTTCTGCACGGTATTTCAGATCGAACGCCATTCGAACATGCGGTTACAGTACCTTCGGATTACTCGGCATCGGCATCGATGAAATCGGAATGCAAGATTTATTACGTCAAGCCAGAACTATTCGACCTAGGACGAACGATATTGACGACGCCCGCAGGGAATGACGTGCCCGCCTATGATTTAGAACGCACCATTTGCGATGTGATCCGCAGTCGCAACAGAGTAGGAACAGAAACGCTACTAGCGGCGATCAAGCTCTATGCAGCATGTTACAGAAAGGATTTAAACAGACTCCACACCTATGCGAAAAAGATGCGCGTCATGAGCGTTTTGCGACCATATCTGGAGGTGTTGTTGTGAAAAACGCCATGAGCTTGAAGGCAAAGATTCGCAATATAGCGAAGCAAAAGGGAATCCCTGCGCAGGTCATTTTGCAAAACTATATGTTTGAGCGTCTATTAGTGCGTTTATCGACTTCCGATTACAAAGAAAAGTTTGTGCTAAAAGGTGGAATGTTAGTGGCGGCTATCATCGGCATAGACAATCGAGCTACGATGGATCTCGATACAACGCTGAAAAATCTGCCACTTACCCCAGAAGCGATACGCCATGCATTAGAGTGTGTCTGTGCAATATTTCTTGATGATGGCGTAGATTTCGAGATTGGGACGATCTCACCTATTCGAGAAGACGATATTTATGGTGGTTATCGAGTCATGTTGAATGCCAAATTTGACTCACTGTTGACGCCTTTGAGCATTGATGTTTCAACTGGCGATGTTATTACGCCCAGTGCAGAGCAGTATCAATTCTCGGAGCTTTTTGACGCCGAAAAACGCTACGACCTATGGGGATACAACATTGAAACTGTAATGGCAGAGAAGGTCGAGACGATATTGCGACGAGGTGTGTTTAACACGCGCCCTAGGGATTTTTATGATACTTATATATTGACGACAACACAAAAGTTCAATCAATCGTGTTTTTTCGATGCGCTTCACGCAACAGCTCAACATCGTGGTACAACAGAACAGATTGCAGATATCACGATTATTTTACGCAACATTGAGGAAAGCTCTGAGTTGCAATCTATGTGGAAAAAATACCAAAAGCAATTTGCTTACGCAGTGGGCATCGAGTATGCGCAAATTCTGACGTGTTTGAGGGCGTTATTGGAGATTCATTAAGTCTGCGTCGAGCACAGCGGGGGCGAAGTGAATGACTACGTGACATATTGCACTCCACCCTCGGCTTGGCTGCGATATTTAGACGAGGCGACGGTGGCTGTCGTATACGCCTTTTTGTAGCAAAAAATAGAGCACAATGAACGGACCAGCGATGGGGATGAGTGCGAAAAAGATGGCGATTCCCGATCGATCGGTGTCGTGAAGGCGGCGTACGACCATAGAAAGCGAAGGAATAAACATGGCAAAAGAGAGAAGAACGCAGATCAAGTAGAGGATGATCGAGTTGAAGAAGTAGTTGGAGTAGTTGATCGGCCCCAAGATGATGCCGTAGGTGATTACCGCAGCCCAATAATCGAATCTCGATGTGCGATTGCTGAAGTCGAAGGCGTTTTTCCAATAGTTGACACATGCACGACCGACGCGTTGACTAAACGTTCCATGGACTGCGATATCGTCGTCATCGTCGTCATCGTCGTCTGTGTCGTCGTAGCGACTGGCGCGTTGTTTGCGTTTTTGCACGCTATAGGAGTCCATGTCATCGTCGTCGTAGCGATTGGCGCGTCGTTGTCGTCGATTGTTTGAATCGTCGCGATCGATGATATCATCGCCGTGTTTAGAAATTTTGTCTGCCATATCGTCGAGTTCTCGGTCGAAATCGCTACGCATGTCGATTCCGTCGTTTCTGTCGTCCATCGTATTCTCCTCGTGTGAAAAGTGGATAAATCGTCCCATTTGGGATTCGTCACAAACTGCGCCAATATTATACGGTATTTAGCGTGGCATGGACTAGAACAATCGGCAAGGGATTGTCGATTGTCGGTTAGCCGCACCAGGCGTATGCGCGCAGTGAAACGAGCACATAGCCGGTGCCACACAAAAAGCGCCGTATTGAGCGCAAGCGAAATAGGCGCGTGGCGGGGCGTATTGAGCGCAAGCGAAATAGCCCAGCCGCACCAGGCGTATGCGCGCAGTGAAACGAGCACATAGCCGGTGCCACACAAAAAGCGCCGTATTGAGCGCAAGCGAAATAGGCGCGTGGCGGGGCGTATTGAGCGCAAGCGAAATAGCCCAGCCGCACCAGGCGTATGCGCGCAGTGAAACGAGCACATAGCCGGTGCCTCCTACGATAAATCGGTGGTTTTTTAGGGGGCTAAAAAATATGTGTGCCCGAATGGCGTAAATAGCGTAAAGTGGGGAGGGGGACGCATTTTTGTCCGTTGCGATTTGGGAGTCTTATGGCCAATATCTTGGTAATGAATACGACGAGCCACGAAACGCGGGTGGCACTCGTCGAGAATGGCGCGATTTCGGAGTTCTTTTTGGAGCGCAGTTGCGAGCGAAGCACGGCGGGTAACATTTATAAGGGGCGAGTGCTGCGGGTGTTGCCGGGCATGCAGGCGGCGTTTGTCGATATTGGGCAAGAAAAAGCGGCGTTTCTCTATGTCTACGACGTCTACAACAAGCACGAGGCGTATATGCAGGAGGTCGATGCCGATGCGATTGACGATGGCGAAATACCGCAATCGCGAGGGCAGAATAGGCATTTGGGGCCAATCGAGGAGCGGTTGCATCAGGGGCAAGAAATACTCGTGCAAGTGGCGAAAGAGGCGATTGGGACGAAGGGCGCGCGCGTGACGAGCCATATATCGTTGCCTGGGCGGTTTCTCGTTCACATGCCGACGTTTGACCACATGGGGGTGAGTCGGCGCATCGAGGGCGAAGGCGAGCGAGCACGTCTGCGAGAACTCGTCAACGAACGACGTCAAGCGGGCACGGGGATTATCGTGCGAACGGCCTCGGAGGGGGCAACGGAACAGCAAATCGACGAAGATTTTCGCTATCTCACGACGCTATGGCGCGACATTCTCAAGCGATTCGAGACGGCAAAGGCGCCGTGTCTCCTTTACGAGGAACTCGATTTGCCATTGCGAGCGGTGCGCGACCTCATGACCGATGGGATCGATGAAGTCATCGTCGACAATCCGAAGGAATTCGATCGCGTTCGCGATTTCGTGCAAAAATACATGCCCGACGATGCGGGAATCGTCAAATGTTACGAGGGCCTCGACCCCATCTTCGACGCCTATGGAATCGAAATCGAAGTTTCGCGTGCGCTGGCTCGCCGCGTGTGGCTCCGAAGTGGCGGATACCTCGTCATCGATACGGCCGAGGCGCTCACCGCTATCGACGTCAATACGGGGAAATTCGTCGGGCGGCACTCGCTCGAGGAGACGATTTTGCAAATCAATCTCGAGGCCGTGCGCGAAATTGCTTATCAGTTGCGCATTCGCAATATCGGTGGGATCGTCATCATCGACTTCATCGACATGGAACGCGCATCGAACCGCGAGAAGGTCTATAACGCGCTCGAAGAGGCGCTTGCACAAGACAAGGCAAAGACGAATATCCTCAAGATAAGCGAGTTTGGGCTCGTCGAGATGACGCGAAAACGGGTGCGCGAGAGCTTGATACAGAGTTTGTGCGAGCCGTGTTTTTATTGCGAAGGGAAGGGATATATTCGCAGCCGCCAGAGCATAGCTTATGAGATATTGCGAGAATTGAGACGCGAGGCGGCTATCGTCCGTGGGCGCAAGATATCGGTCATTGCGCATCCCGATGTGGCACAAATTTTGTTTGACGACGAGCGCGGTGCGATCGAAGAGCTCGAGGGGATGATCCATCGAGAAATCGAGATCCATGCGAACCCACAGCTACATCACGAGCAATATGAAGTGTATACGAACGACGCGATGGGCAATTAGCAGTTAGTAGAGGCTAATTGCTAATTACATAGAGGTAAGACGTGACAGATGATGGGATGAAAGTTTGCCAAGCATGCGGTAGAGAAAACGCCGTTGGGGCGGGCGTGTGTGCGTTCTGTGGCGAGCGATTTGTGCGTAGCGGGTACGAAGCGAGTGTCGAGGCGGGGTTGCGTCGTTTGGAATCCGAGAAGCTCAAATTTTTGTCGACGGGGTCTGTTTTTTCGAAGTTCGATCCCGAGACAGTAGCCGCATTTGAGCCGCAGATTCCACCACACGAACGCGATGCCAACGATGCGACGCACGATGACTTTTTGCGCGATGCCATATTGAGCGACGACATCGATCTCGACAAGACGACGGCATTCGATAAGGGCTCGTCGTCGGATCTCAGTGCACAAAGCGTCGCAACGGTCACCGATGTCGAAGATCCCGATAGCGAAGATGCTTCGGCTGTTTTCGTCGCTGGCGATTGCATTTCTCACGATTCGCTCTCGGATTCCGAAATTCGCGAAGCCGTACTCGACGATAGCCCATCGGAAATCATCAAACAATCTTCGTTTTCGACGCTCAATTTTGCGGCGATTCGCAACTTTTCGCTCAGCGATATGGGGATTCCCTCAGAGTCGAGTATGGATACCGAATCGAGTATGGCGGCCGAGACGGGGCACGTCGCCGATCTCGACGACTTAGAAGGCGAAGAAACGCATGCCATTGCTTCGGATGCTGTTCCCGTGACGATTGCCGAGATGTGTCAATCGCTCGGATCCGACGTCCCCCCGCCACCACCACCGCCTCTTCTGGGCATGCAACGAGGCCAAAAAGACGACTCCGCAGTCCAAGAGATTAGCTTCGATGGCGTCGAAGTCGTCGATCCACACGATCACTCCGATAAAGCATTAGAACTCGTCGACGACGATGTCGAACAATTCGACGAAACGCTCGATCACTCCGATAAGGCATTAGAACTCGTCGACGACGATGTCGAACAATTCGACGAAACGCTCGATCACT
>ERZ1026772.1449-NODE-1449-length-12729-cov-4.978144_pt1 | contig 12729 bp, 4 predicted proteins | sample MGYA00380124_ERZ1026772 | MGnify/ENA primary metagenome ERZ1026772 (study PRJEB33269, sample SAMEA4719760) | human gut metagenome | biome: human-associated habitat; feature: organic feature; material: feces | place: Cameroon | collected 2013-10 ...
CTGCAGATGCATACTACGAGCTGGCAAAAAAATATGAAATGAATGATGAGCCGGAAAAGGCAGTAGCATATTTCAAAAAGGCTGTGGATGCCGGCAATCTTGAAGCAATGATTAGCCTTGGCTGTTACTATACTGATGGCGTAGTAGTTGAGCAGGATGAAGAGAAAGCATTGAAGCTGTTCTTGCAGCCTGCGTTAGAAGGATATAAATTTGCTATGCTGCGCGCAGGCAGTGCTTATTATTATGGCAGTGGAACGGAGCCTAATTATTTCAAAGCCTTGTTGTTTTTAATGCCTTTGACAGAAGATGAGGATGATGATTTTCCAGAAGCATGCTACATTGTTGGCCGTTGCTATCAGTTTGGTAAAGGGATTGATGAAGATCAGGAAAAGGCCTTTAATTATTTGGCAATGCCTGCAGATGCTGGCTTTGCTCCTGCACAGACAGCGTTGGCAGATGCCTATTTAGAAGGAGATTTGGGGTTAGAAACAGATTATAAACAGGCGCATGATTATTACCTGCAGGCAGCAGAGCAGGACTTTATGCCTGCATTCAATGGCCTTGGTATCACTTACCTGCATGGCTTGGGCTGCAGAGAGAATGTTGCTATAGGTATGCAGTGGCTTGCTAAAGGCGCGCATGCCGGTGATGCAAATGCACAGAAAAACCTGGGCGATATTTACTTCGAAGGTGACCTGGTCGATGAGGATTTCGCAGAGGCGTTGCATTGGTACGAAGAAGCTGCGGAGCAGGGATATGCCGCCGCTAAAACCAGCCTTGGCGTTATGTATGAAAACGGCTATGGTGTAGATGTTGATTTAGAGAAGGCGCATGACTACTATTTTGAAGCTGCGTGTGATAACGAGGCAGGCGGCCTGTTCAACATGGGCAGATGCTATTTTAATGGTACTGTTGTTGAGCAGGATATTGATGAAGCTGTCGAATACTTCCATAAAGCTGCTGAAGCCGGCAGCGTAGATGCTATGTGCGTTTTAGGCGATATTTATGATGAAGGCAATGAAGAGTTTGACATTGAGCCTGACTTGAAGAAGAGCTTTTACTGGTATAATGAAGCAGCTAAAAATGGCCATGCAGAAGCACAGTTCAATGTTGCTAAGTGCTATGAAAACGGTAAGGGTACGAGAAAGAATCGTCCCAAAGCTTTTGAATGGTACCAAAGAGCTGCGGAGCAGGGGCACAGTGGTGCAATGAACGACATTGGCATTTATTATGCTCAGGGTGTAGTAGTGGAACAGGATTATGACGAAGCGTTCAAATGGTTCAAGCGTGCTGCCGAAGATGAAACATATGCAGGTGGACTGTATAATTTGGCACGTTGCTATAGAGAGGGCTTGGGTACGAAGAAGAACGAGGCAGAGGCTGAACGACTGACGGCGCTGGCAGATGAACTGGAGCAGGACAATTGCCTGGTGTCTGAAGTAGAGGATTCGGAAGAATAGATAGGTGTTATAATTTGGCTTGTGCAGCAAATTTAGGTTGTGCAAGCCTAATTTTTTATGAATAAAGGTTTGATAGAAGAAAATGTCAACTCTAGATTGAATTAAGAAGTAATCAGCAAAGTACAGTCAAATATAGAGAATATATGCTAGTAAAATACAAAAAAGCAGTTTTTGGGTGTTTTGTACTACATGACTGATATATTTAGCTTTACGCTTGCTATAATATGCTTTATAGTTGACATAGTACGAGAGTGATAGGATTTTTTTGTTATTGTTCTAATAATAGTAGATTTATAGTATAATATATTTAACTTGGGTTCGGATTAAATTTACTGTATTTTGATGTGATGGTACATATTTTCCAAAACATAGATTTGCAGAATTGCAATTGCTGACATTTTATCAATAATTTGCATCGAAAACAAGAACTACAAAATAAGGAGGTATGCATATGGCTTCGCTAACACATGTGTGTATGTGGCATGGTAACTCCTGGCAAGCTATTACAGCTGAAGAGGCTGCAAAATTACATCCTGGAGGAACTGTATCTGCCTATAGTGGTCTCTTCATGTGCGAACTTTGTGGACAGTATGTAATACTTACTGATGGTGATATACGAAAACGTTATTTTAAACATAGCGCATATGAAAAAAGTAAGGATTGCCCTGAGCGTACATTTGGTGCGGGGTATTCAATTCCTTATGATTATCAGTATTACGAGTTGCCGATACGTATTACAGCTATATCTGCATCTTCCTTTAGGTTCGAAATAGGTTTGATTAGAGCACCTATAATTTCTCTTGGCAAAGACTTTCGCATAGAAATTAAGCCAAAAGGTGTAAGTGACATCAGCTATGTTTTCTCTAAAGAACGGTTGAATTACAATAGTATTACTTATCTTCCTATTGGTGAAATTCCATTTGAAAAGTATATAATTAGCTTTCGGAATGGAAATGATAAATTACATGATTTTTGGCCAGCGGAGGTTAAAGGTATTGATCCTGAAGGAACATTGTTTGAGAAAGATTTTGGTAAGAAAGTCTTGTATGATGCAGATGTTGAGATAAAAAAAGAGTATTATTTGTTAAAGCGTGGCTCAAGAATCGTAAGATCATGCAAAGATATGTTGATTGAAAAAATCATGCAGAAACAAATTGGTTGGCAAACCTGGACTCTTTACGTAATTTCAGCAGCTGATTTTAATGAAAATACAGCTAAATTCTTTCTTGAATTTCATTGTAGACTGACGGATTATCCTATTTCTTTACAACTGGTTTGGCCGTTATACGTCGAGGGTAATTATTTAGTAAAGCATAACCAAAACAGTATGTATATGCTTGTTACGGGTAATATAGCAGCGTTAAAGACTTTTCCAGTAGCGAAGGTTCGTCAATTCAATTACAATAATGAACAGGATAAAACACCTATAATATATGAGGTTGATTGCTCTGATAGACAGCAGTTAATATCGGTTGGTCGTAGTAAAGCTCTAAAATATACCTATTTTTGGAAAGAAGCTTTGGATAAGGATGGTTTTGTACCGGAAGTTTTTGTAACAGATCTTGATGGAGTTACGATTGGTTCTGGTGAAATAAATACTTTGCCTCGTAATAAAACACTTCGCTTTAAATCAGTGTTTGATGGAGAAATAGTAGTTTTAATCAATAACCATATTATAGATAAGCAAACAATAAAAGCAGATAAAATTATTGATTTAGACGGATTAGCCTTTGGCTTATGTGTTAGGGTTATCATTGGCTTAGATATCGTTTGGCAGCTTGATATAAAAAAACAAGCAGCTATCGTAGTTGATGACGAAAATGAAATTCTGCAAAAAATCAATAATGCTTTTGGTAAGACAATTAAGGTGCCTCATTCTTTAAAGAATATTCTTTTAGGCATGAAACGCTATCCGCAGGTATGTCAATGGATACGTCTTTGTATAAAAAAAGGTATTATTAATGAGCAAGCCTATAGGAAGCTACAAGAGATTTATCTAACTATCAAAACTAAATGATTAGGAGAAGTACTATGAATAATTTTATTGATCTTCTTACCAAGGAAGAAAAAGCAATCCTCTGTGAAATTATAACTGGTCAGGAATTTAAGGGGCTATTCATCAGCAATGAACGAGAGTTTTCTAAAATACAACCAGGCTTTAGAGCGAAAACGTTAGGAGAACAGCGTGCGTTATCAATTGGCAAAGCTTATGTCCAAATTCCTTTTATTGCAATCTGGATTAATTTAAAGGTTGAACGTTGGCTTAATGAAATACAAGATAATATTAGTAAACTTGAGAAAAAAGGATTTACACCTGATGTTGCTTTATCAATAACTTTATTAGATTCTGTTTTTGTTAACAATATCCCTTTATATTTTAAAATCATAGGAAGTTCTTTAAATATAGATCTGCTTTCTAATATTTATAAAAATATGATGAATACTAAATGCAACCGCATCAGAAAAAAAGAAGAGACTGAACGTAGAAAAATTTTAGAAGAAGGTGAAGGTCTGATAGTTAAGCAACTTGAAGCTAGTCGACAGCAGTACGAGCAAATGCTAAATGCCGAAATGACTGAGCGTATAAAAAACTTGGAAGTAGAAAAGCAGCAGGAGCTAAATAAGCTTAAAGTTGTTCAGAAGCAGAATATTAGTGAAGTAAAATCAGAATACCAGCAAAAAACACAAGATATTAAAAATGAAAAAGCTAAGATAGAGTTGTCATTAGCAAAAGCTCAAGAGCAAATTGAAAAATTTCAGAACAATAATACAAGTGACGAGTACACTGCATTAGTACAGTTTGATGATACAAATGATGCTCTTCTCCCTACTCTTGATAGTGAAGGGTTCATTTCTTTGTGTATTGTTAAGAGCAATTCAGATGGACAAAAATATCTTATTCGTTGTGCGGATTTAAATCCTGATGGAAATTACTATATTTTTTATCAAAATGAAAGTTTACCATCTATATTTAGTAATAGAATTAAAATTTTCTGCAAGAATACTTCTCTTGATGATGGTTCATATGGTATTTGGAATTGGGAAGCAAAGCCAAATGAAAAAGATTCAAGCAGGGATTTTGTCTTATCAGATTACAACGATAATCTTTCTCCTATTGAAGTTGTCAAAATTTCAGAAATATCTAGTCTTGATGAATTGGTTGCTCAAGTGAGAAGTGGAATAGATTATCAAGTACATAGTCGCAGAGTAATGTTTACTTTTTATAATTTTAATGGACAGTGTGTAGGTGTTTTGTGCAAAAACAAAGATTTAAGTTTACTTAATGGGAAAATTACTTTTAATGAAGCTTGTTTTGAAGTGCCTGTATATGAGTTTAGTGATAAGGATATTATACACCTAAATGATGGAAATTCTTTCTATGGAAAGGCTTTTGCTGGTATCCCCAGAAAACTTTATCAGTTAAAAAGTAAATTGGATATTGCTAAGAGTGTAGTCTTATCTTCAATTTCTTGGAATACTTATAAGAAAAAGGGTTTAATAAAAACTGACTATAAGCTTTTTAGATCATTTATTGATGAAATTCCAGTTGAGGACATAACAAGTAAAATTGCTATTGCATGTCATTGTTCTCTTTTAGATGCTAAAGAGTTACTAAATCAGTTAATGGAAGTTATTTGGCAATACATTGACTGCGAGAGCTTAGAAGATAAAATTCTTCTTTCTGCTATTTACGCAAATACTGAACTTCAGGAAAAAACCAAGGAACTTCTTCGAACAGATTGGGAAACTGAAAATAAACAACTACTGGCTGAAGGACAGAAGAAACTTGCGTTGCTTCAAGAAAAGATAGAATCTATAAAGAGCAAGTTAACAGAGGTGGAAGAGTCTTATCTTAAAACTAAATTGGGAGAAGAACAGCTTGACAGCATCATCTCAGAAAAGAAAAAATTAGCTGAGGATGTTGAAGCAGGCGTTGCTGAAAGAATTCAAAAAGCACGTCAAAATGCGGCAGATTTTATTGCCAATATGGCATTTGTAAGTGGACCTACTATAAATCTTGCAGCTTCAGAAACTGTTGCTGCGAATGAGGCTTTGGCATATCAAAGTATTAGTACATATAAAATTTCTTCGTTGTCGGATAACCTGGTTTCTCCTGAGTTACATCACTCCTGGTCGGACGTAATTAATACTGCTATATTTGAATTAGGCGAGACTGGTGTAGCAGAAAAGCATAGAAGTGGTTTAGCTGCTTTTCTTTGTGCTGCATATATTGAAAAACAGCCCATTATGCTTGTCGGCCCCAATGCAATTGATATTGCGAAAGTGTTTGGTGCAGTTGTTGCAGGTAATAAGTATGGAACGCTATGCTGTGCTGGAAGCTATAGTGGTAACATAATAAAAGAAATAGGTAATGATGGTGAGAATATTGTTATCATCAACAATTTATTCACAAGTGAATGGATGAACAGAATTCCTGAAATCTTTTCTAAAAAAGATATTTTCTATATCGTTACTCACCCATATCCGGAAGATATTCAAGTCGAACCCAAGAGCCTGTATGGATTTATGTTACCGTTGTTCACTGAATTCTTTGTAGATGAAAAAGCTACTGGTGAATATGATGGAGGATATTTTGCTGAGGACTTTGAGGCATATACTCCGTCAAAAGTTGCACGTAAAGAACTGAAGGCTCTTTCAAATTTGAAGTTGAGCAATTTAATTAAAAATAGAATTAACTGTATTATAGCAACGATGCATGACATTTATCCTGAATTGACTGAAGATGAAGAGTTCTTGTTTGGGGTATTGCCAATTGCTTATGCATCCTTGGCAATTAACGAACTCAAAGAGGTTCTTGCCGATTCGCATAAAGGTATAACGATTTCTTCATCTCTTAAACGTGATTTGCAATATGTTCTGGGAGAATCCTAATGAATAAGTACAATAAACTGCTTTTAAAGGTAGCAAGTAGGTATAATATCAGAAAAGGAACAGAGGAATCTGAGGATGATTGGAAAGCCCGGTTAGTTTATAGTATATGTGGAATGATGGCCTATGCTTCGCTTTGGGACGAATCTGATGAAGAAACTGTTTCGATTGTGCACCTGAAAAGTAAGGTGCGTAGTATACTTGATAGTTATAAATCAATGTATCCAGAGCTCTTGACGTATTTACCATATATTACTGAAGAGCTAGAGGAAGAAATTGTAGGACTCTTTTTAAAAACAGGTGTTGTTTATCAACGTCCTTATCAAATAGCTTTGGCCATGAAGCATGAAGAAGCATTCGGTAACATCTTATTCCGAAGAGGTATTGCTTTAGATGCTATTTCCTGTGTGTCTGGTATTGGCTTTTATGCAAAACAGAGCGAAGAGATAATTTCATATGGGGTAAAATCAATGTTTGGTCTAGAGCAAGAAAAGTTACTTGATTTATGGAGTTCGACAGTAGCAGCTGCGTCTTGGAAAACAGATTTGTCGTTAGAACATAATATTAAGTACCTTCGTTTAAAGCCACCATTTACTCGAGGATATTGGGTAGATAAACCGGATAGAAATGGTACGATTTCTATTTTGCGAGTAGAAGGTACAGGCTCGCAGCTATACTATCTTTACCGCTATACAAGTACTAAACTGGAAGTCAGTCCTCTTCCGCAATGGCAGGTAGAAGAATATAATTATAGAACGCTTGCATCTGCTTGTCTTTTAACATATGGTACCTTACCGCCAATAGAGTATGAAGAGGATGGAGAGTTGGTTTATTTAAGTATGAATTATCTGCTTCCGCCACGAGAACTGAACTTTTTAAAATTATATAGTTGGCCTAAAACATGTACAACACTTCCGAGCGACTTTAATAGAAAGCTTTCGAGAGAAGTCTTTATAGTAATAAAAAGTATTCTATCTGATACTGGATATGAATTTAAGGGAGGTAAAAGCTGATGCCCCAAGGTGCAAATTATGTTCACAAGCAGTTGCGAATAGAATTAGAGAACTATATTAAATCACAGTATTTCGGGAAGTCTCCTATTCTGCTGTCTGCCTTAAGCAATCATATTGATGATGAAGGCTTACTTTATCAAAAGCCTTTTATCGAGTCCTCTCCAGCATATGTAACTGTACCCAATGGCCTTGCAACAGCGTGCTTAGAACCATGGATGAAAAAATATTTTTTACAGTTAGCTGAAGCTGGCATTGGAGTTTTTCCATCACCGTTTGCACATCAAATATCTGCACTTGAAGCTGCAACAAAAGGCGAGGATTTATTTGTATCAACAGGTACTGGTTCTGGTAAAACAGAATGCTTTATGTGGCCTCTTCTTGCTAAAATAGCGAGCGAAGCAAGAAATTCAAAAGAATCTTGGGCGAAGAGAGGTATTCGTACGATAGTTATGTATCCTATGAATGCTTTAGTTTCAGATCAGGTTAGCCGTCTTAGAAAAATGATTGGAGATCCCGATAATAAATTTGTTAAGATATTTAGAAATACCTGTGGTGAGAATGCTCGTCGCCCGCAATTTGGAATGTATACAGGTAGAACGCCGTATCCGGGAGAGATGCCATCTAAAGAGCAGGACAGAAGACTGGAAAAAACATTGGCAAGAATGTCTTTTCCTCAAAGTGATTCCGAAAAAGAGTTTTTCAATTACCTGCTTAAGGATGGAAAAATTCCTGCAAAGGCTGATATGGATCAATTTCTACAAGGGCTTCATGAAAGTAGGCATATTCCAAATCCTGAGGATGCAGAGTTGATAACACGATTTGAAATGCAGCAATTCTGTCCGGATATTCTTATCACAAACTATTCTATGCTGGAATACATGATGTTACGTCCCAGAGAGCGGAAAATTTGGGATGATACTAGGGAATGGCTGACTTCAAATGAAGATAATAAGTTATTGTTTATTATTGATGAAGCACATATGTATCGAGGTTCCTCCGGTGGCGAGGTTGCGTTATTGATTCGTAGGCTTTTCCATAAACTAGGGATTAGCCGTGAGCGCGTGCAATTTATACTTACAACTGCAAGTATGCCTAATAAGAATCAACAAGATGTTGATTCAGTGATGAAATTTGCCAATGATCTTACCGCTTCTGACACCACAACCCAGTTCTGTTATCTTACTGGTGAAAGGGAAGTTATTGATGGACAGTTGAAATATGAAATCCCATCGGCAGTTCTTTTAGCATCGGATCCTAGTCAGTTTGAGGATAAGGATGATTTAAAGCTTTCTGCTCTATTAAAGTTTTGGAGCCAAATAGAAGGCTTTGACCACAGCATTAAATCATTGGAAGAAATCTATAATTGGATGTACGATAATCTTATCTATTATCGCCCATTTCACGAACTCATCAAGTACTGTCGTGGAAATGCAGTATCTTTAGGGGAATTAGCTTCTCGTATTTTTCCAGATTTAAGTCAAAGTGATTCGTTAAAAGCCATGAGTATTCTTTTGGCAATTGCTCCGCTTGCAAAAAATGTGAATGGCTCTGTTCTTTTCCCGGCGCGCATGCATATGCTTTTTAAGGGGATTACAGGTGTTTATGCTTGCGCAAATGCGCATTGCAGTTTTTCTCATTCGGAAGGTGGACTTACATTAGGCGAGATTTTTTTGTCTGATGGTAATTTGATTTGTCCTCATTGTGGCAGTGTTGTATATGAGCTTTACAATGACAGACGTTGTGGTGCATTATTTTTCAAGGGTTATATTCTTGAAGATGACTCGGAGCTTCATGGAAATGTATATCTGTGGCGTTATCCTGGTCAATTAATGGATCGCAGAATGAAGGAAGTACATCTATTCATTCCGGACGAAGATTTTGAGCTGCCGACCAAACAAGGTAAAAACGCTATTAAACCATGCTATCTCGATGTTAAGAGCGGTTTTATTAACTTTAAGGATGATTCATCTGCTGGGAAGGAATGGGTTAGAAAGCTGTATTATTGTAACTATTCTGCAAAAGGAAGACCGCAGCTAATTACATTTCCGACGTGTCCTCATTGCAGGCATCAGCTTTCTTCATCGCAGATCACATCGTTCAGTACTCGTGGAAATCAATCTTTTTTCAATTTGATAAAGTCACAGTTTGAATTGCAACCTGCAGTACTAGGAAAGGAAAGAGATCCTAAGCGCTTCCCTAACGAAGGGCGTAAGGTATTACTTTTTTCTGATAGCCGTCAGCGTGCTGCAAAGCTGGCTAGAGATATGTCGAATATTTCGGATATCTCTGCCGCAAGGCAGTTGTTTGCAATAGCAATCAAAACTATGGAAGAACAAACTGTGGAACAATCTATGAGTTCGCTGTACGATTATTTCTGCCTTGCGTCCGGACAGCGTAATGTGCAGATGTTTCATGCCGATGAGCGAACACAATTTGCTGGTCATTGTAATAATGCTCTAACTAACTATAATAGGTATATAAAACGTGGAAGAGAATACAAGCCGCGATTTACTATTGATAACGCACCTTTACAGATGCAGGAATATCTTCTTCGTCTGTTTGCCGGAGGTTATAATACCTTATACGATTCAGCCACGAGTTGGATTGAACCTACGGATCAGGCAATGTTTGATGCTGTAGATACTCTTTGCGATAATAATGTAGAGGTTACAGATGAAGAGTTTATCGAATTATTCAATGCGTGGATTCTTTCAGTTTGTGATACATCTGCTGCTTTGGGTCATACCATCAATGATACAATTCGCTTAAAGGTTAGACCTAATTACGGTGGTTATGGACTTGATAAGGATTGGGGATTTTCTAAAGTTATCCGAGAAATAATGGAATGGCGTGATGGCAACGAAGTAGAGTTGCTTTGGAAGCGAGTTTTAAAAGAAAACTTTCTTGACTCAGCATCGTTTAACAATAGTAAATTATATATTGATCTTTCGAGAGTGAAAGCGCGCTTTGAAACTAAACATACGTGGTATAAATGTGAGCAATGCTCTGAAATTACACCATTTGTGTTAAAAGAAAGGTGCCCGATTTGTGGGTCTTCTCGTATTCACCAAATGGAAGCTGGCGAATATGAAGCGCTTAGTTTTTGGCGAAAGCCTGTTGAAGATGCACTGCAAGGTTCTTCTATACATGTTATTGATACAGAGGAACATACTGCTCAGATTTCACATAAAGACCAACGCGATGACCTTTGGAGTAAGACCGAACAATATGAGCTGCGTTTCCAAGATTTAGTTCAAGATGGTGAAACGCCAGTTGATATTCTTAGCAGTACAACAACCATGGAAGTCGGCATTGATATAGGTTCATTAGTTGCGGTTGGTTTACGAAATATTCCTCCTATGCGTGAAAACTATCAACAGAGAGCTGGCCGTGCAGGCAGGCGAGGAGCTAGCCTGTCTACTATAGTTACATTCTGTGAGGATGGACCCCATGATATGTTATATTTTCACAATCCTATTCCTATGTTTCGTGGTGATCCCCGTAAACCGTGGATTGATGTGCAAAGCGAGAAGCTTATACAGCGTCATGTGGCTATGGTTCTTATGCAGGAATATTTGACTGAAAACTGTATGAGTCTCGATATGATTTCAGCAGCTGTTTTTTTTGAAAGCTATCTCGATGACTTTAAAAATTATCTAGATTCCTATAATATTTATCAGGACAGGAGCCTTTTACCTATAGGGGCAACTTTTGATTATTTAGAGTTTATTAAGGAATTAAAAGAAGTTTTTGAAGAGCTTAAAGAAAGATGTCACGTTCATCCAGAGCTTTTTGGCATAAATGAAAACTCTAGTGAAGACGGTGCTAAGGTTTTGCTGGATGCCTTATATGAAGAAGGTATTATTCCAACATATTCGTTTCCTAAGAATGTTGTGAGTACGTACATACAAGATACTTACGGAAAAATTCTTTATGATGTTGATCGTGGTCTTGATGTAGCTATTGGTGAATATGCTCCGGGGAGAGCTATTGTTGTTGACAAACAAACTTATCAGATTGGCGGTTTCTACTATCCAGGAAGTGAGCGTGTTCGAGGCAATTTCTCTACACCGGCACGTGCTTATACAGAAGACCCCAATTATGTGAAGCAAATTATATCTTGTCCGGAATGTGGTTGGTTTGGCTTAAGGGACGAAAATACTGAGAGTTGCCCGTTCTGTGGAAATAGCAACCTCAAACCCGTCCGTGAAATGATGCGTCCTTGGGGATTTGCTCCAAGAAATGCTGAAGCAATTCCTGATGCTCAGTTATCGGAAGAGTATACTGCTGTGCAGCAACCCTTGTATTCTACCTTGCCTAATGCAGAAGAAATGAAACTGATTCCAGGTTGTAAAAATATAAAAATTGCTTCTAGAACAAATCAGCGAATCATTATGTTAAATAAAGGAGCAGATGATAAGGGATTTATGGTGTGTAAAGATTGCGGCGCTGCTATGCCTGGTGATGATATCGCTGTACTGAAGAACATTGAGAGACCGTATAAGTTAAGGTTTGCTAAAAACAAGTGTCGTCATGCTAATACCTTTAATGTAAATTTAGGATATGATTTTATAACTGATATGTTGGTTCTTGAGTTTACAATTGATGATAAGGTTATCGATGCAAGACGTAAGGATAATCCATGGCTTAGCCGTGCAGCTCAATCTTTAGCTGAAGCGTTGCGTTTGGTAGCAAGTAAAAAGCTAGATGTTGAATTTACTGAGCTTGTTACGGGATATCGTCTTAGAACCGGTTCAGAAGCTTCTTACATTGACATTTATCTTTATGACAGTTTATCTAGTGGCGCTGGTTATGCTGTAAGCGTAGCGGATTCAATTACTGATTTACTAGCTGATATGAGAGAAATGTTGAGTGCATGTGATTGCGGCGCTGCGTGCTCTAAATGTCTTAAACATTATAGAAATCAGTTTGTACATGGTAAGCTTGACCGCTTTGCTGCTCTTCAGCTTTTGAAACTAGGGGTTGATGGGGAAAAAGCATCTCCTTTAAACATAGCTACTCAAATTAAGATGATTATGCCTCTGGTGAACATTCTTAAAGAGTCTGGTTGTGATATTACTTTTGATGAAGCAATTATCGCGAGTGGACGCAGAACAAAGAAGATTGTTGTTTATCCGGCGATGTGGGTTGAGCCTAAGGATATAGATACTATTTTTGTGAGTGATGCTTACATAAAGTACGCTAAACCTTATGCTGTTCAAAAGATATTGGATAATATTTGAGGTAAAATAAAAGCTGATACTCATACAGGTCGCTAGGACTTGCCGGGTATCAGCTTTTTAATTCATATGAAGTTCTGAATTGCAGTAAGAGAAAACCGCTTTGACAAATATATCATATAGACC